>Ga0247774_1000438_pt1 | contig 20572 bp, 22 predicted proteins | sample UWRJL001104B6_FD_179933 | JGI IMG/M metagenome (GOLD analysis project Ga0247774, IMG submission 179933) | Plant litter microbial communities from Arlington Agricultural Research Station in Wisconsin, United States - UWRJ-L001-104B-6 | ecosystem: Environmental > Terrestrial > Plant litter >... | reverse complement strand
ACGGATGTTTTTTTACAATTATATCCCTCCCCAACCGTTTAATTTTCAATCTGTTTGGTAAGAGAACGGGAAAGTTGATACCAAACCAATGCAGCAAATGATAAAATACCGCAAAAACTTGGTCTTCTCAACAACCAGGTGCTTCACTTGGTTGGAGTATAGAGGTAAAGCAATGCTACTTGATAGCAGTTATATGCCCGAAGATAGATTCCCACTGAAAGTAGAAAGACGAGGAGGATAGTAGAGAGAAGACAGGACGGAAGAGGAGCCTACTGCACGAAAATATCTGATGATTCCGCCTACATCTCATAATCTCCCCCCCCCCCTTGAGGTATTCGTTTGAGATGAAAGTTTTCACGTTAAGAGTCTCCGACTAGCCATAGCGTCTCGAGTGACATCAATCCAACGTGTGTTTCTTCTGGCGAATCTGATACTATGGTCTGGAAACTTGTGTCAAGCGACTGCACTATAAGCAGACTCGTGTCGACATAGTGAAGGCAACGGAAAACGCGAAGCGCTTCAGGAAATCGCCAAGGTTCCCTGTGTTGCAGTGACAAATAGGCACAGCTGTCATCACGAATCATCTATGGTATTCATTAATTTTCACTGTTGCATCCTTGGAAAAATCCGACCCTCCACGAAGAATTTGTTGCCGGCGATGCCTCTTGAGACGTATCCTCGTCCCCGTTAAAGCCTCGTCTTGCATCCCTCCTAGCAAGAGTCCATCATGCCCGACATCTATGTCAGATACCAGTTCTTCAGTCACGCAACTAATATTCCTCACGCAGATTAACGCACACCAGAGATACAAGGCATACATTCTCGCCAGATTTCCAAAGCTTCTTAAGAAAATGAAAACAAAGGATCTTTTTACCATTGCTTTCATGTCACACACCTCGGGGTTAGAAGACTGGCTATTTGCATTGACCTTTCTTTGCCTCAATAACTCTCGTTGAGGCAAGCCTAAGCTTCGCCTAGTCTATCTCAAAGCTTTCGACATCCTCATATCAGCGAAACATGTTTCAACCACCGAGTGAGAACTGATCCTGTTTGTAACCCCAAAAGATGGAACTTGCTTCCCTTCACGCCCCCACGGCACTCTATCTTCATATCTAGTCATAATTCTTCGTGGAAGAGCAAAAAGTCGCCATAAATGCGATTGGGGCTTGGCAAAAGGTGCGGTTATGGAGATGATATCTGTCCAACCTCATCAACCCACGCCGCCGAGCAACATTCTACCAAGTTTTGAGTAGGGATGATCACAGACGTTGCAGAGACAAGGATCTAACTGCCCCTGCTTCTGGAAAGGAGGGACAGACTTCTGAACCGTGCAGATATACAGGGGTACCTCTCAGAGTTGGATGTCTCGGCGAGAAATAGTGAACTGATTGAAGTTGGATTTGAAGCAACATGTCCTCGGCTTTGGCTGCCGCGGGGGAAAAGAGAGTGGCAACTTAGACTGAAAAAATAGAAAGCAAAAGATGCGTTCTGTACCCGACCAATTCTCACCATGAGGACATATTGCTTCACGATCCCATCTGCGTTCGCCCTCCTCTACGGAGATCGCCATTGAATCAAACATTATCTAAGCATGTCTCCGAGTTGCCCAGTGTTTTATTTACACGCCAGAGTTGAGCCAGACTCCGTATGTGAAGCAGTACTCGTATCGGGAACTTGCTCAATATATGCGAACAGGCACCGCTACCTTCTCCCAAACCGGGCGGAGGCTTGTCGCCTCGTATCGGCCGAAATTCGCCCAGTCAATCCGATCAGAGAAAACTACAAGATGTCTTTTCATACTCGAAAGCAACTCCTCTTTTTGAAATGTGCTAAATATTTCGTCGAAATGATGGTGCATTGTCGTCCAGTCTTCGACAAAAAATCCAAATGGAGGCAAGCGGCGAAATTCAGTTGTGCCGCGATCCCAACTAAGTACCGGTACGCGATCGTGCAGGATCCTGGCGGCCGATTCACCATCCCCGCAGAGTCTGCGATACCCACGGTAATTGGTTTCGCTAACAATAAACAGTCAGTGAGACAAGGGAGCCAGATAAAGAAAGGCGCACACTCAAGTCACTCGACTCTAACTTGCGCCCCGCCGCGGACAAATTCCAGTTTAAAACCACATCATCGACGCTCAAACGCCTTGGCGCCCATGATTCTTTCTGTTCCGTTCATGCTCTCCGAAGATTGCACAGCCTTATTTCAACCACCACGCAGCCAAGAGGCTCGATAATCCCTGGAAGCGAGCACGTTTCGAATCTTTGTCCCCCCACGATCTGCGACGAGAGAAAACAGCACAACACGACATAGCCCGCGACAGGGAAGCCCGTCCGAGGAAAGTCTTTCTGCACTTTGCGCAATTATACGCTGTGTTCCCCGCGCCGGATATATCATCCCGCCTCGAAGGCTTCACCGTGAAATCCGGGCCGTTGTACGAGTAGTACGTGATTTCTCTTCCCTCTCCGGATAGGTCAATTTCTTTGCCCGCTGTAGCTTTTGTTTCTTGCTTTCCTTGGTTTTGTCCTCTCAAGCCCTCCGGTAGTGGCCATCGCTTTTTTGAACTCGCATTCTGTTTTCTACGTCGTTCAAGTGCCAGGCGAATATCCCTCTACTCGAACAAAACCGATCATCAAGGCGTTACCTCGCACAAAATGATCGCACCAAGACACGGAGCTGACCACATGACCAGCGGCGTCACGGCCGAGGCAGCCACCGCAATGTCGTCCTCGAGCGGCCACAGCCACGGCGACATGGGCATGATGGCCGTCTTCTTCAACGCCATGGACACGTCGCTCTATAGCGAGATGTGGACGCCTACGTCGACGGCTGGGTACGCGGGCACCTGCGTCTTCCTTGTCCTCCTCGCCGCCCTCTTCCGAGGCATCTTGGCCGGCAAGGCTGTCATGGAGCATCGGTGGCTCGACCGGGACCTCGCACGCCGCTATGTCGCCGTCCGGGGGAAGCAGGCCTTCTCGGAGACCGTCTCGCAGGACAGCTTGGCCAAGAACATGGTCTTGTCGGCCAACGGCGTGGAGGAGAATGTGAGGGTCATCGAGAGGAAGAAGATGGGCGTTAGGCCGTTTCGGTTGACCGTGGATCCGCTGCGGGCTTTGATCGATATGGTTATCGCTGGGGTTGGATACCTTCTGTGAGTGTTCGCTCCCGAAAGATGGGATTGTCAAGAGAGGGCGACTCCTGCCTCGTTCTTGGATTCATAATGCTAACAAGGCTTCAGCATGCTTGCTGTCATGACCATGAACATCGGCTACTTCATGTCAATCCTCGCCGGTGTCTTTATTGGCAGCTTGGCAGTTGGCCGGTTTATCGGAGTTACCGAACACTAGGCCGGTCCGCCGGACGATTCAAATTTGGCCGCGACAGGTCGACTTTATCATTTGTGTTATATTTCTAGACGATCTTTGCGGAACTGTGATTGGGACGGGGCTGCGCCTCTGGACTTATAGGACGAAGCTGGAAACTTTCACGGTTGGCGTTACGGTGAGATCGGGCGCGCAGGTATTTATTGGGAAAGGACAGCAACATGTGCATTTTGCGGCATACAGCGTCTAGAGAGGGCGAGAAGCTGTATGTTTTCACTCTTGAGAGATTCGATTGGAATGTGACTCTCCCAACAATCATCATCCCACTTTCCGCATCGCCCGTGAAGCCAACGCAACAGCCAACGCGGACAGCCAACAGCAGCACTTGTAAGCCGTGACATGGTGAGTCGAGGTACTAGTACGTGACTGGCGTCTTGGCCCGTGCTGAAACCTTCTCAAACCCGCGCAGCAGTGTGGATTCGCTACACTGCTGACGACTGTGGCCAGCTGACCTATGAAGGATGGGTCCTGGAGTTTGAACCCTAAGCCCAAGACTCTCGACAAGTGGATAAGGACGAGGTGTATCCGCGACATGCTTGTCTGGAGAGGTGGCAGAGGGGTTTAAATAGGTGTTAGGGGGAAAACAGGCGACTCCTCCGACAGAATGCTCCCGGGTGTTGAGGTCGAATGGAGACAGACGCCATCAATGCAAGCCTACGAGTGCCGCCTTTCAGGCTGAAGAGACCATCTGTAAGCTCCTAGCAAGGGTTATCTGGATGTCCCCTTTCCCCTCGGAATCCATACCCCCAACGGTCCCCCTTCCCCGGACGAGGATCGACCCGTGGCCCGTGAAGGTGAAGTTCGATTCGGACTGCATGTGTCTGGCGTTTAGGAATGAGGCCAGACGATGGTATCAAGTAGATAGATGCCAGGGAGTTGATGTTGGAGGGTGCCATCGGAGCAGGATTCTTCCCATTGCATCGAGGAAGTCGACCCGAGATCCGAGGAGCTGGGATCGGGATATATTGGCAAATTGGTTAAACACCAGCCGTAAGAGGAAAAAAAAAGACCCTTCTAGCGAAGCAATTGAGGCTCCGTCGATCGAGGCAATTTAGGCGGGAGGTCTAACCCTTTTAGGGGTGATACAGTTAGCTTTCACCCAAGCGAAGGTGATAGATCAGACGACAAAATCCTTTGGACATGGTATCATGAGCCGACCTACAACTTCGAACCTGCCGACACATGTCAAGCCGGTGGCGGAAGATTTTCTATCCTCTCGCGTATGTCGTGGATCCCTCGGATCGAGAAAATCAACAATGGAGAACATGCTGGATCGGAGATGAAAGCGGCATTTGGGTAATGAAATGCTCGCGTGCGGCTTTTTCGTACAGCCCATGGTGGCTTAGGCACTGACAACAAGTATATGCTAGCTAATGCGTCAAGTTTACTCCTTTTGACAGTTGGGAGTGGAAACTCCCGAACGTCTTCTGGTCTTGGCGCAAACATTCGCATTGGACAATAGGGATCGATCGCACTGTAAGACAAGACACTTCCAGTGCGATGAGAGCCCCGCCGATGGCTTGAGGTCACGTCTGAACTGGCCTAATACTATTCGGGAAGGCTTCACGAAGACTTCTCTGGCCAGAGTTTCTTTCTGACTGGCTGACACATTGCGTTTCGAAAGGGCCAAAGTGTAATAGCGGGTTTGGTGGGACTTTGCTATGTTCAAACGCAGGCTGCGACATTCCTGGACTCTTTATTTTTCTCAACCAGTTACGAAAACTCGATTGCATATGGACGTGCTCAAACCGTTTTCAAAGGACCACAAACGGTTGTGGTTTGTGAGATCACACTCTCGTCATTAGAACCTGCCGCTATTGGCTCCGCGTCGCAAAACCCATTTTAGCACCGCCTATCAAGCACTAACCTCTGACGGATGCAACCACGCTGAAGCGTTGTGTGCCCAGTCCCACGGCTCCAAACGCAAGTCCCAGTCTGGGGGCTACGATGGGGAATTGCGCAACGAGAAAATTTGGGACGAAACAGGAAAAATGGATTCTAGGTAATAAAACTTGCAGAATATTTGGCGCGGATCGTGCTTTGGAGAATAGTGAAGAGATACAGGTCGAAATCCTTCACAATCATAGGCGGAGGTTTGCAGAAGGCATGAATCTACGCCACTGGGTTACTACCCTGGATAAACCAGCGCATCAGGGTTGGCTTTCAGCCAAAAAGTGTTGATCAGAGGACTGTAAGAGAGAGAAGGGAGTTCTTGTTTTACCCAGTTAGTCCTTGGTGGTCGGCGGATTTGACTTGCGTCAAGGTTCCACACCAGGTGCGCAAAGTTTTCCCCGAAATAGGAAATTTAGATCTTCAAAGCCCCCCTTCCCCACCAGCAACCCAGGCGCCGGGACAACTACTCAATGTCAGCAAAGCGGATGCTCAAAGTGAGTCCTTTCCTGTCTCATGATGGAGCCCGCTCAAAAAAGATGCCCTGGAGCTTTGAATTTTGATGCAGCAGAGCAACGAGAAAAGGAAGTACCAGGGTCCGTCCCATGCACTTGTCCGGCACAACGGGTCTGGCGCGCCAACCATCAAGAATGCGTAACTTTGTTCCCGCTGACGCCCCTCTCGGCCGGGAAGAAGCAAAAATTTTCCTCAAAGAATTTCTGAGGGGAAGCTCTCTTCCCGATACAGTAAGAAGCTTGGTTCTGAGCAATCATCAACTTTTAGAGAGTAAGTTATCATGAGATGGCGATGGGGAAAAAAAACAAGATGGACAAAAATAGAATCATGTCCCATGGAAAGCAACAATATTTTAAGTGCCCGCTGTTAATCAAGTTATTAACAAGCAACCACACACATAACCGAGCCCACAAGTTGACTGACTGGGGGCCGTTCCCAGCTCCGAGCCGCGTCCGAAAGACGCCGTTGCCGCCAATCTGGCCACAACCTGGTCTGGTGGTTGGCCCTTTGCACACTGGGTTGCCTGTTCCGGAAGGTAGGTTAGCTGGACCACAAGAGATGAGAGTGCGACCTTTGGTGAGTAAGGGAAGAGAAGCCCTGCCAGGTTTTGGTTGCGAAAGGGAAGCAGAGTTAATTCTTTTTTTTTTTTTCCAGTAAGGCGTCAATCAGGGCCCGGGGGAAGTGTTTGCAACGGCTCGAGGAATGGAAGAATGCTACCGTAGCGTCCGCGCGATCCCGTCCTTGACAGTTCCGGATTTTGATATCCACACAAACGATGCCAAAATGGTAGCCAAATAGTGGAGAAATTTCGATGAAGTACTGAATATGCGTTTATTTTGCGCTCACGCCTACGGCTGACAAGATATAAAAAATGGATAAAAACCGAAGAGCTTCTATGAAGGAAACGAAAGCAAAGCAAGCAAGGTCGTTGGATAAACAATTGCTATGGTACAAGCCCTGGCTATTTGCAAACTATCATGCATCTCCTGACTCCTATTCTCTTGTATCTCTAAAAAAAAATACTATGCTCCAAGGACTGTGTGACTTGGGCAAGGAACAGCATCTAGGGGATAAGATGTAGCAAAACATCGCAGGGGGTAAATGAGTAATACATTGTGTGTCGTTGTATAAGCAGGGTAGAGGGAGAGAAAGGAGGTCGCACTCATGGCTCGGATGGAGAATCATCAGTTCCTTTACAGAAAAAAAAAAAGGCCAAAAAGTTCTCCTGCCTTTCGGTAACGATGGCCGCAGCCCCGGCGGCCAGGTAAAGGAGTCTTCAGTTTTCCCCGCGAGAAAATCCATCCATGCACGAGTCCGAGTGCTTCTCGGCGAGAAGAAACTCTAGGATATTGGGCAATTGCACAAAGGTGAAAACCCTTCCTGTCTTGATGTGTGTAAAAGGACGCAAGCCGCCGTCTGCCAATCCATGAATTCCTGCCGCCGTATTATTGCAAACACGCTCCCTCCGCCTTTGACTTCTTGAAAAACACATAACAGACTCCTCCCTTCTTGCCATCCGACCCATCATGCTTCGGTGGAGCCGTCGACATTCGTCATTTCATCGTCGCCCGATGGTCGTCGTGTCGAACAGGAAAACGTGATTAACAATCGATGGCCGTGGTCTTCGGCGAGCACAAAGGCCATGGCCGACATCGTTCTTGACAAGTAGAAAATCAAGCTGCAAAATGCAGCCCCCCGCGACAGTACCTCACAACGCCAAACCGCCAAGGAACCTCGAAATTATGCGCATCCCCGCCTCCGCTCTCAAGTCAGACAGACACAATCCACCACTCTCCAGAATGCAACCAATGCAGGGTATCAGCGGGCAAGGCAGAAGTTCGTCGCAAAAGGGCCATTACGGTTGGTGGCTGTGCTGGGGCATGCCCGACTGTGGCATTCCGTACGGTGCTGCGGCGGCTCCGCGCTGCTGGACGTAGTTCTGGTATGCCATTGCCTGCGAGGGATCCATGCCGACGTTGGCCATGCCGTAGCTCGAGGGCATGTGAGGATTTTGGGGCATGCCTGGACGTGGCTGTTGCGGTGGGAGAGGGTGGTTCGTTGGTTCTTCCGGTGAGTCGACTTGGTCGTCGACGCCGTTCTCGTTTCCGGCCGTCGGCTCCGGCGCATTCAAACAAGCCTGTGGTGGACAAAGGCGTCAGGGGAGCCGTATCATTAGAAACTTGGCTGGGGCGTGCTTACCTGAATCAAATTCTTCCCTTCGGCTTTCGTTACGAGCGGTTGGAGCTTGGGCGTCGTGAATGTGTAAACAAGACCCGTCTCCGACACGACAAGTAGGAGGACTTGGGTTCCCGTCAAGACAGACAGTTCGTATGCCTATCCCATCCGATCTCGTTAGCGTCTGCCGGTCGCTGACGACATTCCCCTTGAAAATTACGGCGCAAGTCGTTGCGCGCGTGTCGCAAACTTCCACGCCGACTCGGCTCGCGAGCGTAGTCGCGAGCGTCATCCGTCGAGTCGTGATCACGTCGGCCGCCGAGAGGGGCGGGGCCGGAAGCGGTCGCCCTTTGGTTTTGTGCTTACCTTCTTCATGATTCCAGCTTTTCGTTTCGAGAAGGTAATGTGTCGACGTGACTTGTCGCTGATAAACTTGATCTCAATCTTGCGTCGCTCGCGACCACCCTTCTCGTCATCATCATCGTCATCGTCGGCACTAGGACGCTGGCGTTTGATGCCGCGGGACTCGGTGGTGACGGAATTGCCATTCCCGTGCGACTCGTCTAGGTCGGTAGGAGAAGTTTGATCGTGCTGGTCGGTGATGTCGGCCATTTTTATCAGTTGTCGACCTTACAAGGCGGATCAAAAAAGGCAAAAATGGTGGAGATGCTCTTTTGAGCGTGGTGCCGAGGGCCTATACTGGATCTGGAGTTTTGGAGCGGAGAGGCTCAGTCAGTCCGTCGCCGCCTTTTTGTCGCAGAACCTGGTTGGGCGCTTGCTCTGCCTGGCAACTGAGTGACAGCCGGTATCGAGCTGTATTGAGTCTGGTGCCGGCGGATGGAAGCGAGGAATTCAGGTCAAATTTTTTATTTGCTTTGTTTGACTTTGGCCTTCCGTGTCTGGAATGCGCTTGTGCTGGTCGGGCGGTCGGGGTAGCGGACTGGATGAAGGGGCGGGCGGGCTGATTTGAAGATGACGGTCGGTCCAAAGCTGGTCACTTGTCGGACGCTAGTCTGGCTGGTGCTTGCCACCCAGTCGTGCTTTAGCGGTGCCGCGGTGCCTATGCGTTGGGTGAAATGGATGCCGGTGCCGTCTCTCTGTACGTTGGCTTGCAGCGCGGTGCCGTGCCGTTTACCTGGTGGTTTATGGCAGACGGGTTTTTGGAGGTGTGACACCACCACAATATGGACCAAAGACGTGCTACTTGATTCAAGAACTTTAGTTGGTTTTATGGCCAATCTCGACTTTCTCGCCCCCTTCGGCTCCGCTTCGGATTTTTTTTCTTCGAGATGTGGGATGGAAGGAACAAAGAGAACGTGGCGCATACCTGCCGTTAACCTGTGGACTTGGGGTCTCTATCAATGGGTGAATGGGGAAAGCGCAGCTCGTTGTGGGTCAGCCGCGAACCTTGTTAGACGGGTCCGCCAAGTTAGGCAAGGCCACACAATGTCAGCTGGAGAATTTTGGGAAGTGGTTCATATTTTTTTTTCGGATTCTGTCTGTTCGAAAAGGTATTCCCAGCAACGCGCCGTGCAGGGAATGGGATGAAAGAAGGATAGCAAGGTTGGTGGGACGTTGCGACCTGCGTTCTGTCCTGGTCAATGAACGGCCAGGCCCTGGCCAGTTAAAGAAAATCGGAAAGGCGGGGGGGGGGGGTCGTGGCCTTAGGTAACAACTGCCACCCAGGACAAAAAATTGGCCGGGTGTTTTACTGGGTTCATGGGGAAAGTTGGGGAAAGCGGACGCCGGGCGGGAACGGTCATCATTCATGACGGGAGACAAGACGAGACCCCAACATCCTGGAAGCAAGAATTGCAACTGAGCCGCCGTTAGCTGGGCGCGCTTTGGCGGAGTTGCGGGCCAGGAGGCTGGAGTGTGGCATGGTGATCCTCACGTACCCTGTACTACTAGCACCGACACCTCGACATATGTCGTTCCAGCTTCAGGTACCTGCAACGCTGCGTCTCTCGCGACTCTGCTCTCGGCCCCTCTCAGCATGTCCCTGCTGGTGAACCTAAGAAGCTGGGCGGGCCCTCGGCAGCCTGGAGTAAAGGAAGGAAAGGTTGAAGAGACATGCACCGGCCTGCGCTAGGTTCCAAGCTGCCGCCCTTGCTATCGCTCGTGTCTGCCAACTCTGCCACTAGACGTCGAGGACAGTGCCGGAATTGGTGCTGCAAGCGTGGTGGCTGCAGTTGACACTGTCGCATCCCGTCTCGACCACCAGGGTGACGGAAGAGCACTGTGGGGACGTGGGAGACTTCTCAAGCAAAAATTGGCGCTGCTTCTACACAGAGGTAGGGGTCATTAGGGACCGCTTGCAGCGGTGCAACCGCCGCTATGAACTAGACGAAGGGCTCGATGAATGCTTCTGATGGAAGGAGAGGTTTGTGTACTGGGTACCTTCGAGTTGGACAAGGTACAATGATTGGGGTACGGTGTAAAACGGAACACTCGGAGGAAAGAATATGCAGCTCTTACGTTTGTCTTTGACCGGCTATCTTCGATCCGTTTTTTACATCCTACGCGCGTGTATTCGTACCTTTTGTACGGCTACAATATCTGCAAATATGGCTTCGGGATCAGACAAGATCTACATATCCTCGCGGAACTACTAATCGACTAGCAACCCGGAACCGGCAATCAGAACTTGCTCAGTTGACAGAATACGGGACTAGGAGTCGTTGAATAGCTTGCATCGGAGATTTGGAGCAATCAGAAGGTCGGGCTACACTGCTGGGGCGGAATGAGGACAACCAAGCAAAAGACGGCACTCGATGCCGGACGCGGTCCGGGAGGCAAGCCATCAAGTTAGAGATCCCCCCAAGCAATTAGGCAAACAAACCAGATGAAGACCTCCTTTGTCATTCTCTCTGCGACCAATTGACTTGGCGAGGGACCTTGGTGGGCGAGCTCCTCTGTAGGGAAGACTGAGAAGCATCACTTGACAGGCCACAAACGATATGATCCTCCGTGCTAGGAGAGTGGGAGGTAAGAGGCGCGTCGTGATGTAGAGTCTGCGGGCAGGCAAAGTAAAGCGCCAAAAGTCCCGAGCCCCCCCTGTCAGGCGCGCAATGTCGTTCCAGAAGTCGATCTGACAAACCCATACTTCTAGACTTCGTTCGATGAGCTATCTTCGACATGCCAGCTCTGACGTGGGCAGCGACCCTTCCTCATACTTCTTCAGCTGGCGGTCCATGATAACCTCTTGATCTTCATTCGCGAACAGATGGGGACAAATTGAAGACTGATGCGGGTAAAGCTTCCGGCAGAGCCCTGCACAGCTGGCAGGTGAAGTCAATGGTCAGTTCCGTCTGCAGGTCCATCATCATTTGTCTTGGGTGGGTGGAACTTGCTCCATGTGGAATTGTGGATGCAGCCAACAGCCCCAATCACTTCGCACAAGCGTGGATTGGGTACAGTACGACTAGCGTCTCCACCATCAACCCCGCCAATTGCGCTGGACAGGGCACCGGGGCAGGTGCTGACGTCCGTTGGCTGCTTCACTTCAAAGTTAGCAGGTGGCCGGCATGGATGATGGATGGCGAGACCACGGTGGCACGGCCAACACGGCCTGGAAGCGACAGGATTGGCGAGGAGCGTGGCCACGACTGTGGCAAGCCACCGCCAATGACGTGACAGTTTCTCAATCGCATCGACCGTCGAAGGCGGGACTATTGACAGCATTCTGCCACTTGCGGCATGATGGCCCTTGAGCCTTACGGGGTTGATCTTAAGCACCCGGATGACGGACTTGATTGGCAGGCTTTGGCGAACTTGAGAAGCCGCTGTTGGCATCCAGCCTTCCACGGATTCGACATGGGACGAGGACGATCCCGTCGACTGATCAGGGATCGCGAGTCGCAGCCCTATCAATGTTGCGAGGAGATTGGTACGCACCAACGATTAATGACCCACTTATTTGCGGTGTGAATGGCTCCTGCGAAATCCCAGTTTTGCCAAGCCAAAAATCCCAATGAAACTTGACCATCAAAATGGGCGAGTGTCGAGCAAAACATTACGGAGGTAGTCCGCTACAATTCACAGAAGGAACGCGGTAGATACACCCTGGTCGACAAGGTGGCATTGATGTCGACAAGATCAACCAAGCGGATGATGAGCGAGGGAAGGAAAATCGCGGCTGGGTAAAATAGGATATGTCGGAGGCGCCGAGCCGGATTCAAGCCTTGGACAAGCGCCGCCCATCGTCCGTCTTTCTGGAGTCGATGCTTGACAAGGGAGCGACGCGAGAGGGTGGGTTGTAATAGTACTTTGCAAGTAGCCAAGCACGCACGCAGGTTGGCTACTGTCAGACTAGTCGGGCGAGAACTTCCGTCATTTCGATATTTGGACTACCAGGCGAGAAACCGCCCGGCAGGCATCGGAATGTGAAGCAACAAGCAGCAATCAAAGTTTGAACAATTTCAACGGACGGTTTCAGTGTCCGATGCAGCCTGATATTTGAACGTACGTTCCACTCCGCTCGTTGCGTGTGCTCAGAGCGCAAGGCTGAGATTTGAATTCCGAGAAGGGAATAATTGTTCCCGAAGCAGGAATAGTCACGTCAAAGAAGCATTTTCCTCATCCTTTATCCTTGTGACAGTGTAAAGGGCCAAGGAGGAGGAGATGTGGGGAAGTGGGAACATGGACCGGCGGGCTGGCTGCCAAAACGGAGCTGGTATGGTCAATTTCGAGTGGTGACAAGGAGGGACAGCACGGCACGCGAACAAAACGGGAAGCCTCACCGTCACAATCGAGGCCAGGCGCCAGGGTCAGTGTTCCTCAGAAGTTGCAGGGGGTTTGTGTGCTTGCCTCCACAGCTCCCGGTACTGGTGACCTGTTTCAAGTGGAGTCACGAAGTACTTCAAACAATGGAACCGCCGACAATCGCACAAGGCCTCTCATCGCCAACGGAGTGGGTGACAATTCGTAGTTGATCAGACTCGAGTTCCAGTGCTCCTCGCAATGCAACGTTTACCTCGAGGCTAACTGCTGCCGGTGTTGCGGCCAGATCCTTAGATTCTTGTCTGGTGACCATGATGTAATAGGTACTTGTGGCACCTATCCAGATGGCAAGCGGACGTGCGGAAATATTGTCTATACAGAGGTTGTCGAATGGGCGAGTAACTCTTGGTTTTGGTTGGAGAAATTTGTTGGCGACTGCCTGTTCAGGAAGCCGCGTCCCGTTGTGCGCCGCACTGTGAATGGGGTGGGGAAGAAAGAGGGCATTTGAACCAGATGCCGGCCCATGTTAGGATGATGGGACGCCAAGCATGCAAAATATCATGACTCCATGTATCTGTACGACCACAGAGAACACTACCCTTGACTTGACAACTTACGATGCCGTACGGACAGTTGACGTCGCTCTGCGATTCGGAGATAATTCGTTTGGCAGACCACTTGCAGGCGGGGTTAGCGGACCGTCATGGAGCCACCAGCGGCCTCAATGTGATGTGCGCCGCGACGCAACATGCGCAGACCCATGCTTGGTTTGACTTCGAATTCGGCTTCCAGCTCGGTTCTGAGGAACTGCCTTGATTGTCGACAGGGGCAGAGGCATAAGGTCGAGTCTGTCGTCTGCCACACCAATCAAAGGACAACCGCAATGATGCTCGCAGCTGCTCCATTAAGGCTTGAATTCGCCCGAAAATATTGTTTGAATGATCATCACGATTTCGTAGGTCGTAATTAATCGACATACATACATCCAAGTACCGATTCCCACCTATAAATTCAAGGATGGTCTCAGAGCCCACCCACACCTCCACATTATGTACCTCGGTATTTGTCGAGTGTCAGTGCTTTGTCCGAACAACGTCCCCCCTTTTCTCTCCTAGAATTGATGCGCCGCTTCGCTAATGGCTCGCCACAGTCCCAATAGTGTCTCGAATAGCCCGCTGCAGATGCAGCTTCTAGTACATTTCCTTGTTCAGTTTGGCAGCCATCTCAGCGCTATTACTGGCTTATCTGATCAAGTGATCGTTTGGTCTCTGTCCTTCTCATCTTGCGAGCAAACTTTTGCGTCGCTTACCCCAGACAATATGCTCCCCTAGCTTACCATGGCGGGCAACCACTTCGCCATATTCAGTCAAGCCTCCCTGTCCACCACGTGGACGCATGAAATACAATCTTATTCCCCCATTGCTACCTGGCACAGTGGACAATCCCGTCCTCTTTGTCGCGTCGCGTGCCTTGGTGCCTGGGGTTGGCACGATGGGCCTGGGCGACAAGGTATTAATCATCGAGACCCTTGGAAAGGGTTGCCCTTGTTCCTCCCCGAAAACCCCGCGGCTTTTTGTTTGCACAAACTGCCATTGGATAGGAGTGGCTGTTGGGAACGGGAAACCTCGAGTCTTTGCTGGTGGCTTGACTAGGGTGAAGCGATGACGTTATCCGTCGTCTGTTCCCAGCATTTGCTCTCGTGGCATTGAGTCTCTAACCTAGCGGCCGTCGACCCTGTCACCTATCGACCCGGCCTGATCAATTGACTTGGGCATTTCCTTTTCGAGGGATTTGACAGGAAACGGTCTACCTGTAGACTGCCAATAGACCTCGCTACTTAATTTTAAATTTTGATGAGGCTGCAAGCTGGAGAGCGGTGGGGTTAACACAAGCTTCCCCCACCACGAAGGAGTTATTCTCGTTTGTAAGTCTAGTACTCTGTACCTTCGTAGTACCACCATTAATACCACCAGTAGTATCCGTACCATCCCTGCAACCCGGAACGTCGGGATGCGAGCTCTCCGTTAATTTCAAGGTCTTACCGGGGATCATGGATGGGAGATTTTTACGATATGTTTACCGCCAAAGCGTGTGGTGGTGGATGGAAGATGCTCCATCCTTGTGCGTTTATTCACACTGCAGGCTGCAGGTGAAGGGCAGAGCGCCGGCGGCGACAGGGCGAGGTGCAAAGTGCAAATCCACGCGGTTAGTTAGGGGTACCGCCAGCTGGGGCACGGATTTGGAACGAGTCCGCCACGACCACCACGAAGCTTGGCCGCGCTCGGTCCTCCACCGCCACCCACTTTTCAAATTTAGAAGTCCTGGCTACTTAGTGCGACTCAACGAGAGATGCAACACGGGGCCTGTAAACCTGAGATTGACGTGAACGGTTGCGTGCGTCTCTGAAGGAGCGCTATTCTTGCCCCACCATTTATCGCCTCCGATAGTCGGCGGGGACTCCGGAGATCAGCTCTGTGCGGACTCGGACTCCGGACTCCGGACCGGAGCTTGGCTTCCCAGAACCGCGGCAATATGGGACCCCGTATCGGCCGTATCTTCATCGGCAACCCCTATTCTTACCGGAGCTGGAATTCCGAGCAAGCGAAGAGAGAAGCATTAGGATACTAATACCTTGCCTCTTAGCCCAGTGACACCGTGCCCAGATCGGAGGTGCATGGACCCGTGTTGATGGAATCGCAAACCTCTCGTTGGGCTCTCACCTCGGAGAGACTTTGACGACGAGCCGGGGCGTCATTGCAGGAACTACGAGATCGTGGGGGTTGGACTTGCTTGATGGGGCTGCAGGTATTACGAAGCATGAATGCCTCGTCTATCTTCTCTATTGAACCAAGGATCAAGAAAGCTGGGGACAGACTGTTTCAACGCTATTGGCGCTGTTGCATTTGCTTGTCACACATATACACAATTCTCTTAGGCTGCTCGCGGGTGATAAATTCTTGAGTACGCAGACTATATCATTCATTAATCGGCTCGAGTCAAGAGGTAATAGAAGTCACCTAATTCTGTTTAGGAAGTGGCATGTATCTACCTTTGCAAACAAGCTGTCCCAAAACCGCTCCGGCGAGCAGGTTCTGTGGTAGCCTGTAAGCCTCTGGTATAAGAAACACTCTGTCGGTGGACCTACGAGATAATAATGCTCATCAAATTGATATCGAGGCTTCCTATCTGCTGGTATATCACTTCTACGGGCGGTTTGTCTTTCGCGGCATGGCCGTGATATCATAAAACCCCTAAAATTCACATCCATCCAGGGCTACATTCCATTCATCATAGATCGCAGTAAGAATAGCATGGTATAGAGATGAACCCAGCTAGTAGCAACTTGGGTTCTCGACAAACACACCGTTACGGACGGCGATATGCCAAAGGAAAACAAGGCATCTCGGCTAAGTCGGTTTTGCATACCTACGGCCACGGTCAACCTCCGAAATTTGCATCGGTGCCGGCGCTGGTAAGTGCGACATCTTCCGATGTTACACATCTATTCTTGATCTCCCAAGTATCTTGCTCTCTCGCATGATCGGACTGGTTCTCGGGGTAGGGTTGTAAAGCGGCATCGACTCGTAAAGACTCTTCCTTGCTATGGACGCATCAACTCTTTGGTAGTATCACGAATTCGCGACCTTTCCTTGACCCAGCCGCCTGACTAGTATCTCACTTGCCGCCTCCTGTAGGCAAACTTCCGAAATTGCCGCGAGGAGGAACCTATAACTATATCTTTCAACTTCAAACTGTTCAATCTCGAGGTTTATGTCTCGTTACTAAGGGCCTCGAAGGTATAACTATCTAGTAGAGAAGCAAGACGGTTTCGGAATGCGAAACTAAAGCGTGACCTTCTTATATCTAGATATGGGAGCCCAGGGCCAATATGAAGATAGAACGACGTCTCGGAAGGCGTCTCTTTCAGTGTTCTTATCAACGACAGGTGGGTGAATAACCGCAGCCAATAACACAGGACCGGTGTCGATATGGGTATTAGTAAGGAAGCCAAGTCCTCAGAATCGCGGACACCCATACATTGACGGCTTACTTAAACGATATCTAATATTTCTTAGTCTCTACGACATAGCTATCGTTTACAACAGTGCTACCAAACCGAGGTTGTTGCCGACGCTTTATCATGATCGGACAACACTTGAGAAGAACTCCACCTTGGTTGCGAAGTGGCAGGATTCTCCGGCATCTAGCCTTGGGGAAGTAGAGGTTAGCCGCATCTTCTGCACCATGACATCGAAGCTGGTCATGGTCTAGTCCCAATCCTAGCCGAGACATGCTTGGGCTTCCATGTACGCAAGCCCCCGAAATACCCTCATCTTTCCACCATAACACCTAGAGGGTGTAATTGTAGGTGGTAGTAGTACGTCATTTACCACCTTGGCCGACCATATCTGTGCCGACTTAGGTCTCGTAGGTGCGACCAGCAAGGCAAGGAGATGCCAAATCTGCGGCGCTTAATGGGAAAGCTTAATCAAAGAGCCAGGGTGCTTCTATTACTCCAGGCGCTTGCATCGCTTTGGTCTGGCACGCGACGACGTATTGCTACACCAGCTGGTAATATCACTCGCGCTATCCCCGCGAAGACCTTGACGTGCTGCTGTCGAGCAACGTGGCGTCGCCGAGGCTTAAACGGCGAACGCTAGTGCCAAACAAAAGGTGGCTGTTGACAAAAAGAGTTGTCTGTGCATCCCTGTCAGTTACAGGTCCCCCACAATTTTGGGGAAGGTCACTCGTCTCGAAGAGCAACAAATGCGTTTCGCCATTGAAGTGACGGCTTCAGAATGAGGGCTGGACATCCAAGGGAAACAACCATTGCGGAGGAGGTCGACATGTTTCCATATCTTAGACGCAAACCCCCGAATTTCTATTCTTGTCCCTGCCGTGATCCCCTGGCAGCCGCGTCACGACAACCAAGAAAATGGACCTGCATGTTACAAATTGGGAACGCTCATGGGTGGGGCAGATGGTCAGTCGAGCTTTACCAGGTGTCGAGAAAACCTCGCCACGATTAAATCTCCGCTGGTGTAACGGTTCTCGCCGTCCCGTGATCATGCTCAAAATTTGGTTGACTAGAGACTTTGTCGAGGGGGGATTCTCAAGCCAAGGCGCGCGGACAAGAGGTACACACTGTCAACTGTTGCCCCTGTTCAGTGCGACGATTGCATTCCTCCTTTCATTGCCCAGCTTGCCTCACAGCCAAAGAAAGGGGAGTTCGACCTCCTGAGAGTGGCGACTACCCTTGCAGCAACCCGAGATCTACCCAAATCAGTTCATTCTTGGCAGATCTGCGGCTTCTGATTGGCGGATCCCCGGTCTTCAGGTCTCGAATATGCTGCGCGGCGCGCATTGTGGTACGTGCGGAGTCGAGATCTGCAAGCTTCTGCCAGGGCGTTGCATCAGCCAACCTGGTCTGAAACGGCTGGCGTCGGGGGTGGGGCAATCTCTCCTGATGGAAATCCGCGACGACGGTCGGCCAGTCGTTGACTTTCAACGAATGAGGTTCGCCCATCGACCTCGAAATGGCCCGATGGGCCAAGGGTTCCATACGAGTTTCTCCCTCGTAGCGTCTCATCGTATCCATTCCCTCTTTCCCTCTCTTTTCCCTTTCCTCCTACCATTCCCAAAGCCCTCATCTCGCTCGACTCATAAAGTCTCGAGCGCTGGATGGATGCTGGCTGGCCTTGGACCATAATCCTGGTGCTGTGAGGGTTGCGGACACGGACGTACGACAGACTTATTCAATTGCGACGCTCTCTCTTGCGTTGCATCCCCCTTGCTGGGACCCAAACTCTGCATTCATTTTATCTTTTCTTGGTTTCCTGTCCTGTCCCTTTCGTTCCTTGCATTTTTCGTCGTTCGGTGTTGGCAGTTGCAGGTCGATTTCCTCGACACGATACGCTCCTTCGTCGACAGCTCGAAGCCGACTTCGATTACGAATTTCTACTGCGAGGACGGGTCGAGCAACCTGAAAAAGACGCCGGTCGTCCATTTATTTCCAAGCGGAGGAAGAGAAAGAGATCGGAAAAGAAGGAAGACTCGGGGGGTTTTCGCCAGGGTTGCTTCTCTACGAGGACGAGGAAGGAACCACCAACATGGCTAGCAACAAGATCCTCCTCGCCATGGCCGGGGCAGACTTCCTGTTCGTGGCAACAGGTGCCGCCCAGCTCGGCTTTGCTCTGGTCGTCAGGAACACGATGGGCGATGTGGCCACAGAGGGCGAGCAGGCGGCTCGCAACCTGCTCTTCCAGCGGTTTCCGCTCGAAGCCGGCATCGCCAACGCCATAATGATCTTTGTCGCCTTTCTGGTTACGGTTCCGGGCATTTTCACGCCGACGAGGGGATGGCTCAAGGCGAGCGGATTCCTGGTCACGGCCTGTGCCGTCTTCACCATGTGTCTCGGAGTCTACCTGTGGGTCCTGACGCTACGGACGAAGGCCGACTTTGCGCAGATTTGGTGGGAGCAGGCGCCCGACATCCAGAACCTCATGCAGACTTCGTTCAACTGCTGCGGGTACTTCAACAGCACCTCGCCGGCTTTCGTCACCAACGATCTTTGCACGAGTCCCGCTGCTGCTGCCCTGCAAAAGGGCTGTGCCTCGCCCATCACCACCTTCTCGAACACGGTGATCGATGACGTTTTCACAGCAGTCTTCGGCATGGTCGGTATGTAGTTGTTGCCACCCTTTTCTGATGACCATCATCACTAATACTACCTACAGGTGTCGATGTTATCCTCATCATGGCCATTGCCTGCACTCTCAAGGACCGCAAGGAGCGCGAACGGTACCGACACATTGACGAAAAGTCGGGCTACCGGGGAATCTGAACGAAACCATTTGGCGTTGTTTGTCCGCTTCTGCTGTACATTTTTTTTATCACTCTTTTTCCCACCACACGAGCCGAACTTGACCCCATTGATGGGGCCACACCAATCTATCTAATCTTCTATCTCGCGAGCTGACCGAGACGGTTGATTCCGACTTTCTTCGCCCACGATCTGCGATCCGATTTCTCCTTTCTGTCTTTTTTGGCCTGCATATATACTCGTTCTGCATGTTGTCGTCCGTTTGTGTCAGATATGAGGAGACGGGGAAGGGAGGAGACATAGGATGAGGATATGATCGGTATCCTTGGATTGAAGAGGACGAGGTTGGCTTCGGGGAGAAGTAGTTGGACGGTGAGAGGATGTGCAAGCTCTGGCGTTGAACGATGAGCAGACGACCCGTTAGAGATTTGATGGATTCGTCTTGCTTGGGGACTTTCATGCCCAAGGCATGAAATTCGTGATCATTCAGCCACATTTTACCTGATAGCCACGGATTAAATATAGAGTTCGTATAAAAGTTACAACCTACATCTTCCGCCTCCAATTTACGTGAAGCCTCACCTTTGTCTGCCAGGTGACTATGGTAGACGGGTTCACTCACTAAGGGCCTGTTGCCATACTAGCAAGTGTCACGAGACTACGATGAAACGGCCAAGCTGTTATGGGTGAAACTAAGACTGTGGATCCTCCGCCTCCCTCATGCCTGCACTAAAATATTCGTAGAAATCACGAGAAAAAAGTAGGAAGGCAATTGAAAAGTTCGAAAAATGGATATAGATTTGCAATGCGCGATATCGTGGTTTGATCCCAAACGTTACAGGTACTCCAATCCCAACAGCTGACGAGCTTGGGTTCCATATATATCCTTACCACTTTAGTTGTTCCCATTACCATACCTTACTACTTTGGAAATTGCGACCAAAGCCATGATGTATGTCTAGTACGCCCCTCCTTCGGAAGTTTGCCAAGAAAAAGAAAAGGGCAGACAGAAGGAATAAGGTGACTGGCGGCCCTGTTGGCTTCTTTTTCTGGCCATGGAAGG
>Ga0247774_1000437_pt1 | contig 20575 bp, 13 predicted proteins | sample UWRJL001104B6_FD_179933 | JGI IMG/M metagenome (GOLD analysis project Ga0247774, IMG submission 179933) | Plant litter microbial communities from Arlington Agricultural Research Station in Wisconsin, United States - UWRJ-L001-104B-6 | ecosystem: Environmental > Terrestrial > Plant litter >... | reverse complement strand
GCCCGGAAACTTATAGTACCATTCTTTGCTTGGGATCTTGTCGCCGTTCCCAATAACGTTGAGGTTGCCGCACTCTGGATACCATTGCGGCTTGTTGGCTACGTGGATGGAGATGATCTCATGGCGGATCAAATACTTCCCCGGCTTTAGCGCAGCCGGAATGGTGATTGGCCATTCACAAGGCGCCCCATCCCATCTCTGGAAGGCCTTCTGGTACCACGTGGCCTCGGCGAGACCAAGGGAGCCGTCATCGACCAAACCAGAATGCCAAATCTGCGAAACAAATTAGTCTTGTGCGATGTCATGGCGACGGCAGGACGGCTTGCCTTGAACCAGTTGAGGTTGTTTACGTCGACGCCGTCACACGAGTCGCCACAATCGGCCAGCCAGACAGACATCGGCCCCGTTGGATGGAGCCAATACCAGTAGATGGCGGTGATGTTGTCGCCAGCTTCAACGTCGATGTAAGACGTAGCAGCACTACCTGGTGTATTGCAAGCAATGTACTTGGAGTCATACTCGAAGACGGGATTTATGGTATCCCAAGCCCTCTGCACCATCCAAGGTTGGCCAACCTGTATGGCAGCAGGCTGGTTTGGGTCGTACCTAAGCACGCGCATTAGACGGAGTGGAGACGACATCGAGGCAACGGAAGTAGTGGCAACTAGATGAGACTTGGCACCTACCCCCGATACCACTTTTCACCCACGGTGTAGTTGCTCAAACCGCCGTGAGCAACAACCGTGGTCATGAGCCAGGTCAAGAGGCTGCAGGCGGTGACGACCCTCGCCATGGCGCCTCGCCTCACGTGGGTGATAGCAATTCCGGCGCTGACTATCTCAAACCCGGAATTTGGTTCGAGAAGCGGTATGCAGTATGGTATCTTGCAGAGCCGGCAGTGCGCACGACATGGGCCGGGGAGTTCGGTATAAGAGAGGATCGGAATCGGATTTGTATTCTATCTAGATGGGAAAACGCGTGCCGAATTGCAATCACACCGACCACCACCAGAAAACCGCAGTGGTGCGTTCACACCGGAGTTGCGGCATCGATTACTTCTCGAAGGCGCCGCTAACAGGTGCAATTCGGAATTCGGCTCAGCACACCAACTGCAAAACCAGCTCACCACATGAGCGCCATGGTGGGCATGCAGTTTGCCACAAGATGCCGTCTGCTAGTTCGGAGTGTTCTTAAAACAGCGAGTACATGATCCACTGGAATGCTCTGTTTCTGAAATTGATCTGTTGAGATCTCGGATGTCCTTTCGCTCCAGTTCTTACGCTCCGCTTGGCCGCGCTTCCGCATCTGATGGCAGGTCAGAGAGGACGGACTTACAAATGAGGTGATTTATTTTACTTGGAAGCCCCATTTTTTTTTGGTCACGTCGTCCCGCATTGAAATGCACTCAAGCGATATATGAACATTTTGGAGCATAGGTTCCAACCGGAGGCTAATAAGAATGGCATGGCTATAGTTGGCATGGGTACCGCGTGGGCGCAATCCCACGAGGAGAAATATCCCGACGAGACTGTTACGACACGGCATTCTTCAAGATGTTGGATTGGATGGGGGGCTTTTTTTCTCGATAGTCGTTGTGGGAATGTCTTTGTTCCACGGGCTTCGAGCATACACCATCGTACGTCTGACAGATGCATCCCATAAAAAAATCGATATCGCCATGATCATACCTCAAGCTTCGACAGGCCGGTACGGAAAATATGTTCAGCCGATGCCCCAGCGCGGGTCTCTCGTGTTGATTGGTATTGATCCGGGGTGCCAAGCAGCATCCTCTGGGGAACCCTTGTATTTCTGTCGAAAGGACGACACTTGATCGGGATGTCTCCCCACCTTCCCCGCATTCTTCTCAATCAGGATGCGGAGAGCATCGGCCATTTGCATTGCTGCTTGAATGGCACCTTGAATAGTACCGCAGACCGCAGCTATGGTGCCTGCATTCGGTACTCGACGGTTCGTCAGGTACCTGCCCTCGCGTTAATTAATATCCGGCCAAGTTAAGTCACCTGTCGTCATGCACCCGACAATACCCAGATTTTAGCCAGACGCGGACGAGCCGACGCTTCCCCTCTTATTCCCTCTCTCCGCGCGAGAAGAACAAAGCTAGAATGTTTTAGCCCACAGCGTCCAAAGTGCCAAGATGCTGCTTGGCGGCGGTACTCTTCTTGTGCTCATTGAATTTGCGGGGCAAAGAGCTCGTTGCCGTTCGATTTTCGCTTATTGGCTTGGCGCCAGATCCGTATGCCCAGTTGTTTAGGACAAGAAGCTTCCCCCACCATGTTATTGGCGGAAAAAATATTTGGACTGGCCTTGGACCAGATAGCAGCTACTCAACTAGCCTGTGGCTACATTGTTTCCCGTCCCCATCTCTTTCTCCGCCTGGAATTGGAGGCGAGATCTGGTTTGCTGGTGCACTCATACGAGTCGAGAGTTTGCTAGCCTACTGGACCCCCGATATTGATTCCGTGGGCTGTTAATTATCTCCGGTAAAGAGCCCACACAACCATGGGCCGGAAGAAGACAGGACGAAGCAAATCAATATGGCCCTAGCTGTGGATGATGCCGCTACGACAGTTCTAACGGCGACAATCCCGGACAGGTACCGGGAGGGGGCCCAATATTATTCCAGTCCGCTGCTTTCTTCCCCGAAGTGGCCTTGTCACCCCTGAGAAATGGGGGCGTTTCCTGTCCTCACTATAGCAGCCCTCGGCGCCTGGCCAGCGGATTCGACAACATGTTCGAGGCCTCTCCCGGACGGAGGGCATTCCAGGGTGGAGATGTTGAATTGACCTGGACTCATTCAAAAGGGTTGGCGCACCCAACCCTTGTACCAGGCTATGCCTGCTCCCCTCTGTCCCACTCTTCCTTCCCAAGCCTGGACCATTTTGGATTGTCGTGATCTGCTAGTGCCCATTCCCCAGAGAGTCCCAGATTCGGATCATCGTCCCTTTGAAGCTTCACCGCCGACAAACCGACATAATGGTGCACCTCACCTCGGCCCTCCTCCTGGCCGGTCTTGCCCTGGCCCTTCCCGTTGAGGAAATCCAGCCGCCCATCGTCGCGCGACAGACGGCGGTATGTGCCAAGGCAGATGCCACGGCCCCGTCCATCAACTCGAAGACCCTCCCCGACCCTTTTACGTTCTGGGATGGCTCCAAGGTGGCAACCATGGACGACTGGAAGTGCCGCCAGGCACAACTCCAGCGCGCCCTCGAGCAGACGGAGCTCGGCGACTACCCAGGCCCGCCTGACTCGTTCCAGGCCACCATGAGCGGTCAGGGTCTCTCCATGACCATTGGCGTTCAGGGCAAGACGGCCACCTTCTCGGCCGCGGTGAGGAAGGCCGGCTCCGGCCCCTCGGGCGCCGTCATCGCCTACGGCGGCGCATCGGTGACGGTCCCGTCCGACGTGGCGACAATCACATTCAGCAACGACAACTTTGCCCAGCAGCAGGGCCAGGGTTCGCGAGGCAAAGGCATCTTCTACAACCTCTTCGGCCAGAGTCACAGCGCCGGTGCCCTCGCCGCCTGGGCGTGGGGCGTCGATCGCGTCATGGACGCCCTCGAGCAGCTCGGTGCCTCGGCGACGGGCATCGACCCCAAGCGCGTGGCCGTGACGGGCTGCTCCCGCAACGGTAAGGGCGCTTTCATCGCCGGCGCCCTCGTCAAGCGCATCGCCCTCACGATCCCGCAGGAGTCGGGCTCCGGCGGCGCCGCCTGCTGGCGCATCTCGGACGACGAGAAGGCCAAGGGCAAGAACATCCAGCACGCCGGCCAGATCGTCGGTGAGAACGTGTGGTTCTCGTCTCGCTTCAACAGCTGGACCTCCAAGATCTCCCAGGACCCCGTCGACCACGAGGCCCTCGTCGCGCTCGTATCCCCGCGCGGCCTCTACATCCCCGAGAACGACATCGACTGGCTCGGCCCCGTCTCGACCACGGGCTGCATGCAGGCCGGTCAGCTCATCTACAAGGCCCTCGGCAAGGCCGAGAACATGGGCTTCTCCCTCACCGGCGGCCACAACCACTGTCAGTTCCCCGGCAGCCAGGGCCCCGAGATCAACCAGTTCTGGAGCTACTTCATCCAGGGCGGCAGCAACAAGCCGAGCGTCATCAGCAAGTCGACGGCGAATGTCAACACCCAGCAGTGGGCGCCTTGGACCCTGCCGACCATTTCTGGCGTGTACGCGACGGATGTGAAGATCTAGAGGGAGAGGGGGAGTTATTTTTCAGTAGAGCAGGGGCAAAGAAAGAGGTGGTGGGACGTGGAATATGTGTATGTATGACGTGGATATTTACTGGCTAGGCTAGGTAGTGGGATGAAAGGTTACCTGTACATAGTTTGAAAGACCAAAAAAGCGAAGTACATTTTTCCCCTTCCTCTGTGTCAAAATCAAACCTATCACCCTTTTCCGTTTACACGATCCACCGAATAACCCTGTCATTGAGCTTTGCTAGTATGAAGAATGGACGACCCCCACCACAAAGCTGTCCCACGAGAAGACGACTGTGTATGAGGACGCACATATGGACATGCGTCTTACGCCTTCCATCGTCGAGTCATCGCGACCTGCGATATTCTCACCACAATCGACATGTGAAGAATCAAATGGCCGCGTGGGAGACAACACGGACTGTCACTGGTGGCCGTTACATCTATCACGAGGTTGACGCGTGATAAGCTACTGGGCGCGGACTCTGCCTTAGGCGCGAAGGCTTCTCCTGCTCCGAAACCTGTTCTTTAGGATCCATAAGTCAATTTGATGCTTTCCAGGTCAACCGCGATGGCTCAGTCGGGTTTCCAAGCATTCCAGAGAAAAGGGAAGAAAGAAAGATAGCCGGAACGAAAACGAGTGAGGGCAAAATATCCCCCCTCGCTTCAATCTACGCCGAGGCTGGTATTACATCTTATCCACTTCTTTTTCTCCATTCTCTACCATGGGTCTTTCCAGTGATTTACGCCGTCACGCGCGAGATCAACCGTAATAGTCTTATGAAGCCATCAGTACTTTGAAGCCAAAATAGCAAAGCTACTTGACATTAATCTACAAGAGATATATTCACTGGCCCTTGACTCAAAAAGAACTTCTGACAACGTGAAATCAAAGTTTACGAAGCACGAAGGGAGCTACCTCCAAACGAGCAATGTCGTAGCTTTCGTCACCAGAGGGAGACATTAACTCAAATACTTATACCCTGGAGGCATGGATGAGACTTTATCTGAAAATTATGATCGAATACCTGACTCACGTAGGAGAAGTATAAAGCAAGAGATTGTGTGTGTCAAGCAAAGAAGAAAAGAAGAAATGATTGTCGCAAAGAAATTAGGACAAGGGACGAGACACGAGACGTAATTTATGCAATCCAGAGACTCTGATCTCATCCAAGGCTTGGACGGATTTGAACGATCTGCGGTGGACCTTATTCAAGCATATTCTTTTGACTCCGTCCTCTTTTGTACCGGGAAGAGGGGAGAGAAGCCGTGGGGGTTATTTATGCCTTATTTGTTGGAGTCTGTTTGTTGAGAGCTTAGGTGACTATAAGAGACCAGATGGTGAGAACGGTAGAACGGGAAGCATGAAAAGTCAACCATTTCTAGAGGACAAAGTGGTAGCAGCATCTTGAAATTTGGAAGAATAAAGCAGTCGAAAGCGTACCTAAACGCGAAGAGAGAGCCAAGGTTGCCAACGTAATTTGGATTTGTTCCACGACTTTGCAGGCAGGGCAGTCGCAACTGACCACTCGGAGAGATTCCAGTACCTCAGGCATGAAGGACACCGCCGCCTAGCATGTCAGGATGAGCTGGACAGCGACCGGCTGGTGATCAAAACCTGAAAACATGTCCCATTCATCACAAAGAAAAAGGGCATCCATCTTTGGGCTGCATTGGTCATTTTCGGTTGAGAGGCGCAGCATTCGGGTATCGAAATGTCAGATCGAAAACGTTTCCAATCTGCCATGATTTGTTTCCTGTCATGTCTGTGGTTGGAGGTCCAAACGCCAGCCAGAACCAAATCCTCCCCCGCCCAAAGTCCTCAGACTCAAGGCACATGACGGGTAGCAATGAGTGACGTACGCAAGTGTGTGGAGAAAATTGGGAGCCAAGTAAAATTGTTGGTCGTGGGGCTGTTTGAGAGCAGCAACTTTGGGACGGGGGTGTGCGTGAGTGATGCTCAAACACCAACGCCCTTTATATGATCGGATGGCCTACAGGCCGAAAGGATTTGATGATCAGCTTCTCATGCATCCCACCAGGCGGTCCAACTTGCCACTTTCCTGCCTCTGCGCGATTCACAGGGACCAAAGACTTAATGAGACTACTTTAAGAATATGTGCGAAAGAATGGGCAGGAGCAGGATCAAGAGCAGGCGAGGCGGCTCGGTGCACCGTCGACCTTTTGTTTGTTGGTCGACAAACGATCTCCGAAAGCGACCATGTCAATTTCCACAACCAGTCCCAGGCCGCGGGATAGGTCGGTGGATTCCTATCGGATCAGCAACCGCAAAATAGTGCATTCAGCAAGAACTCATCGATCGGCGTTTTTCGTTAAAGATGACAACCGACTGGGGTCATATTGGCGGGGCTATCATCTCAGCTCTCACGAACTTCGTAGCTCCTGATGTAGAAGTGCATCAACTGTCAAGTCTTGAAGGGGTGGTAACCGGGCCATGAGTTTGAAATTTCTAAAGGTTATTCAATGCGGAATGCGGGGAACAAGGGTTAGCAAAGAAAAAGGCAGTGGGTTGCACTTGGGATCGGGGATGTCACAGAAGGACTTCAGCAGGGCTGGATCAGTGTTCTCGAAGGTCTGTCTACAGCTTCAGGTTACGGTTCTCTTGTGGCCAAAATCGATTCTCTTTCAGACCGTCCCCTGCGCGTTCTAGCAGAGACCAATGTGAGGTTGGGACGGCGAAGTGACAAAAAAATTAAATTAATTAAATAAAAGACCGATCTTGGTACAAACCGCTGCCGGCAAAATGCCATTGATGTTCAAAACGGGGGTAACCCTGAAGCTGCAGCGGACTCAACGAGGGCCGAAGTTCAGATAGAGATTCTCAGATCTGAAGATGGAGAACCTGGACCCTCCAAGAACAGGCCCGCTGCGCTGATCCTTGCCTCTTGCCTCTTGCCTCTTGCGTTGCTGCGTTGCAGTGCTTCGATTTTGCGGGGCTATCGTATGCGGCTTGTTAGATTTTTGGTGGAAAAAATTCACGATGGTGGGCGGTTTGTCCTTTCATCGCCCGAGTAATGTGCTTGAGGAAAATTCCAGAAAGAGGCGAGGATGAGACTTGCTGCGTGTCACAACGTTGTCTCAGCCCCCCTAGCCTTCACCTGTTTGGCAACCTGAGGCGGTTTGATCGTACCGAGCAGGCGGGTCCCGAGGTGGGAGCGAGCGGGTGACAGCCACTCACAGGCCGCCGCTGTTGCATTAGCGAATGCCTTGCAGGAGCCGCGACAGGGGTGTCTCCGCCGACCGACCGCCCTGCGACTCACTCCTTTTTGGCTGGTTCCCGCTCACGAATTCGACGCATCTGAATCGAATGTCGCAACTCAACCAGAGGCCGTGGTTGCCCCGTTACGAAGATCCATTGCAAGCAATTCTGCAGGCAACTTTAGCCAGATCAATCCTACAACAACTAAGTTGACCCTTGGCCTTTTCCCAACCGTACCCGGTGCGACCCCAGCGTAGAAACCAGTGAGGTAGTCGCTCCTTTCCGCTCCCTTCTAACAGGTTTCGCGCCAAGCCGACATGGCGTCTGGGGAAATCAGGAGCTGTTTCTAGGCACCGACGAGAAAAAAATGCTTAATGAATTCACCGACAAACATTTTACCGACTTGTGTGACGATTTTTTTGCAAATCTTGAATCATTTAAGCAAAATAGACATCAAACGCCCCTCCTCGTAAGGAGAATCTCATCAACGCTTGCAAATCTTGTGCCGCTGTCAACGTTTCCTGTCGCGCAGAGGACGAGGCGCGCTAGAAAGGAGGGCGGAGGAGGCTGAGACCCGGCTTCACGTGGGTGGAACTTTCCACGGCGCACGGCCGACGTCCCCAGCACCTCAGGCTTGGCTACAGCTGCCAGACGCTTCAGGACGCGCTGTAACTTGGAGGCCGTCCCTGGGCCGGGGCTGGCCGGGGCTTGAATCGGAAGGCGAAACAACCGAATGAGACAAGTCCCTGCCATTGCGCGCTGGGAGTCTGCCATTCCTCAAACTTACTCCCTGCCTTTGGTATCTCGGTCTCGTGTCTTCCATCTGGACGGTTCTGGCAATTTTTGGCATTAAGAGGTTGTCGCCATCATTTTGGGAATAGTTCGTTGAATGAACTACGATCGTGTCGGCGCCGCGGTCGCGAATCTGAGGCTCGAGTTGAGCCGCATTCCAATATTTGAGCCGCATATGCCTTCGCTTGGCGACGTCCACGCCCATGAAGATGCTCGTGAGTATTCATCGCATCCGTCCATGGCGAGGCCTCGGCGAATTCACTCCAAATGCACCACCCAGTCGGCGTCAATACCGCAACAGGATCACTTCGGATGACAGCAGCCAGCATCTTGGCCCTAGGCGCTGTCTGCCTTCGTCCCTAATCAAGGCCTGTGAAATTCATGCCGCACCGTGGCCATCCAATGCGGTTGTATGATCGCCATTAGGGGTGCGACGGGGAGGTTAGAAAACTTCAGTCCCTTACACACCCGACATGACACTACATCATACCGATACATGTGCGCAAGCACACACCACACGGTCCACCCTGGAAGGGCTCCGCCATCCTGAGGCGAGCCGCACATCGTGGTATGCTTATTCTCTTGGCTTTCGATCCACTCCCAGGAAATCCAAACTCGATAAGATCGTCTCCCTTTGTTCCTATAAGAGGACCATTTATCCGGTCGTCTGGTATATCTTCCACTTGTTTCTCCTTTCTCTATTGTCAAGCTGGTGTTCTGTCTTTACCCTCCTACCATCGACCAACCTTCTTTTCTTGCAAGTTCCGTGAACTTGATTTATTTTACATTCTTTCATTCCTTCGCGCTCTTTTGCAACTGTCAGGCCGGTCCGAATTTTGCTCTCCTTTAACTACCAAAATTTTAGCGGTTGATCTCGATCCACACCATCACAAAATCTATCAAGATGCTGTCCAAATCTTTCCTCATCGCCCTGGCCATTGCCTACGTCGAGGCCCGCTTCGGCCAGGAGCAGATCCCCGTCGCCGCCATCCAGGCCCTCACCGACTTCGGTGAACCCGGTGCCGCCGGCACCCTCTCCGGTCAGGTCCCCGGCAGTCTCCTCGCTGGTGCCTCTGCCTGTGACAAGCTCGCCCTTGCCGACGAGATCGTTGCCCAGCTCGGGACAGACCCCGCCGTCATCGCGGCCGCCCAGGCCCTCGTTGGTGCGGAGCAGAACTTCAACGACTTTGCCGACGCCACTGGTCGCATCTGCAACGACGCCACCCTGCCCGCCACGGCCGAGCTCCAGGGCATCCTCCCCCTCTTCGACCCTGCCGTGGCCGGCGCCGACGTGCAGAATGCCAACGCCGCCCTCTCGCTCCAGACGCCTTTCGACGCCGCCGGCGTGTCCGTGGCCGAGCTCTCGCGCGCCCAGGGCTTCGAGAACTTCAACGAGCAGGACGCCGCTGGCACCGTGACCGAGACCGCCGTGGACGCCGGTGCTGCCGGTGCCGATGCCGTGGACGCCGCTGACGCCGGCGTCGACGCCGCAGCGGCTGACGTAAGTGACGCTGGTGCCGACGCTGCCCAGGAGTGCACTGTTGTCGAAGTCGATGCTGACGACGAGGAGGCTGCTGATGCCGACGCTGCTGATGTTGACGCCGCGGCTGATGCCGATGCTGCGGATGCCGATGCCGCTGATGCCGACGCTGCTGCCGACGCCGGCGCTGCTGACGTAGACGCCGCCGAGGCGGCCGAGGTCGACGCCCTCCAGGCCCAGTTCGATGCCGTCGAGGTCGGCGCCGATGCCGACTTCGGCAACTGCGACCTCACCATCTCCCGCCTGCCCAACACGGAGTTCGCCAACCGCGTCAACGAGGACGGCCTCTTCTTCTTCCAGTCCAACGACGCCGGCATCGCCGACGGCCAGCAGGAGGCCCTCAACGGCCGCATCATCATCAACCGCGTGTGTGACGACCTCGTCAACGAGTGCGGCGGCAACGAGGCTGCCCAGGCCGCCTGCCAGGGTGTGCAGGACCTCGTTGACGGGTCTGCCATTGGCAACAACTCGCCCGCGCTGGCCGATGCCTTCAACGCCGGTATTGCCGCCATTGGTGCTGCTTAAGCTCAAGCCTGAAAACAAAGTGGTACTCCTCAATTCGGGAGCCGGGCATGGTAACATAAAAAAACCTGGGGAGGTTGTCGGTGTTTCGCTAGCTACCTACTAATGGAATAACCTGATTCCCTCCCCAAATTTTATTGTACCTACCCACTTCCGAGAATGTGCGTCAAATGATTGCGAACACTACCATTTCACAACGGCGTTGGGCAAAGGGATATACCGGTGGGCGATTGTTTCTTCTCAATGGCAAGGATTGGACCGCCATTTTTTCTGTATTGATAGATGATGAATGGGATGGGAACACGTCTAATTTTTGGGAGGATCGGATCAAAACAACACATGATGCCGATTAGGGTTGGTTCAGACTCCAGAACGGAACCTCTGGGGTCCAAAAATGAATAAAATCATGATATTCTTCATGAAATTCGTTCGATTTTGCGTATCGTCTGGAATGTGATCACCGATTTGATATCTCATGTTTGTCCTTCGTCGCGTAGAACGTAAAACCCACTTTTCAAGCATTTCGGAGCAAACACTTACGATGGCTTCGCCAGTCCTTTCAACCTTGAGCGTAAGAAAGCTGAAGCCCTAAGAAACTTCTTAGGATTAACTGGTAGCTCCGTTCCGACAACCTGGATTTACTGTTCGGTTGCTGCGGTATAACGGTGTTCAGGTGATCGGGCACACGTTGTTGCGGCGCCGCGGCAGATCCCCAAAGAATGAGACGGAATATTCCCTCCAGAGGAAGGAATAGACGAATGGCAATCCGTGCTCTGTTCATTTCGGCGACCCGTTAGTTAAAAAAAAAATGTAGCAGGAAGGAAGAATTTGAAGATGCTATTCTGACTACTCTTTCCAGAGGTGTCTTGGCAGCATCTTAATCCCCTCCCTCGTTTCCCGTTTGAATGCCGGAATCAATCTGTAACCGACCCTGGCATATTCGGCGGTGCAAAACCCGCCCGTCGCCTTTATTAGCCGGGCACCCGCAAACAAAAGCCACCGCCGGCCGCGGAGGAACCGAAATTGGTATGTGTAGTAGTGTGCCCGTACCTGCTGCGGTAACATCTCCCCGCACCTCCAAGCGGGTAGTTAGCCGGGCGGGTCGGCGGTGGGTGGGGAGGAAAAGAGGAGGAAACGGTGCATCTTTGCCGCAATTGCTGGCAGAGAAGCTTCCGCTGGATGTCGTCACAGGAATTGGAGTCCATCGAAACAGATGTGCCCCGCTAACGTGCGTCCCTGGCTTGCATTTCAACTCTGCGATTTATAATTCAAGAGTAGTACCGATGAAAGTGCCGATTGATAAGCGGGAGGCCATACCGACGAAGACGTGATTTTTCGATCTACTGAGGAATTTACAAGCCCGCTTAACTTAAAAAGGCAGTAGTTAAACTAATAAGCGAGAGGTGTACCGGACTGCGCTCCACTCACAAGTCTCGCTCAGAGATAAGTGGTTTGATAGATATAAACGGATCGACCCTGCTACTTCATAACGGGGACCCTTTGACGCTGGCCAAGTTTGTTCTCAGTCTACTATTGCAATAAGTAGAGCGAATCGATTCTGAGCACCAGCGAACCCGCCACGATTAAGCTTCCGGCAGCAAAGCACACTTCAAAGGATGGTGTCCCTCAAGGTATCTCTGGCGCTTTTTGCTGCCACGTACGTCATCGCGCAGAGCGTCGCCGGTGATGCTTCGGTGGTTGCCCATACCGGCGAGTCGGTTGGCAAGGAATTGGAATACGGGAACAGTACGTGGAAGATGCTTTCTTGTTCTACACCGGACTTGAGTGATGCAAGCCGCTGACACCAAAAAAAGTCACCCTTTATGTCTCCGAGTCGAAAGGGAAAAAGAACACCGCCGTACTTTATCTCACCGACGTTTTTGGCATCCAACTCGCCGAGAACAGACTGTAAGTTTCTACAGCCAGTGGAACCCAGTGGCGGCCCAAAACGAAAGACGGACGAGGAGAATGGGAAAAGAGGGGGGAATAAGAGAGGAGTTAATGCCGAGGGGGAAAGAGCTAACACTCCCAAAGCCTAGCTGACTCTTTTGCCCGCGCCGGCTTCCTAACTGTCGCCCCGGACCTCTTCTCCGGCAACCCCGCCCCCGCCGACCTGAATGCCGCAGGCTGGAACATCCAGCAGTTTTTGCAGGACAACGGCCCCGAGTCCGTCGACCCGCGTATCGCCGCGGCGGTCAAGTACCTCAAGGAGGAAGCCAAGGTCGCCAAGATTGCCGTCACCGGGTACTGTTTCGGCGGTCGGTATGCGTTCCGGACCGGCGCGGCCGGCAAGGGTGCGGACGTTGTGTTTGCGGCGCACCCGAGCAATTTGGGAGATGCGGAAATTTTGGCGGTGGACGCGGCGGCGAGCATTGCCGCTGCCGGTGAGTTTGTTTCATTTCGGGGGTTTTTCGCTGCCGTATTTTGGGGGTGGGATGGACTTGAGGATTACGGCTCGCTGACCTTTGCTTTTTTTTTTTCCTTTTGCAGAAACCGATAGCTCGCTCAATGCCACTCGTCGCGGCGCTATTGAGGAACTCCTCAAAGATGCCGGTGTCCCGTATCAACTTAATCTCTACAGCGGCACGTCACATGGGTTTGGTGTTCGCGCGAACGTCTCGGATGCACAGCAGAAATTCGGGAAGGAATCGGCTTTCTTGCAGGCTGTTCGGTGGTTTGAGAGCTGGGCTTGAGGTGTGGTCGTGAGGTGTGGAGGTGGTGGCAGAAACGGTTGGCAGTTTGTGGAACAAGGCTCCTCTACAAACGTGGCCTGCTTCTTGTGAGTATGGCTGATTTGCAGATGTGAAGGTAAGTTTCTCAAGTATGCCTTGGCCAATGGAAGCGGAAAGTGCATACGGCGAGCCTGTTTTTGTTCGCCTCACACTGATCGAGGTACCTATGTAGATTGGGTATTTTTTTTTTTTTTTTGGTTAGTTAGGCTCATGGTTAGGCTAGCGCTTTCCAGGATAAGGAAAAACGAAGTTATATTGCCCGAAACATTCCTTATGAGATCCCTCTATTACTCTTTTTTTTTCTCTGTGGCCTGACACGTGCCTCGAAATCTCGTCATAGGTCGTTTTATTTCATGCGAAGCGAGAATATTGATCCTCATTCCCTCTAAGATACTGCTCGTCAGGCCGAAGCTGTACGGACCATGGATCCGGCATCCCTCGCCTTAGGTGCCATACCCATCGCAATCGCCATCATCGACGGTTCATGTAGAATCCGCCGGACTTTCCGCTTGCTCAAATCAGTCCCCTCAGATATTTATCGTCTTTCCGAGAAGCTGGAGATAATCGAGGGACAATGCAACAGCGTGCGCCATGTTCTCGAGCGACTACCGGGAGGATCATCAACACGAAGCACTTCAATCCCAGGAACGCAGACCGCGATCACCAAGTCGCTGTCACGAATTGCTGGGAGAGTGGAGAAGATCGAGTCTGTCCTCGCTTACTTTACGGAAAGCCTCTCGGATGATGGCGCTTTTGGCAAGCGTGATTCGATCAAGTTTTTGCTAAAGAAGGATCGGATCGATGAGCTTATCCGAGAGCTAGACGGTGATTTGGGTGATCTTAATAGGTTGATAGTGGCTCAAATGTGGTATGACACTATAATCCACCTCATTTTCGTCGTGTTTCGTCGAACACACTCTGAGATGTTGAGCACAGGGTAACCACAACCTCAATCTCAAACCCCACAGTCCCCATCAACATCGATTCCCAGCCTAAGGAAGACATAGAAAGTCAGGATAAGGCTTTGACCCCCTTATCTTACATTAGATCTGAGACAACGACACTTTCTTCACACCGACCCAGATTCGATCCCAAATGGACCCGCGAACGAGAAGAAAAGACGTTTCGAGTTCTCGGTTGGATTCATGGGAAAACTGTCACATCAACCATGACCCATCTGAAATCTCAAAGAAAAGTGATTTCACGCAGCACTAAGTGCACGATAGGTCTTGCACTAATGGCTACTTATTTGGAGCTCAGCTATCAAGCATCCCTCTCTTGCTGGAATTCATGGTCGATCCGCATTCTCTATTCACTTCCTCCCACTCATCCCATTTGGAAAGAAACCATGGACGCCATCGCGTCGGATGACGTTTCTTCAGTATATAACCTTCTTAATCAGAAAAAGATCACGTTATCGACGAGTCTCGATGATGTCTACCCCTCACTCTTCACGGTGAGTTGTCTATTCTTCCGCTTAGTTAGAGATGACACCAGAACTAGCTTGCAGCTATACATATAACAGTGTTGACATGCATCATAGGCTGCCGTCGCATGCGGAAGTGTCAACATTTGTCGACTGGCAATTCGGTCTAATCCAAGTTCATGGGAAGAAATACTGGAGCAGTAAGTCTCGTCTTCGCCGGATGCACAACCTGTTCCTACACTTACCAATCCGTAGGAAAGAAGTTGCCTTGAATGGCTTTCGTGGGTGTTATTTGGTCCACGGAGAGGTGTTGATAGACATGTTCCTGGACTACTGGGCCATCGCTCTTGATATCACATATGTTCACCGCATTTTGTCCATGTGGTCCTCACCCAGCATCTTTCAATTAGCCTACGCTAGATTCCGGAGCTATTTTGCAGGAGATATATTCACAATTTCGATGGCGGCATTGGAAGCCGCGATGGAAAATTATGTTATGCGTTATATTGTCTTTTCGAGCGGAGAAAATGCTCACTACGATGGCGGGTGGGATCCGGTATTTCAATGCCTCCTGAAGGACGGAGCAGATCTGCACTGCATTGCCGGTTGCAGCTTCTCAGAACACCAGGTTGGGCAAACACATACATCCTTGTTGCGCATTGTCGAGAACTCGTGGTGGGTGTATGACAGCCTTGGACCGGCTACTGACCTGCTGATGTGGAATTGGCTTTGTCTCCTTTGGCGATGCGGAATTAACGTGGTTGAGTATCTTTCTCGCGAGAGGACAATTCTGTGGTGTCAGTGCGTGGATCCATCGGTTCGGGACTGGCTTGGCGAAGCTTGCTGCCGCCACATGAAGCTTTTCAGTCACGACCACAGCAAGGTCCTCGGATTTCTTGACGAACCCTACGTCAGTCCGGAGGGAAAGGCATACGAGGTGCTGCAAGAATTCCGACTGTGGGGAAGGCTGATTGTGGATTACGAAAAGTTTAATCTCGAGCCCGGCATGCATGACGCGGACCGAGATGACAGGTACCACCGTGACAAGTGTAAGCGGTGCACATTGATGAGGTTGCGCCATGATAGATTTGATCGGAGGATGGAGAAGAAGCGGCGGAAAGGGCAGGCAAGAGCGGCCGTTATCAGAGAGAATATTATGCCGGGATCATGGATAGATTGATAGCCTCACTCTCACTTGCAGAATGATATGCACCCCATGATTTATTCTTCCCTCACAGTGGTGAGCATCCAATTCAAGACTCGCTCATATTGCCAACGTCTTGTTTATTGCATACCTCAAGATGACAAATACACCGAATTATACAATATTGTGGCTTTTCTTGCCTTGGAGCCAAATTACGTGATGTCATAATAAATTCCTAACAAAGGACGCCCGAAAGAGCTATGGCGGCGTTCATATAATACATGACACTCAAATACCCAACTAATTTCGGCTGTAAGAGAGGTTCTGATCATTCACCGAAAACCTCAAAAGCATCTAAAGTTCGTAATTACGGCAACTCACCTGGGCGTTTGCACAAGCTACGCAGATCGATGTATCTACAGCAGTTTCTCCAGTCGGGGGTCGAAATTATTAAGAGAGTTCTTTCGATACCTCAACTATCTATCTTGTTCTCCTTGCCGCGTGAGTGAACGTTGCGGGAAGGAGCCACAAAACAGAAACCCGCCTCCATAAGCTGCTCCATCCAGTTGGACTATAAGGAAGCTGAGGATGAGGTGATGTAGACTAATTGGATTGTGCCTCGCGCGAAATGGAATTGACGCAACCTTGCGACCTTGGTGAAAAAATGGCAGCAGGAATTCTCCGGAGTTCGGCCTCTACATCGTCGGAGTCGCGGTTGACGGCCTCAGGATACATGACCAGATCGAAGAACACCAGGCCGCAAGAACCTTAGCTTGCCGGAATACGGCAGGACGCCTTCCTGGATATCTTTTGTCATCTCGAAACGGGAGGGCTTGGTTAGAAGCAAGCTGTACGCAAGGGCTGGTGTCTCGGACTTACGCGGCGACTTCGCCAGCTCCTTATCTTGAAATAGACACATCCAATTTGTGACCATTGCTTCTCCCACGGTGCCTGCCGCGGGATGGTAGATAGCTTTGAATTGATATTGCCATCTACTTGAGGAGACCTAGATATCCAAGTCATCGGGGGACATGACTCCCGTTAACAGGGTTTTATGGAGGGGTAGCGGGATTCAGCTTGTGACTCGAATCATTTGTAGTATCGCCGGAAGGCATACCGTAGGTGTAGTTGTTTGATGTACTCACTGACGTAGATTGCGGCCAGCGCTTCCTCTTCGTCATCGGGGCTGGAGGTAGCGATTCGGGCGGAACGCATGTTATTCGTGGAATGATTGGGCAGCCCACACTTCCCGTATAACAGCGATCGTGATTTTGGTTTTAAACGGAACGAAGGATCGCCAAGCATATCGTAGCTATTTGCGTTGGAGAGTCCTCCATCGCGCGTCTTAGTTTTGCTTGTTCTCTAGGGCCGAGGGAGAGTACTGCGCTAACCTGTCTTGTATTTATCGATAACTTGACTCTCTCCTTGGACTTGTTTCTTCGCGTTGTTCTTTTCCTCGTTACTCTCTTAGTGGGAGAATAGCTAGGCGTTGGCCTCGTCTTTGGGCGACGATCGCTCACAACTCGGCAACCATCCTAGAACCCAGCTGCAGCGGGTCTTGTCTCCAAATCCATCTCTGGCCGCAAGTTGGCACTAGAGCATGAACAGTGCTACGGAAAACAAAAAACAAGCGCGGGGGGGGGTTTTGGAGAAAAAAAGTACAACACCGAGGATTCGCATGTGGTCACCCACCATACTACTGGTTCGGCGGTCACTAGTTTAACTGAAGGAGAGCAGACGGGATCCAGTGTTTTCTAGTGCCTGTGGTCGTACATGTAAGGTGCTCACTCGATTCGCTATTTGAACTCTTCGTTAGCTAATTCTACTAGAGATGCTCGGTCATCCGTCGGCTTTCCCGCTGAATATGCCACGTGACAACGAGTCTAGGGCGAGACTGTTGAAGTGTTGCACTGATTGGAATGGCAATCGCTGAGAAAAGACCTGGTAAAGCATGAACAACCTTGAGTTCTTCGATGCGCTCCACAATTAGGCTCCATAGGCATAAACGGCACCCTAGATTGAGTGGTATCAAGTGTCATGATGTCCAGCATCTCAAGCATAACTACGTGTTCCACATATCTCATCACAATACATTATACAGGCGGTAAGACAAGCTCCTCCCTTGATCCAACCTCTGCAGCGCCTTCCTTTCCCCTCCAGACATACCGAACCTTCAGCACCTTCTCCCTGCCCGGCGCGGGATCCCAGAACCCCGGCAAGCAACCTTTCCTCAACCGGGCCGGAATGCGCAGCCCGCCCTCCTCGACCAGGGCCGCCAGCGCGACGGTGACGTCGGCAACGTCCTCGCCCGACCCGTCCCTAAGCCCAAACTTGGCGCTCTGGATCACGAGGCCGCCCTTCGCCGCCTCGTGCTTTTGCCGCGCCTCGACCGGAGGGTGCATCAACACTGTGAGCTCATCCGCCTCGGCCCGCTTCCGCGAGATGTAGGCCGCGAGTGCTTCCGGCGACATCTTCGTAACCGTCGGCGGCAGCCGCCGCTTCCCGGACTCGCGCCGAGAGACAAAGAAGCGGGCGCCGGCCGCCGCCAGGAAGGGTACGACGCCGGCCCAGAACAGCACCGCGGGCGAGTAGTGCTGTCGAGAGGAGATGAGGAACGGTATGCCGATGCGTTGGCTGAGGCGAGACCAGTAGAGGGAGAGGTGGAAGTTGTACTCGCTCACGCCGACTTCGAGGCCGAGCCTGGACGTCCTCCCGACGGAAAACAAGCTGCGCACGGCAATGTACCGATCTAGGATGGTGTTGGAACAGAGCTCCATCTCTAGTCGCATGGGGCTGCTAGTGGCGGGTATTGAGAGATTCCTCCCGTACCGGACATACCCGGCTGCAGAATCGGCCGTCATCGCCGTGACCACGCTCCAGCTTCCGTCGCCGTCGAAGTCGAGCTCATGGTCGAGCCCTCGCATGCCCGACTCCCCGCGCGGAGAGTCGGCAAAGGTGGCCGCCGTTCCACGTTCGCAAGGGGTGGTCTTGTACCCGATCTCGAACGATGGAGTGGTCTTCATGGGAAACTCGGCATAGAAGAAGCGACGATTGACCTTGGAAAACTGCGTAAAGAATTTGCACGTGTCTGCCGGCCGGAGGGTCCAGTCGCCGCTGTCGAGTCTGGCGAAGGCGGTCCCGCTGCCGAACTTCCTGTGCACTCCGAGACCAACCCGAGGACGTGTTGAAACGTACCGGCTCGTGGTGATGCTGGTCTCGATACGGACAGGCTCGGCGTCCTTGGGAATCAGCGTATGCGAAGCACGAGCTGTGAAGCATGGAGACGGCAACACGTCCGATTCGAGCTCAACCGCCGACTGTGTCCAGATGCCATCAGGATGTAGCTTGTGCGCGATTTCTTGCCTATAATTGACGGTGACAAGGGGCGCGAGGCGATTCTCGGCGAGTTGAATTACACGATGTCGAGGTATTGTTAACGGGAGTAGCGGCTGGTAACTGTCGGAGAGTAGAGACACAGGCAGCAGGAACATTTCTTCAACCAGCCCGTACACAGACCCTGACACCGTCACGCTTGGGACACCAACTGTGAAGCTCCTCTCCTGGGCAGCGGGGTCACCAGGGCCAAGAATTATCTCGGGTATCTTTTCCGTCTTAGGGGCAATTCTGGAAGACACGACATCGTGGATGTACCGAAGCCACTTCTCCGTAGCCACCGCGAGAGTTGGGACAGGGGCCGTGACGGAATGGCTAAGGGTGTAGTCAAGAGCCCGGAAGCCATATCCCCGCCGTCGCCCATGGTCAAGTCGAACTAGCTTGGAGGCATCCACCCTAACGCTAAGGTCGGAGCTCGTATGCACGGCCCGTTGTAGGCTCTCCTGTATCCCTCGAGCGAGTGCTTTCTCGTACTCCGGTGTGGAATCGGACACAGGTGGGAGCTCGCCGTTGAGTAGCAGGTCGTATTCGGTTCGTCGGGTCGGGTTAATGAGTACTTCGAACGCAGCTTGTGCTCTCATAAAGTATTTGGAAGCAGCTTGCCTCGCGCTCTCGGGATGGCCATCGGGGAAGAGGAGAAGAAAGGCTCTCCAATATGCTCTCCGGATCTCTTCGATTGTCAAGTCGTCCCTTCGGACGCACAGTATTTCGTGTGGACTCTGCTCCGCAGCATCGTCCTCGGAAAATTCGAGGGTTCTGCCACTTGCTCCGATATCCACGAAATTTTCTAGCGTAACTGTCCGATCTGGGTCGTCTCCTAGGTCGGATGCGAGCGTGGCACGCTCGAGGACCGAGGAAGCATCATCGTCGCCAAACTCGTACTCGCGCCTCGTGGTGGCGAACTGCTCGTGGAGGGAGAATCTTGACTCGGCCGACCGGAGAGTATGGTGCGGCTGCGGCCCCGAGCCGGACGGCTGCCCGTATGAGAACTGCGACGGATGAAGGTGCTCGTCGAAGACTGCAGAGGATCGCGCCGACGAGACCCGGCTCGATCCGCGGGACCGACGGATGCGAGAGGAACCTGTTCGACTGTTTGAGATGGAATCGCGGTCAGCCATGGTCTTCTATCAACCACGAAGCATAAGGGAAGTATCCGGACGACAGAATTGTGGTTTAGACGATATTGGGAATGAAAAGTTACCTGCGTCCGCTGCCCCGCGATTTACAACATATCCCCTCGCGTGTGCCAAATTGCTGTTATGCGCAGGGATCCTCGCAGTTGGTTCGTCAATGCTGCCCAGCCGGTGCACCCCACCAGAGCGTCACGTGTGGACGCGCCGGGTTACAGGGCGACCCCAGGCGCCTACAATTGCACATGGTAAATCATTTGGCACGACAAGATCACACGACAAAAAGCGTGTTGTTTTCTACTCTTTCCACGCCTCAACCTACTGAGAAGTATATTTGATATCAAATTCCATTCGAGTGAGGAAATTCCCCATAGAACTCCCATGTCGATCCCGACACCGTTCTTGGCCCCAATGAGCAGCTGGATGAGGTATCTTGCTTTGTATACGGCC
>Ga0247774_1000436_pt1 | contig 20670 bp, 17 predicted proteins | sample UWRJL001104B6_FD_179933 | JGI IMG/M metagenome (GOLD analysis project Ga0247774, IMG submission 179933) | Plant litter microbial communities from Arlington Agricultural Research Station in Wisconsin, United States - UWRJ-L001-104B-6 | ecosystem: Environmental > Terrestrial > Plant litter >... | reverse complement strand
GTCGTCATCAGCGTGACCGCCAATCCCGGCGAGACGTTCATCGACCGCATGATCGCGATGGTCGAAAACGCCAAGCGCCAGAAAACGCCGAACGAGATCGCACTCACCATCCTGCTGGTCGCGTTGACGGTGGTGTTCCTGTTCGCCACCGTCACCCTGCTGCCCTTCTCGGTGTACAGCGTGGAAGCCGCGAAACTGGGCGTGCCCATCACGATCACGGCGCTCATCGCGCTGCTCGTCTGCCTCATTCCGACGACCATCGGGGCGTTGCTCTCGGCAATCGGCGTGGCCGGCATGAGTCGCATGCTTCAGGCCAACGTGATCGCCACGTCCGGCCGCGCCGTCGAAGCCGCAGGCGACGTCGATGTGCTCCTGCTCGACAAGACCGGCACGATCACTCTGGGAAATCGCCAGGCCGCCACGTTCGTGCCGGCACCCGGCGTCACGGAAGAAGAGCTTGCGGACGCGGCACAGCTCGCATCGCTTGCCGATGAAACGCCCGAGGGCCGCAGCATCGTCGTGCTCGCCAAACAGCGCTTCAAGCTGCGCGAGCGGGACCTGAGCTCGCTGCAAGCCGTGTTCATTCCGTTCTCCGCGCATACCCGAATGAGCGGCGTCGACATCGCAGATCGCAGGATCCGCAAAGGCGCGGCCGATGCGATCCAGAAACACGTCGAGGCACTCGGCGCTGTGTTTCCGAAAACCGTGCAGACCACCACGCAAGAAATTGCGCGCCGGGGCAGCACGCCGCTGCTGGTGACCGACGGCTCACGCGTGCTCGGCATCATCGAGCTCAAGGACATCGTCAAAGGCGGCATCAAGGAACGCTTCGGCGAGCTGCGTCGCATGGGCATCAAGACGATCATGATCACCGGCGACAACAAGCTCACCGCCGCGGCCATCGCTGCCGAAGCGGGCGTGGATGACTTTCTCGCCGAGGCCACGCCTGAAGCCAAGCTGCGCCTGATCCGCGAGCATCAGTCCGCCGGGCGCCTCGTGGCAATGACGGGCGACGGCACCAACGACGCCCCGGCGCTGGCGCAGGCAGACGTTGCCGTCGCGATGAACACCGGCACGCAGGCCGCCAAGGAAGCGGGCAACATGGTCGATCTCGACTCGAATCCGACCAAGCTCATCGAGGTGGTCGAGACGGGCAAGCAGATGCTGATGACGCGAGGCTCGCTCACCACGTTCAGCATTGCGAACGACGTCGCGAAGTACTTCGCCATCATCCCGGCCGCGTTCGCCTCGACCTATCCGCAACTCGGTGCGCTGAACGTGATGGGGCTCGCGAGTCCGTTCTCGGCGATCCTGTCGGCCGTGATCTTCAACGCGATCATCATCGTGTTCCTGATCCCGCTCGCGCTCAAAGGCGTCACGTACCGGCCGCTCGGCGCCGCCACGTTGCTGCGGCGGAACCTGCTCGTTTATGGCGTTGGCGGTGTGCTGATTCCGTTCGTCGGCATCAAGCTCATCGACCTGGGCCTGGTCCTGACACACCTCGTTTGAAGGAAGCCCTCATGAATTCGATTGTCAGACCCGCCGTTTCGCTGCTCGTCGCGATGACGGTGATCACCGGCCTTGCATACCCCGCGCTCATTACCGGCATCGCGAGCCTCGCCTTCCCGGAAGCTGCGGCGGGCAGCATCATCGAGCGTGACGGCAAGCCGGTTGCCTCGCGCCTGATCGGGCAGAACTTTACCGATGCGAAGTACTTCTGGAGCCGGCCTTCTGCGACAGGCTCTTATCCCTACAACGGCGCGGCGTCCGCAGGCAGCAACCAGGGGCCGCTCAACCCGGCCCTGACAGATGCGGTGAAACAGCGAATCGAGGCACTGAAAGCCGCCGATCCTGCGAATACGAAGCCGGTGCCCGTCGACCTCGTGACCGCCTCGGCGAGCGGGCTGGATCCGCACATCAGCGTTGCTGCATTCGAATATCAGCTTGCCCGCGTCGCGAAGGCACGTAACATGAATCCCGATGAGGTTCGCAAGCGTTCCGCGCCCTTTATCGAGGGCCAGTTGTTCGGCTTTCTCGGTGAGCCGCGCGTGAACGTCGTCGAGGTCAATCTGGCGTTGGACAGGAACTGATGACTGAGGCCGCCCGGCCCGATCCGGATCGACTGCTTGCCCATGTGCAGGCAGAAGAAGCACGCGCGCAACGCGGGCGGCTGCGCATCTTTTTCGGGTCTTCGGCCGGCGTCGGCAAGACCTACGCGATGCTGGAAGCGGCCCGTTCCATTCGCGCCGCCGGCACAGACGTCGTTGTTGGATATGTGGAACCGCACGGCCGGGTCGAAACCGAGCGTCTGCTCGAAGGGCTGGAGAAACTCCCGACGCTAGCGGTGCGGTATCGCGGAATCGTGCGTCAGGAGCTCGATCTCGACGCCGCCCTGAAACGGCGAGCGGCCGTGCTGCTCGTCGATGAGCTGGCGCATTCGAACCTGGCAGGCGGCGAACCGCCGCCCCGTCACAGCAAGCGCTGGCAGGATGTCGAAGAGCTGCTGCAGGCGGGCATCAGCGTCTGGACCACGGTGAACGTGCAGCACCTCGAGAGCCTGAACGACCTCATCGCGCAGACGTCGGGCACCCGCCAGCACGAAACCATCCCCGACCGTATTTTCGAGCTCGCCGACGAAGTCGAGCTGATCGACCTGCCGCCGGAAGACCTGCTGGCTCGACTGAAGGCCGGCAAGGTGTACATCGCGGATTCGGCTGCGACAGCGATCGAGCGCTTCTTCCGCGTCCCGAACCTGCTCGCGCTGCGCGAGCTGGCGCTACGGCGAGTGGCAGACCGCGTCGAAGCCGCTGCCCGCGCCTCGCTGCCCATCGATCGCGTCGGGCGTGGGCGCCTGGCTTCGGACCGGGTGCTCGTCGCGATCGGCCCCGACGAGCAGGCCGAGCAACTCGTGCGCACCGGCAAACGAACCGCCGACGCGCTGGATGCCGAGTGGACTGTCGTCTATGTCGAGACGCCTGCCCTGCTTCGGCTTTCGGATGTCGAGCGTGACCGCCGCGTCGACCTGCTGCGATTGGCAGAATCGCTCGGCGCGGAGACGGTGACCCTCGATGGGCCCGACGTCGCCGACGTCCTGGAGGAATATGCGCGAACGCGCCACGCCACGCGCGTCCTGGTCGGCGCGCCCAAACGCAGAGGCTGGCTGTCGCTCATCTGGCCCTCGACGGGCACAAAATTGATTCAGCGTTTGCGGGGTTTCGACGTCACCGTCATAGCCCCGACCGACAAGCCTTTCAACAGCGCAGGCAAGACGCACGCGGCACCGATACTTGCCGATGCCACACCAGCGATTCGATGGGATCGATACGCCTGGGCGCTCGTTACAACGGCCGGCAGCACCGCACTCGCCTTCGGCATGTACGGTAGATTCGAGCTGGTCAACCTCGCGATGGTGTACCTGCTGGGTGTGGTGATTGCCGGCTTGCGGTTCGGTCGCGGTCCCTCCGTGCTCGCCGCATTCGCCGCCGTTGTGGCGTTCGACTTCTGCTTCGTTTCGCCACGATTCAGTCTCGCCGTCAACGATGCGCAGTATCTCGTCACCTTCGGCACGATGCTCACGGTGGCGCTCGTCATCGCAAACCTGATGGCAAGCGTACGCCAGCAAACACGAGTTGCCGGCGCGCGCGAGCGTCGGACAGCGCTGCTGTACGCGATGAGTCGAGAGCTCGCGGCCACCCGCGGTATCTCCAGCATGGCGCGCGTGGCAGTCCGTCACGTTGCGGAGGTGTTCCAATGCAAGGCGGTCGTCCTGTTGCCGGATGAGAAAGGAAAACTCATTCGACCGCGCGATCCGCCGCTCGACCAGTCGTTCAAAGCGGCCGATCTGGCCGTGGCGCAATGGGTCGCCGATCACGGCGAGCGCGCGGGCCTGGGCTCGGACACGCTGGCCGCGGCCCCAGGTCTCTACGTGCCACTCGGTGACAAGGATCGCCGACTCGGCGTTCTCGCGGTGTTGGCGGCCAACCCTCGCCGCGTGCTGCTACCTGAACAACGCCATCTGCTCGAAACGTTCTCGAGCCAGATAGGGCTGGCACTCGAACGTGCGCGGCTCGCCGAAGGTGCTGAAGCGGCACGCGTCGCTGCTGAAGGTGAAAGTGTGCGCAATACGCTGCTCGCCTCGATCTCGCATGATCTGCGCACACCGCTTGCTGTTATCGCCGGCGCTGGCAGTACGCTCGCCGAGCATGGCTCGTCGCTGAGCGAAACCACGCGCACCGATCTCGCCCGCTCGATCGAAACCAAGGCCCGCGAGATGGCGACGCTCGTGTCCAATGTGCTCGATCTCACGCGCTTCGAATCGGGCAAGATGGAGTTGCGCCTGGACTGGCAGACCGTGGACGACATGGTGGGCTCGGCGCTCAACTCCCTCGAAGGCGCGCTTGCGGGATATCCGGTAGATGTTCAGCTGCCTGCCGATCTTCCGGCAGTTCGTGCAGACGCTGCGCTCATCGTCCAGGTGCTCACGAACCTCTTGGACAACATCGTCAAGTACACGCCACGCGGTACACCAGTGCGCATTTCAGCCGTCGTCGACGGCGGTTTCGTTCGAGTCACCGTGGACGATGCAGGACCCGGGCTGCCGCTCGGCGATCCATCGCGACTCTTCGAGAAATTCCAGCGCGGCAACGACGAGGGAAACGTCGTCGGCGTCGGTCTCGGACTCGCGATCTGTCGCGCGATCGTGGAGGCGCATGGCGGCGAGATCGAAGCCGGTGCACGCCCGGGCGGTGGCGCGCGCTTCGAATTCACGCTGCCGACCGCGGCGGCCGCAGAGGCTTCGCGATGACACGCTCGATGCATCGGATTCTGCTCGTGGAAGATGAGCCGGAGATTCGCAACATCGTGCGAGTGATGCTGGAGACCGAGCACTACCGTGTCACAGACGCCGGCAACGCGGCGGATGGCATGCGGGCCGCGCGCAACGAGAAGCCGGACCTGATCCTGCTGGACCTCGGATTGCCCGATGCCGACGGCGCCACGGTCATCCGCAATGTGCGAACGTGGTCGCCCGTTCCGATTGTCGTGCTGTCCGCACGAACACAGGAGGAGCAGAAGGTCGCCGCCCTCGACGCCGGCGCAGATGACTACGTGACCAAGCCTTTCAGCGCGCCGGAACTGCTGGCGCGCGTGCGAGCCGCCATACGGCGCAACGCGCGCGGCACGGACCAGACCTCCATCGTGCACATCGGCGACTTCGTCCTCGACCTCGAACGGCGCGCGGCGCGCGGCTCGTCCGGCGATATTCACCTGACACCCACGGAGTTTCGCGTGCTCGAATGTCTCGCGCGCAGCGCCGGCCTGATCGTCACCCAGGAACAGATCATCCGCGAGGTGTGGGGACCGGGCCGCGAGCACGATTCGCGCAACCTGCGTGTCATCATCAAGAGCCTGCGCCAGAAAATCGAGCCGGACCCGAAGCGGCCGGCGCACATTCTCACGGAGTCCGGTGTCGGGTATCGTCTGCGCGCCGATCCGATCGACGAGACTTCGTGAAGCGCCGTGCTGATTGCGTTCAACAAGCCATTTGGCGTCGTCTGCAAGTTCCGCTCCGAATCGGGCGAGCGCACGCTGGCGGACTACATCGAGATTCCCGAGGTCTATCCTGCAGGCCGGCTCGATACCGACAGCGAAGGCCTGCTCCTGCTCACCGACGACGGGCCGCTGCAGGCACGCATCTCGAGTCCGCGCTTCAAGCTGCCCAAGGTCTACTGGGCCCAGGTGGAAGGCCTTGCCACCGAAGACGCCATCGCCGCGCTTCGCAAAGGCGTGCAGCTGAGTGACTTCGTGACTCAGCCGGCCGAAGCGCGGCTCATCGATGCGCCCGAAAACCTGTGGCCGCGGGATCCGCCGATTCGCTATCGCGCGAAGATTCCGACGTCATGGCTCGAGCTCACTTTGCGCGAAGGCAAGAACCGGCAGGTTCGGCGCATGACGGCGCACGTGGGGTTTCCGACGTTGCGGCTGGTGCGGGCGAGTATTGGGAATGTACGGGTGCAGGGGTTGGGACTGGGAGAATGGCGCGAAATCGACGCGGCGGGGCTTTGGGGAGCAAGAAGCCCTCAATCGCCGGGCGGCTGAGAGAGCACGCTCGAACCCTCAACCTTTGAAGCCTTTCGCCACCAGGTAGACCTCGCGCGATTCCTTGCGCGAGGCCGCGGGCTTGCGGATGAGCACTTTCGAAAAGTGTGCCCGCAGCTGCTTCAGGTATTCGTCCGACCCCGAGCCCTGGAACATCTTGGCCGCAAAGCTCGCGCCGGGCTTCAAGGTCTTGCAGACGGTGTCGAGCGCCAGCTCCAGGAAATAGATCGACCGCGCCTGGTCGGCGGAGTCGATGCCGGACAGGTTCGGCGCGATGTCGGACATGATGAGGTCGAATTTCTCGCCGCCGAGCCAGTCGAGCACCTGCTGGACGACGGCGTCTTCCGTGAAATCGCCCTGGATGAAATCGACGTTGCGAAGCTCGTCCATCGGCAGGATGTCTGTCGCCAGCACGCGCCCCTTCTCACCGACGAGCCGACCGGCCACCTGCGACCAGCCCCCGGGCGCGGACCCCAGGTCCATGACGCGCATGCCGGGGCGGATCAGCTTGTCCTTGTCGTTCAGCTCCACGAGCTTGTAGGCCGAGCGGGAACGATATCCGTCCTTCTGCGCCTGCTTGACGAAGGGATCGCTGAGGTGTCGCGACAGCCAGCTGGCGCTGCTTTTGGATCGGGCCATTTTTCGAAGAGGTACGCGCTAGAATCGGCGGATTCTACTATCCCTCTGCCGGATTTACCGGCCAGGAAGACACGGTGATCCGCATTACCGAGTTGGCGTTGCCGCTCGACTATACGCCCGAGACGCTGCGCGAGGCCGTTCTCAAGCGCCTCGGCCTCCCCCCGACCCAGCTCGTCGACCTGACCCTGTTCAAGCGCAGCTACGACGCACGCAAGAAAAACAGCGGAATTCTGTTCATCTGCATCGTCGACGTCACGGTGCGCGACGAAGCGACGGTGTTGAAACGCTTCGCGCGCGATCGTCACGTGGGCGTGGCGCCGGACACGAGCTATCACCCGGTGGCGCAAGCCCCGGCGCAACTCCGGGAGCGCCCGCTGATCGTCGGCTTCGGCCCGTGTGGACTCTTCGCCGCGCTGCTGCTCGCGCAAATGGGCTTCAAGCCCATCGTGCTGGAACGCGGACGCGAAGTCCGCCGCCGTACCCAGGACACCTGGGCGCTCTGGCGCAGGAACACGCTGACGCCGGAGTCGAACGTGCAGTTCGGCGAGGGCGGCGCGGGCCTCTTTTCCGACGGCAAGCTGTACAGCCAGATCAAAGACCCGAAATTCTTTGGCCGCAAGGTGATGCACGAATTCGTGCGCGCCGGCGCGCCCGAGGAAATTCTCCACGTCAGCAAGCCGCACATCGGCACGTTTCGGCTCACGGGTGTCGTGTCGACGATGCGCGAGGAGATCATTTCGCTGGGCGGTGAAGTGCGCTTCGAAAGCAAGGTCACAGACCTCGTCATCGAAGACGGCCAGATCGAAGGCGTGGTGCTCGAGAGCGGCGAGACGCTGCGCAGCCGTCACGTCGTGCTCGCGCTCGGGCACAGCTCGCGCGACACGTTACGCATGCTGGAGGCGCGGCGTGTGTACCTCGAGGCCAAACCTTTTGCCATCGGCTTTCGCATCGAGCATCCGCAGTCGCTGATCGATGTCGCGCGCCTCGGACGCTTCGCCGGTCACCCGGAGCTCGGCGCTGCCGACTACAAGCTCGTGCATCACGCGCGCAATGGGCGCTCGGTTTACAGCTTCTGCATGTGTCCGGGCGGCACCGTGGTCGCCGCCACTTCCGAGCCGGAGCGCGTGGTCACCAACGGCATGAGCCAGTATTCACGCAACGAGCGCAACGCCAACGCGGGCATCGTGGTCGCGATCAATCCAGAGCCCGATTTTCCCGGCGGACCGCTTGCCGGCATCGCGCTTCAGGAAGCGCTGGAATCCAGCGCGTATATCCTGGGCGGCCGCGACTACAGCGCGCCTGGGCAGTTGGTCGGCGACTTCGTGCGCGGCGTTCCTTCCACCAAGCTTGGCGATGTCATTCCTTCATACACGCCGGGTGTGCGGCTGGGCGACCTGTCGCAGGCACTGCCGGCGTACGCGATCGAGGCCATGCGCGAGGCACTGCCTGCGTTCGGCAAACAGATTCGCGGCTTCGATCGCGACGATGCCGTGCTCACTGGCGTGGAAAGTCGCACCTCTTCGCCTGTGCGCATCACGCGCGACGCGGAGTCGCTGCAGAGTCTCAACGTGCGCGGGCTCTATCCCTGCGGCGAAGGTGCAGGCTATGCAGGCGGCATCCTGTCGGCCGGCGTCGATGGCATCAAGGTGGCCGAAGCGGTCGCGCGGAGCCTCGCATGAGCTTCTCCGGCGTGAAATTCGAGGACATCAAGAAACTGCATCAGAAGAAATTCCGCGAGGAGCTCGGCTGTTTCCTGCTCGAAGGCGAGCACCTGGTGCAGGAGCTCGAGAAGGCCGTGGCGCACGATGCCCGGCTGCGTGCCAGCGAGATTTATCTCACGCGGGAATTCGAACACTGGCGAAGCTCGCTGCCGATACACGTGATCAATTCACGTGACATGACGCGGCTCAGTGAAACGCGCTCACCGCAGGGAATTGCTGCGGTAGTCCCGTTGCTCGCGGCACCGGCGGCCCAGCCGGGCGAGCGCGCAATCTATCTGCACGAGATCCAGGATCCCGGCAATCTCGGCACCATTCTCCGGACGCTCGCCTGGTTCGGGAAGTTCCGCTGCCTGCTCAGTCCCAACAGCGTGGACGTGCACAATGGCAAGGCTGTGCGCGCAAGCATGGGCGCCATCTTTCATGTCCCAGTGGAAATCGACGTGCCTCTCGAAGCCCTGCCGGCCCGCTTCGCTCGAATCGCCAGCCTCGATCTGCAGGGTGAACCTATTTCGGCTCCGGCATTCCGCCACTTCGATTGCTACATCTACGGCAACGAGGCCCGGGGCCTGCCGCATGAGGCGCTGGCCAGGATGAACGCAACGGCCTTCACGATTGCAGGCACCGGTGCGATCGAATCGCTGAATGTCGCGACCACGGTGAACATCTGCCAGTACGAGCTCACGCGATCGTCGTAGACTCTGCTCCCAATTCTGGACTACTAACGACCCTGCCGTGACGGGCGATTTCCCCGAGCCTGCTCCTCGATCCCTGTCGTTCGGGCCGTTCACGCTCGTCCCCGAGCGTCAGTTACTGCTGCGGGTCGACGCGCCGGTGCGGATCGGCGGGCGCGCGCTCGATATCCTGATCACCCTGGCCGAACGCCACGGCGAGCTCGTGAGCAAGCGGGAGTTGATGGCCCGCGTCTGGCCCGACACGGTCGTCGACGAGGCCAACCTCAAAGTCAACGTCGCCGCGTTGAGACGAACACTCTGCGACGGCGGCCCCGACGATGCACGATACATCGCCACGGTGACCGGGCGGGGCTACCAGTTCATTGCACCGGTGACCACGAGCGAGTCGGCCGACCTCGCTCTGCCGCCCGCCGCGGCGATAACGCGCCGGCATAACCTGCCCACTGGAACGACGCGCATCGTCGGCAGGGCCGACGCCATCGAAACCATTCGACGGGATTTCGAAGTCTCGCGCCTCGTCACGATCGTAGGCCCAGGAGGCATCGGCAAGACCACAGTCGCGATCGCGGTGGCCGAGGACGCGCTCGGATCGTTCAAGGACGGCGTCTGGCTCGTCGACCTGGCGCTGTTGAACGATCCGAACCTGGCGCCCAACGCGATTGCGGCCGCGATTGGGCTGGCGGGCAACTCGGCCAACGAGATCGCCGCGCTGTGCGAGTCCCTGCGCGACCGGGAGATGCTCATCGTGCTCGACAGCTGCGAGCACATCATCGACGCGGCAGCCGCGTGCACCACTCGCATCCTGGCAGCGGCCGCCGGCGTGAAGTTTCTCGTGACCAGCCGCGAGCCGCTCCTCGTGAATGGAGAACGCGTCCGCCGGCTCACGGGGCTGGGCATCCCTCCTTCCTCGCCCCACATCGATGCCGAAGAAGCGCTCACCTTTCCGGCCATTCAGCTCTTCGTCGATCGGGCGACCGACCGGCTCGAGTCGTTCAAGCTGAGCGATGCGGACGCGCCGACGGTCGCCGAGATCTGCCGCCGGCTCGACGGCCTCGCGTTGGCAATCGAATTCGCCGCGACCCGCATCGACGCGTTCGGGGTCGGCGGCTTGCTGAAGCAGCTCGATGATCGCTTCCGCCTGCTCATCGGACGTCGCGCCGGTCCGGAGCGACACCGAACGCTGACCGCCACGCTCGACTGGAGCTACAGCCTGCTTTCGGCAAACGAAGCCGCCCTGCTACGCGCGGTCTCCGTGTTCGCAGGGGTGTTCGATATCGACGGCGCATCGGCCGTTTCGAACCTGAATCCCGCGGAGACTGCAGACACACTGGCGCAGCTCGCTGCGAAATCCCTGCTAGCAACGGACCTCGACGTCGACGGCATCGGTTATCGCCTCCTCGAAACCACTCGCACTTATTGCCTCGAGCGCCTGCGCGTGAGCGGCGACGATGAGGTGATTCGCCAGCACCACGCGGAACACGTGTGCGCCGTGCTCGAGCGCGCCACGAGCGAGTGGGCGCAGCGCCCGGCTCGCGAATGGGGCGCCACCTACGGCAGCTACCTCGACGATCTGCGCGCCGCCCTCGCCTGGACCGGGCGGGACGTGGTCAATCGGTCGCTGCGCATCCGGCTGGCTCTCGCGGGAATCCTGCTCTGGAATCATTTCTCGCTCACGAACGAGTGCCGCATCCACGTTGCGCGGGCGGTCGAAGAAATCGACTCCGCCGGGCTCACCGGCACGGCGATCGAGATGAAGCTCAAGTTGTGGCTCGGTGGCTCCACCATGGTCACGCGCGACTTCAATCGGCAGACGCTGGACGCCATGCGGCGGGCCCTGGAAATCGCTACTCAGGCGGACGACACCGACTATCGGCTTCGCTGCCTTTCGATGATCGCGATCTACGAGCTCTGGACCGGCGAGCACGAAGCGGGGCTGCGCACGCTGGAGAGCTTCGCGTCCATCGCTGCCGCCAACGACCCTTCCGCCCTGCCGGAGAGCGAAGTGCACTCCGCCATGGCGGAGTTGTTCCTCGGCCGCCTTCGAAGCGCCGGGCAGCGACTCGAACCGCTTCAGCAGCGCGACCTTCGATATTTCAACCGCTCGTATGGTGTGCGGTACCTCGCTGACACCATCGTTCTGCTGGAAAGCGTGCTCTCGCATGTGCAATGGGTGATGGGTTTCCCCGACACTGCCGCGCGTACAGCGGCCGCTGCGATCGAGCGGGCGCGCCCGACCAACCACCACCTCTCGATGAACAACGCTCTCTCGTATGCGTGCCCGATCTTCTATTGGAGCGGGCGTTACGAAGAATGCAGCCAATACGTCGCGGCGCTCGAAGAGCACGTCAAGCGTCACGGCATCGTCGCGCGGCGTCCGGTGGCCATGTTCTATCGAGCTCTGCTGAGATGCACGGAAAGCAAGGGTTCATCGGACGGCGTCGACGACTTGCAGCAGGCGGTCGAGGAGTTCCGCAACATCAACCACCTGGCACGAATGCCCTACTACCTCAGCGTGGTCGCCGACGGGCTCGTCCAGATCGGCCGTCTCGGTGAGGCTGACGCGACGATCCAGGCCGCGCTCGATATCGCTCGTGCGAAGAACGAAGGCTGGTGCATCCCGGAAGTCCTGCGCATCCAGGCGTCGATCCTGACCGCGCAAGGCCTGACCGCGGAGGCCGAGAAGGTCCTTCTCGAGTCGATGGCCCATGCCCGGGACATCGGTGCGCTGTCATGGCGATTGCGTGCGGCCAACGATCTCGCGCGACTCTGGAACGCCGCTTCGAAGGCGGACGACGCACGCAGGATGCTGTTGCCCATCTTCAACGAATTCACGGAAGGCTTCGGAACGCGCGACCTCATCGTCGCCACACGCCTGCTCGGTCGCTCACCCTCGTGATGTGCACTCAGCGGCGCGCGAGGGCCGCCGCGATCGACGGTTCATACTGGCCATCGATCTGAATGAACAGCATCCGGCAAACCTTGCCAGAACGGTTCGCCCACGCGTGATTGGTGCCGCGCTGGATGACGACGCTGCCGGCCCTGAGCGGCACTGCGGAATCGTCGAGCACCAGTGTCATCTCGCCGTCGAGCACGATGCCGTAATCGACCGCCTCGCTCCGATGCATCATCGGATGCGGCGAATCGGACTTGCGGGTCAGCCCCTTGGGGTCGTTGACCTCATCGAACAGCTGCTTCATCTGCGCCTCGCCATCGACGAGGTATTCGGCATCCGGCGGCATGTCGACGAAGCGAATGCGGGTGCCGTGCCTCGGGGCCGAATGCATGAGCGGACCGACGGTCGGATCGGCCGCGTTATCGATCGGGGCCGGCGTCCCGCGGGTCTCCCATACCTCATGAAAGACCATTCCGGGAATGGAGCTCAGCTCGACGATGGTGGGCAGCGGGCCGTTGCTCGCGACGATCGCCTTGCCGTCGGCATCGTGGCCGGTGACGACTCGGTGGATGGGAAAGAACGACATGGAGGCTCCTGCAGAATGGAAAAGTCAGTGTCGGGCAACAGCGCATCGGACATCCGCACCAGCGAGGCAAACGACTGCGCGGACATTTTTCTCATCACCCGGCCGCGATGGATCTGAACGGTGATCTCGCTGATGCTCAGTCGCTGAGCGACCTGCTTGTTGAGCAGCCCGCTCGAGACGAGCGCGAATACCTCGCGCTCCCGCAGGGTCAGTCGGTCGTACTTCGAGCGCAGCTCCCCGAACTGCATTCGTCGAGTTCGCGAAGCCAGGGCTTTGCGAATGGCGAAACGCAACGCCCGCACGAGGTGGCTCGAATCACAGGGCATTACCAGAAAATCGACGGCCCCGGCCTTGAGTGCCCTGACGCACGAAGAGATACAGCGCTTGCGAGTCAGGAACAGGATGGATGCACCAGCTTGCGCGAGATCCTCCTGCAGCTGCAAGCCATCTGCGTCCGGCAGCTCGATGTCGAGGATCGCGCAGGCCGGTCGGTTCGGCACGAAGCGGTCGAGAAGCCCGGCGGCCGTATCGAAACTCTGGGCCGGCAGGCCCGCCGCGACGACGGTGGTCTCGATCCACCGTCGCACGGCTGCATCTGCGTTCACGATGAACACGGCTGGTTCGGCGGGAGCTGTGGGAGTCATCCTGAAGGCCTCTCTTTAGAGAGCCTTCTTACCGGGAGTCCGCCGCTTTACTCAAGTTAGTTGTGGTAAAGAGGCGTTACTCTCGTGTCGAGGAACTTGTGAATCAGCGGCGCCATCACGTCGAGCTGGTCTTCGAGCGCGAAATGCCCGGTGTCCAGGATGTGAAATTCCGCATTCGGCAGGTCGCGAAGATAGGGATGCGCCCCCGGCTCCGGAAAGATCTTGTCGTTCTTGCCCCAGACGATCAGCGCAGGCGGCTTGCGCTCGCGAAAGAACTTCTGGAACTGGGGATAGAGCGGCACGTTGGTCCGGTAGTCATAGAGCAGGTCGAGCTGGATGTCCTTGTTACCCGGCCGGTCGAGCAGTGCCTGGTCGTGAACCCAGTTGTCCGGGCTGATGCGTGACAGGTCCCTGACGCCGTCCGTGTACTGAAACCGCGTGAGCTCGAGGGTCACGAGATTCGCGAGCGCCGCTCGGTGCGCCGCCGACCCGTCGGCCCAGTAAGCTTTGACCGGATCCCAGAACTCGCGCAGGCCCTCTTCGTAAGCATTGCCATTCTGGATGATGAGGCCGGTGACGCGTTCCGGATGCTTGAGCGCCAGGCGGTAACCGACCGGGGCACCGTAGTCCATCACATACAGGGCATAGCTCTTCGCACCGAGCTGGCCCATCAGGCCGTCGACCAGGTCGGCGAAGTGCGCGAAGGTATAGGCGAACTTCGTGCGATCGGGCGCATCGCTCTGGCCGTAGCCCGGATAGTCCGGCGCAATCACCCGATAGCGGTCCGCGAGCATCGGGATCAGGTTGCGAAACATGTGCGACGAGGTTGGAAATCCGTGCAGGAGCAGAACCACCGGGCCGTTCGCCGGGCCGGCTTCGCGATAGAAGATTTTGACGCCATCGACTTGCTGGGTTCGATAATGCACGGTCTCTGCCGCGGCACTCAGTGACATCCACAGAGTCGCGGTGAGCCCGACGATCAACAGGTGTAGCGATTTCATGCGTGAATCCTGGGTCAGCTGGTAGGAGCGCGAGACGATAGAGACGCGTCCGACCCGGCGAAATAACAGGATCCATTGATCAAGCGATCTTTGACTGGAATTGACTGGCGAGCCGATACAGCTCGCAGCGGCGTGGGCTTCACGCCGCCATCGCGAGGGGCTCGATCGCCACGATCCGGCTCTGGCGATCGCGCTGAGCTCAGCCCCAGGTCTCGGAAAACAATCGCGCGAAATTCCCGCCGAGGATCTTCTCCACTCGTGCGCGTGAATGTCCCCGCTGCAGCAGGTCTTCGCCGAGCAGGCGGTAGCGGTCAGGTGGGTTGTACTCCGGTGCGTAATTGAAGATGTCCGCACCCTCGTTTGGCGCGACGACGCCCCTCTTCACACGGGGCTCATAGACCTCGACGCGCCAGTAGTGGCGATAGGCCTCATCAAGCACCAGCGCCGGCACGATGCCGTCCGTGCCAATTCCTACATGATCTTCGCCGCACACCTGGATGGCGTGCTCGAGATGGCGTAGCACATCTTCCTTGTGCTCCTGTCCTTTCTCGACGAGATAGCACATGAAGTAGATGCCGACGACGCCGCCCTTGTCGGCCACCGCGCGCAGTAACGTATCCGGGATATTGCGTGGATGCCGCGTAAGGTCGTAGCAGCCGGTATGTGTGATCGCCGGAGGTCGGGTCGACACGGCAACGCCGTCTGCCGCTGTTCGATGCCCCACATGGCTGAAATCGATCTGCAGGCGGAGCCGATTAACCTCCGCAATAACGTCGCGTCCGAACGGAGTGATACCGCCATCGTTCGACACCATGCAGCCGTCGCCGGCAGCGGTGTGCAGGTTGTAGGTGAGCTGCACCGTGCGAATGCCCAGCTCCTTCAAACGCGCCACTCTCGACGCGTCACCCGCGAGCTCGTTCGTGCCCTGCACGTCGTAGGCGATTCCGAAGCGCCCGCTGCGCTTTGCCTGCTGGAGGTCAGCGGTGCTCAGGATGTGGATCAACTCGTCAGGGTGTTCCGAAATGTTCGCATCCGTGCGAGCGACCGAGGCTTCGAGCTCTTGCATCGTGCCGGAGCCACCATGCGTCTGGCTGATCAGGGTGAGGCCGGATTCGCGTGCGGCAGCAAGCAGGTCTGGGGTAAAGCCCGCGCCAGGCGGCGACGGATCGCTTTTCAACGAACACTTCGCGTCGATGACCAGCAGGCCGTCGTATCGTTTTCGCGATAGGCGCGGCGCCGCGTCCGCGCGCGACAACAAGGGAAGTGTGGAAGCGGCACTCAGCATGCCAAGGGCCTGACGGCGCGTCGTCATGAAGGATCCTCGTCGCACGGGGCTATGCGTGGCAATTTAGCGCATCGCTCGTCGCGAAATCATTTAGATCCACTGCTGCACTGTTCAGCTCGATCCCGAGAGTATTCATGCCCAGTCACCGCAACAGGTGTGTGCGTTACTTCAGGGCCGGGCGCTGGGCCTGGCGCCTGTGAAGAAATCGTGGGCAACGCACCTACATCTGCAGCGCCTTGTTCAGCATCACCGCGGAGATGAGCACGAGATAAATGCCGAAGGTTCGCTTCAGCACCTTCGGTGACAGGCTGTGCGCGAGTGCCACGCCCAACGGCGCCGTGAGGATGGACATCGAGGCGATGGCGACAGCCGCCGGCATGTTCACGTAGCCCACGGAACCCCACGGCAGCCCGTCGTGGTGCTGGCCGATCAGTGCGAAGCCGATTGCGCTGGGAATCGCGATCAACGTGCCGATGCCGGCCGAGGTGCCGATCGCCTTGTGGATCGAGCGTCCGCAGAGGGTCATCACCAGCGTGGCGATCGTGCCGCCGCCGATGCCGAGCATGCAGGAGAACGCGCCCAGCCCGCCGGCGATGCTGACGCGCGCCATGCCCGAGGGCATGTTGTCGCTGATGACCATGTCCCCCACCCTGGGAAGCAGGAAATAGAGCGACATGCACGCGACGCCGATAGCGAAGATCAGAGTCAGCCAATGTCCATCGACATGTCCGGCGAGCAGCACACCAAGCGTCGCGCCGATGATGATCCACGGCATCCAGGTGCGAAGCACATCGAACTCGACGGAGCCGCGTTTGGCGTGAGAGCGCAATGAGCGAATGGATGTCGCGATGATCGTCGCGACCGATGTGCCGATGGCCACGTGGGCGATCGCTGTCGATGTGCCCCCGAGCAGCGGCAAGACGAGAAACAACGCAGGCACGACGACAAAGCCGCCCCCGATGCCGAACGTGCCGGCGCACAGCCCGGCGAACAATCCGGCGCCGAGGAGCGCAACCAGCGGTACGAGAACCGCAGACGAATGAGCAATGAGCATGATGAGACTTTCTCCTTCAGGCTCAGGAGATCGGTATTCGGCCGCGAAAGGCGACACGATCAGTGCGGGCCGTTGTCGCAGTTCTGTGCGCAGGCGGTTTTTGACTTATCGCCGGGCCCGCGCAAGCGGTTGATCACGGGTACGGTGATTGCTCCGGAGGACTTGAGCTCAAACAGGGCGACACCTGTCAGCGCACCCATTCCAGGAGTTTCGGATGAGCATCAGGATTTCGATCGGCCGTGGATTTCCGCACACCCGAGCCGTAGGTCTGTCTTCGACCGCACTGGCGAGCCTGATGCTCGCCGCCTGCAGCGGGCCGGCGACGGTCATCAACCCGGGAGAGAACCCGGTGGCTCTGCCGCCCACGCTGAATGCCGCTCCCGTTGCCAACGCAGGGACTGCGCCAGCGCCGACGTTGCCCGTTGATACCGTCACACTGACCGGAACGGCAACAGACGATGGTCTGCCCAGCGGCAGCACACTCCACTACGCGTGGGAATTCGTTACCGGTCCGACGGGCCCTGGCAATTCTGCAGGCGCCACCATCGTGAATCCGAATTCGGCCAGCACGTCTGTGACGTTCAAAGGCGGCTATGGCGACTACGTGTTCAACTTCATGGCGAGCGACGGCTCGCTCACGGGCACGAGCCAGCTGCGCGTCACCGTGAAGCCGGCCATCGTTCCGGGCGCCATCACGCCGACCGACCCGGGTTGGGAAATCACGACGCCCGCCGACGCGAAGATGGACGTTACGAAGCTCGATGCGGCGAAGAACTACTCCCTTGCAGCGGGTGTCACGGGCAACGAAGCGGGCTACATCATCCGCGGTGGCAAGCTCGTTTATTCGTGGGGCAATCCCACCACTCGCTACGAGATGAAGTCGACGACGAAGTCGATGGGCGGCCTCGCGCTGCTGCTGGCGCTCGACGAAGGCAAGCTCGCACTGAGTGACAAGGCGGGTGCAAGGATTCCTGCGGTGTTCGGCACCGATCCCGCCGTCGATACCAGTGGCGTGACGACGGGCGGCCTGTCCGACATCACGTTGCTGCAACTGGCGACGCATACGGCCGGTTTCAGCAAATCCGATCGCGCACCGTTGAAACTGCTCTACTCGCCCGGCACGACGTGGTGGTACTCCGACCAGGGACTGGACTGGCTCGCAGACGTGCTGACGCAGACCTATGCGCAAGATCTGAACACGCTTCTCGCCTCGCGCATCAACACGCCGCTGGGCATTCGCACCAATCTCGATCTCACCTGGCGCAACAACCTGTACCGCACGGACACGCTGAATGTGAACGGCACGCCGGTGAAGCGTCGCGAGCTTGCCTCCGGCATCAATGCGAACGTGAATGCGATGGCGCGCGTGGGTCAGCTGATGCTGCGAAAAGGTGTCTGGGGGACGCAGCGCCTGCTCAGCGAAGAAGTCGTGGCGAAGGTGCACACGCCGCCGGCTGAAATCGCGAACGCCGCCCTGCCCGACGCCGCGAACTTTCCCGGCGCGACGACCAACTACGGCATCCTGTGGTGGACCAATGCCACGGGGCAGCTCGCCGGTGTGCCGACCGACGCGTATTGGGCCTGGGGCCTGCACGAGACGTTCATCATCGTCGTGCCGAGCAAGGATCTCGTGATCGCCCGTGCCGGCGACCACGCCTGGGATCCGAACAACTCGGAAACGTGGAACGGCGATTATCAGAAGCTCGCGCCGTTCATCACCCCGATCGTGCAGGCGGCGGAGTAAGCGGCGGGCCCGCGCCATAAAGCAGGCCGTCGACGAGCAACGCCACCATGCGCCGGGCTTGCGCGACATCGCCTTCGCTGGCCGGTGTCGCGAGCCGCGCGGCCGCGAGGAGCAGCTCGCCTGCGTCCACGTTGGCGCGAATCGCGCCGACCGCCCTGGCCGAGTCGAGCAGCTTCTTCAGCGTCGGCGTCAGATGACTCAGAAAATAATCCGGCAGCGACTGGTATGCCGGATTGCCAGAATGTAGCGCGGCGGCCAGGCCGCGCTTGGTTTTCATGAGATCGACCAGGCGCTGCATCCATGCGGCGAGCGCCTCACCGGGTTCCTTTTCAGACGCGATGCGCACGGCCGCTTCGGCGCAGGAATCCACCTCTTGCTGGACCACCGCCTTGATGAGGTCGGCCCGGTCCGGGAAATGCCGATACAACGTGGCGACGCCCACGCCGGCTTTCTCTGCGATGTCGCGCACCGGCGCGTCGATTCCCGATTCTTCGAACACGGCCAGTGCCGCCTCGAGCAGCGAGGCCAGGTTGCGCTGAGCATCTGCTCGCACGGTGCGAACCGGCGCGCGCGCAGTGGCCCTCTCGCTGGCGGACCTCTTGGCCGCACCGGTCGACGATCTGGTGGCCGGCCTGCTGACTTTGCGTGGCAATTCGCGCTCCTTTACAAACGGAACATCGTTCCGTATAAACGGAATCGTGTTCCACATAGACGGATATCCTACCATGCAGTATCGTCCGCTGGGCCGCACCGGCATCCAGGTGAGCCCCTGGTGCCTCGGCGCGATGATGTTCGGCAAGCTGGGCAACCCGGACCACGCCGAATGCATTCGCATGATCCACCAGGCCCTCGATAGCGGCATCAACTTCGTCGATACGGCAGATGCCTATCATCGTGGCGAATCCGAAGAGATCGTGGGCAAAGCCCTGCTGGGCCGGCGCGATCGTGTCGTGCTCAGCACCAAGGTGTTTCACCCGATGGGTGACGATCCCAACCAGCGCGGCGGCTCGCGTCGCTGGATCATGCGCGCGGTGGAGGATTCCCTGCGCCGGCTGCAAACGGACTACATCGATGTCTACATGCTGCATCGGCCAGCGCCAGATACGGATGTCGAGGAAACTCTTGCGGCGCTGACAGACTTGATGCGCGCGGGCAAGGTGCGCGCGATCGGCTCGTCCACTTTCCCGGCTGCCGATATCGTGGAAGCGCAATGGATCGCGGAGAAACGCGGGCTCCAGCGCTTCCGCGTCGAGCAGCAGCCCTATTCCATTCTGAATCGCCAGATCGAACGCGAAGTGCTGCCGGCGTGCAGCCGTCATGGAATGGGCGTGTCGGCGTGGAGTCCATTGGCCAAGGGCCTGCTCACAGGGAAATATCGCAAGGGCCAGAAGCCGCCCGACAGCCTGCGCGTGAAGCACATGCCCGGGATGATGCGCGATGAGCGGAGCCTCGAAGTGATCGAGCGGCTCATTCCTCTTGCCCAGAGTGCCGGGATGTCACTTCCGCATCTGGCGCTTTCTTTTGTGATCACGCATCCGGCGGTGACGGCTGCGATCATCGGGCCTCGCACTCCGGAGCAGCTCGATGATCTGCTCGCCGGGGCCGCTGTCACTCTCAGCGATGAGCTGCTCGACGAGATCGACAAGATCGTTCCGCCTGGCGTCGACATCGCCCCGCTCGAAGGGTCGGCGTACACGCCGCCTGCGATCGCGCAGATCGGGCTGCGACGGCGGCCGGTTGCAGAGAGATCGCTCGCGGCGGCGGGCTAGGCGTCGCGGTTCGGCGAACCGCGCGCGCCAGAATTCATCAGGGTTCAATCACGCGGGACGCCCCATTTCGGACCTAACGTCTCCGTCTTCTGATCTTCCCCGATCGAAACGGAGCCCGGCTCTTGAAACGCACGTTGACGGTTTTGACTCTGGTTCTCGTGCTCGCAATGCTCGTGGTCTGCGGCTGGATCTGGCAGCGTAATGGCGCGTACGGCTTCAACACGGTGCTCCGGCGCGGTGGCACGTACTGGATAAGGCTGGGTCCGGATGACGCGCGACTGTCACCGTCCATGCGGCTCGCGCTGAAGAATCCGCCTCCCGTCGCGACATCCGGGGCGTTTGCCTGGAAAGAAATCGATCCCGGTTTCGAGATCGCCGAGTTGCCCGTGATCGCTGCTGGCGTCGAAGTCGACAGGATATTACTCAGTCGCATCGACCCGGCGCTGTTTCGTTTCGTGGTTCGCAACGACGCAGCCGGCGCGATGGGCCTGGACGAGTGGGAACGCGCGCTGCCCAACGCGCTGCTGATCGTCAACGGCAGTTATT
>Ga0247774_1000435_pt1 | contig 20743 bp, 18 predicted proteins | sample UWRJL001104B6_FD_179933 | JGI IMG/M metagenome (GOLD analysis project Ga0247774, IMG submission 179933) | Plant litter microbial communities from Arlington Agricultural Research Station in Wisconsin, United States - UWRJ-L001-104B-6 | ecosystem: Environmental > Terrestrial > Plant litter >... | reverse complement strand
CAAGACATTTCGGATCTGCAAGTTTGAGACTGGCGACTTGATCACGTGTGAAGTGACAAATGCGAGTTCCTTCAATGATCAACGTTTGACATGAGAGCCGTGAGGTAAGGCTGTGGATGCCCAAACTTGGCCGATTGAAAGAATTCGGTCTCTTGATTGGCCAGGTTTCTCGGTGGAGTGCTGGGAAAGCAAGTGCATGAAAGATGGTGGGGACAGCTCGAGGCTTGAGAAGTCGAACGTATACCACGGCTTGGAAGGCTCGTACAAATTGAACCATTCATTCTCATAAGGTATCTTGATAAAATCTACGTACAGGTCTTCTCTGCACCTCTTGAGCCAACTGCCACGCACCAGAAATTCCTCATCGTCCTCACTATCCTTATCGCCCAAAGCCGCCCCCCAATCCTTCAATCGCATGGTAGTCAATGTCCAATGTGATCACCTCTGTGTAACAATATCCGCACCGGTATCCGCAAAGTTCTTTTTCCCTCAAAACCTCGAGCTAGTCGTCTGTGCTGGCGATGGTGTCTCCGGAGAAGGTACGACGTGGGGCTGCCAAAACGACCGAGTTGGAGACCGAGGTGCATCTCGAGCTGGAGCATCAAAGTTCCGACCTATACGTCTTACATGGACTTGTACAGCACAATACCTTTGCTGTTATACCGGTGGTGTCGCGATTTCCCGTGAGCCCCAGTGAAAGTACCTGTAATTCGATCACTAAACCGCGGCCAGGTCACTTACCCGACGCTGAGGAAGACGAAGCCGAAGGGGACAGAATATTGTCGAATGGGCTTGTCCCATGCCCGACCCGCCACCCAACCGCGTCCTCCCACCCTGAGATAGCTTGATGATGGTTCTGGATTATTGCCAACACATGAAGCAGCGATGGGAGGTCGCTGATCAAGGGTGTTTCCAATCTACACACCACTGGCCTCGCGTGGTGGCGCAGCATTGATCTTCCGAAGAAGTCCAACGAGCGACTCCACAGCCAAATGGTAGTAAATCTTCACAAGAAATCCGTCCCCAACGACCTGGCTCGTCCCAAAGGTACGTTCGATACCTAAGCGGTCTCGCATCGTGGCCACCCAAACTCAGCAACAAAACCCACGACTATTAGTACTAGGACCAACAGATCATAGGCCTTGAGAGAGTCCAGGATGCCAGATGTAGACGATTCCGACTTGAGCAGCGCGAAAATACCATAGACACCCAAGAGGGGCAAAGATATCAGGATGCTAAAGCAGAGGAACACGCTCAGGACAATCGGCCACGGCTTCCCACGCCGCTTCGGAGAATGATAACGAGGTAAAAGTTGAGAGTCCATTTTTGCGCTTTTGGAGTCAGCAAGGAGAGGAAGCAAGAGATTTGTTTTTTGCGATGGGTCGGATCGAAATGGGTTTCGTTATTATTCGTATCTAGAGGTTGTTCTTGCCTCGAGAGCTTGGGGCTAGACAGATTAGGACCGAAGTCAACTTCCTGCTAGTTGACGAGGTCGCCAATAGGAAAATCGCCATGCTTGTAGATATAGATACTGTTGGCTTGACTGAAGGAAGTCGCGAATGGCCGCGGATATCACAAATGTAAGTGGGAGGAGTGTGATTCGGCCTTGACGCCTACCACGAGATCATTAGAGCACTCCCATAGGGGCCTTTCCCGATATTTGTTGTGTTAGGGGCCGGAGCCTAGAGGCAGTAATGATAGCAGGAGAGTCCCTGATGTTGATATCCTCCTTCTCTTAGATCTAACTACCTCCTGCAGGCTACCTCGCTGGTCCTAACCCGCTAAGTAGCGGACCAAAAATGACGTAACATTTTTGTTGACGCGACCGAGTGAGCGTTACCCTGCCCAATTTTGTCGTGTTCTATTCTTCCATTTGCTTCGAACGCTCAAGGTCATCCACCCCAATCAGCTTGCCCATAATCTTGGCAAAGAGGCAGAAGGCATGGACGTAGATCCAAAACACCCGGGTGGCTGTAGTTGCGACCACCACTAGGTCCCCTGAATCGTCCCATGAGGAACCATGCGGTGTAGCCCAAGGTCTCCATGCTGAAGCCGAGCACTCCAAGGAAAGCCGTCGTTTTGAGCCACATGCCAATGACAAAGATTATTTCGGAAACGAGCTTACATGATGTCGTCGGTGTCATTAAGCCTAGCAGTGACTGCCCTATCTGCAGTAGAAGAAAAAAGGGACTCGTGGCGACGAAACTGCTGATAAAAAAGAACGCAAGAAGGCCACAACGACCCTGGAACATGTTGGGAAGTACGGGCCTCTTCCATTTCGCGGACGCTGAGAGTTCAAGGGTCGTTCCTGATGACATTTTTGTTGGCGGTCTGGCGCGAGGAGAAACGTATTCGAATCGCCAGGCGGGTAATTTGCGTAAACCTTCGGAATCTCACGGTCCTGTTGGGACAGGCAGGATTGATCGCAATGCAATGTTAGCCCAGCTGATCCTCAGGCCTTGTGTTGGGGATTGGCTTACCAAGAGGAAGGCAGTCGGGGATGGAGGCTTGGCATTGGAGAGATAGATTCGACGGGCTTTTATAGCCTCAATGTTCTGAGTCAGAAATATAAGGTAGGGGAAGGAGCGAAGTGGGTGGCTACGGCTGGCCCCTAGTAAGTTCAACCGGACTGTTAGGTGAGTTCCGCGGCATGGAAACTACGTACTGGATTAGAAGCGGCGCGCCACGGAGGTCGCTATGGCAGGCATTAAGGTTCGGATTTCATCATAATAACATCAGGTGGAGGTGTCGAGGGTGCCGTTTTTGGTGACATTTTCGGCGACCTCGAACACTCTGATAAAGGACACCCATTGGATAATTCAGGTACATGTCTCGATCCACAATACGGGATCTATACGGCGCGCAAAGCCAAGGATGTCCGCAAAGCGAGAGAACCGACCGCAGACACCGGAATCCAGGAGACAGGCGTTCTAAGGAAGCCCCCAGTAGTAATGGAGAATAATTAGTCTGCGAGCACTCTCTATAGTAACAAGAGAGCAGAAAGAAAAGAAATCCCCTTTTGAGGGAGGTTCCCTAGTCTTTGATCCATCAAATTCTATGCCGATATTTCCTGTGATGAAATCTAGAGTACATTAGTTAGACTTGACGGTTGCAACCATCATTGAATAGGCAGGTTATATGAGACGCCACGTGGCCGGGAAGCAGGGGAGGAAAATTGGACATCAGGATATGGGTTATGGGAGGACGAAAAGGGTCCGCATCCGAATGACGACTTCAAATCGGTTCCACCTTTACAGTGGCGAATCTTGAGGAAGTAGGAGATCGTTAGAGAGACGATAAATATTCGTATATTTTAGCCATCGCCCGGCAACCGCAGTTATTTCTGGTCAGCGTTGTAGGAACTTGCTGCTTTCATTCAACGAGGGCACAATCGTAACCGGGAAAATCATGAACATTTGTGAAGTCGTGATAAGGGGAGAGAAGCTGGCTCTCGATTACGGCGCGAAATCTTTGGCAAGGCTAATTCATATCGTTGCCAGGGCCACCGCCCCACGCCAAATATTGCAGTACAGATGGCGACCCAATTGGGAACAAGTTACATTCGTAAATTGTGCCAACTGATGATGAGATTGCCTGCACCAACACTCCGAACGGGCTGCGATACTATCAAGAGAGATGGGAAGAAGATATCGTGAAGAGGCAAGACGCCCGGCCTAGCATCGTTAGTTTGGGCTGGTTATTCACCCCGCCTTGGTGGCATGAACCCCCAGTGAGGGGCAGGGGACTAGCTGTAGCTCTGGCCGTTGGTACCACCAGCGGTGTCGTAAAGAGAGCGGCCGCCTGCGGACGCCGCCATCTGACAGACTGTAGAAGGTGGCAGTAGTAGCAAGACATCTATCCCTACTAACAAAGTCCACTATCCAACTGGTAAGTTCATGTTCGCACGTTGGAGAAGAAGACTGCTTCGAATCAATCGCGAATAGTAGAGTACCTCTCTTTCGGAACCACGTGCAGACGAGTCAAAAGTGCGAACGCTAATGGTCAAGACTCGTGGCGGGCTGAATGCTCTCCCACTTTAGTGCGCCTGACAGCATCCAGGTTCCTCATCCTAGTCGATATCGCTTGATGAAGCCCTTGAGAGATTTGTTGAGATTGCCTCGCCGGCTTCTGATCCGTGGTTCATGGGCGACTCTTTTTCTTCTGGCTACTGGATTCGGGATCATAATGTGTTATAAGTCCTCGATTCTTCAAGGTTCGTTAGACGCCGACCGTCATTCGTTCTATCATGAAGCATTACTTCGCTTGATCCATCCGCTTCTGTAGGCCGCACCGGTGCCTCGCGAGCAGGTTGTCACTTTTCAGCATGCCATCAAGTCCGAAATTTTAGCTGTAGCTCATCCTAAACTCACAGTGCTTGCTCACACCCGTTCCACCAAAGATCCGAATGAATAAAGCGGAGACCATGCTGAGCAGCACCATTTAGGATGCCGCTGCTGCCTGGTACGGTGCGGTATACCTTGAGCGTTGGCGCTACTCAGCGACTGGTCCCCCGCATTCTCCAGATTTCAGCCGCTATTGATGCCTGCGGCAAAGACCCATTGACGCCTCCACCTTCTACTCCCTAGCGCGTCGTTCAGAAAAGCATCTCGGTTCATCAAAATTATTCGTCATTGCTTCATCAGAACAAGAACCTACACATCACCGACAAGAGAGCCACCACAAATTGCCACACGAATTCCTCTAATATTGACAGCATCGCGAGCCCTCTTTCCGCCATGGAGATGGACATAGACAATAAACCAGATCCTAAGCAACAAACGCTGCACAAATTCTTCACTCAGATGCCGGGGACTCAACACGCCGACAAGCCACCGCCGAAACAAGCTCCAGAGCAAAAAGAAATACAGGAATCCCAAGAGCCATCATCCGCAATGGCTCCCCACAACAAACCCCACCACAGCCAAGGCGGTACCTCACACCAGCAAACATCCTATGCCGACCGCCGCGCCGCCAACGCGGCCATCGCAACAGAAACCCGGACCGTTCTCCCAGACATTCTCAAGCACCTCCCCCACATCCAAGCCTCCCGCTCCGAGATGCTTCATCTCGACACTCTGCCTCCCCTCCGCTGGGCGGACTGTCCGCGCCACAATGCCCCCACGCACAAGACCAAAATCCAAGTCGTCGACGCGGATTCCTTCAACGCCGCCATCGCGCTGGGCAAGGAGCACGGCACCGCAGGCGGAAAGGTTGCGGTTCTGAACATGGCGTCCCACTCGTCTCCGGGGGGCGGGTGGCTGAAAGGCGCCACGGCGCAGGAGGAGGCGCTTTGCTATCGCAGCTCGTTGAGCTTGAGCCTGCACAAGCGGTACTACCCGTTTAAGCATCTGACGGGGGTGTACACGCCGGATGTCGTGGTTATCAGGGGGGACATGCGCTCGGGACATGCGCTGCTCGTACCCGAGACGAAGGTGGAGGATTTGCCCGTCGTGTCGGTCCTGTCGGTAGCGGCTATCCGCAAGCCGGATTTGAAGGAAATCGATGACGAAAGAGGGAACGGGGTGAAGAGGATGACGTTTTTGAAGGACGGCGACAGGCTTCTTACGAAGGGGAAGATGAGGCTGTGTCTCCGCATGGCGGCTGCGAAGGGGCATAGGTTACTGGTACTGGGTGCGCTGGGGTGTGGTGCATTTAAGAACCCGCCGGAAGACAATGTGCAGTGCTGGAGGGAGGTCCTCGAGGAGGCTGAATTCGGGGGCGGGTGGTGGATGGAGGTGTGGTTTGCGGTGCTGGATCGGAAGAATGAAGGAAATTTACAGGTTTTTAGGGAGGGGCTTCATAATTTGGAGATTTGATTTGAGACTGCAATGTCGATGCCAAACGAGGAACAGTATCTACGAATCTACCGTGAATAGACTCGAGAATAGAACTATGCTTCGGCCAAAAAATTGGTAATATCATAGTATTTCGCGCAAAGGGAGTTCAAGGACAGTAAGGCTAGTCAAGGAATAGAGGAATAATTGATTTAAACCCCGGTGAGATGTTCAACTACCACACTGTCAACAGGAAGGGACATGAAGTGAGAATCGACTCTCTAGACGCGAAGCCAGAAAATTGGTGACAAGAATGGCAATTATTTCGAAAGAATCCTAACCGGGTTTTCTAAGGGTCAAGAATCCCCACAAAATATGAAAATCTCGTCCCGCTCCCGATTTGCCGGTTATATGAAGTGGTGGCGATCTCGTCAATTTAGGCGAGGGCCGCGCATGACGGGATACCTGAAACCGGTATGGAATTTACACATTGAGACCACGTGGAATTCTGACCGCACATTTCTTCACCAAAATGCCATTTCCTACTTTTGGATTGATCCTTCTCACCACCGCACACCGCGAAAGACGGCCATAGGGTTGACGCAATGTATCGACGTCCTCACCGTGCCAATGGGTTCCCGGCCAGGGCCATTGCGCTCACATCACTCTTCACCTCCGCACTCGCGGCCTCACTCCCCGGTTCTTGCTACTGGAATCCCCTCGCCATCATCCAACCAGAGCCCCTCCCAACCTGCGTCCTCCCCGTCGACGACGAAAGCTGGGGCTCCGTGCCGCCCACCGCCCTCCCCTGGAACCAAAAACCCTTCTGCGTCCCCTCCCAAAAAAACCCGGACGACAAGTTCTGCACCTTCATCGCGCCCTTCAACGACCGGCCCCTCGCGCTCGTGACGCGCGTCAACACGGCCTCCATGCTCTCCGCCCCCGTCCTCCACCCGGAGCAAAAGTTTCTGGCCCGGAGGCACCTCAACGGCACCCTCGCGGAGCCCCTTTCCAAGCCTCCGTATGTGGTGACGGACGTCGAGGGCAAGGACTTGGGGTTGATCGCCACGAGGATGATTGGCAAAGGGGAGCTGGTCTTGGTGGATTATCCGGTGTTGATGGCGCATGTCAACTTTGGGACGTTGCCTGGCGAGAAGGATGCGGAGGCTTTGCTGCGGGGAGCGTTTGGGGGGATGGATGGGAGGACGCAGAGGGAAGTGAGGGATTTGGCGATGAGTACGTATGGGGGTGTTTGGGAGGATGTGGTGAGAACGAATGGGTTTGTGGTTAAGCCAGGAGGGTATCAGCATATTGCGCTGTTTGTGGAGGTTTCGGTAAGTCTCCTACCTTCTAATCAGCAAGAGAGAGAGTGTGTGTGTGGGTAGGTGTGTGATATGATGTAAAAGCACTCAAATTTGTATGAGTGGGACTGACTGGGAGTAGAGGATTAACCATAATTGCTTGCCAAAGTGAGTAAAATGAACAATTAGGATTTTAGACGATTGGGACGGTCGGAGCTAAATGCTTGTAGTGCTTTTGCGAGGTTCTCGCCACAGACGTACTCTATGGAAGTCTTTGCTCTTAAAGACATCAAACCCGGCGAGGAGATTGAGATAAGCTGTAAGTTCTTGTCCTCTCCTAGAACACTAGTTGGACCCTATTTTTCTCTTCGTCGATCTAACGCAACCCTTCAAAGACACCGCAATGGGCGCCCCCACCTGGCAGCGCCGCCAATCTCTCGGTAACCGCGGCGTCCACTGCACCTGCCATCTCTGCACCTCCCCACCCCCCGTACTTGCCGAGTCGGACCGTCGACGCATGCGCCTGCAGGAAATCAAGAGCATCCTGCAGCTCAATCCCCCGCAGGGTTCCGCAGCCCTGGATCTCATGAACGAGGCCATGGAACTCATCGAGGATGAAGATTTAGAGCTGCTGCTTGCCGAGTACTACGAGACCTTCAGCCAGGTGTATGCGGGCATGGAAAGCTGGAGCCACGCGAAAGTGTATGCAGGCCTAGCTGGCGAATGGGCTTTGATGCTGAGGGGGCGGGACGATGAGTTTAGGGAGAAGGTCGAGGGATTTGTGAAGGAGTTGGGGAGGTTAGCGGGGGAGGAGGAGGGCCACAACCATAACCATGGACATGATCATGAACATGAACATGAAAAGGAGACAGAGGTGAAACCTGAAAAGCTGGTTACGCCTTTTAACAGGGCGGCCGATGATATTACTGATATGCCGAAGGAAACGGGAAGGATGCATTAGATCCAAATTTGGCCGTTAGGCTTGAAGAGCATTAATGAGAGCGATGGAGCCTAATATGTTTCGCTCTCAGTTCCCAGATCAATTGAAACCACCACAGCAAATATCCAACAGCATTTGCTTTTCGATTTGATCTCGGTTCGCGGGAGCTGAGGCATTCCAAAAATCGTAGCTTTAACCACTACAGTCCTACATACAACTTTAGAAACCCTAGTCAGATCAACAACCTAGAGCAAAAAGTGCCAATCTCCCATTGTAATCCCCGCAATCGGCGCCAAAGGCTGAGGAACCTACAAACCCTACGAGACTTCTCCTGCTTTTACTCCTGCAATGCCTTAATCCCACTCCGCAACCCCTGCCGTTCCTCCTGCGCGGCCAAATTCTTGACCTGGTTCTCGTAAATCCGCCGATTCAGGTTGTAAATCTCTTTCTTCCACCTCTAACCTTCCCGGGAAGCGCCTCCCGACCCTGTTTCCGCGCCGCTGCAATATTCCTTAGCTCCTCAATCTTCTCCTGTGACTCCTCTGGGATCTTCTGGAGCGGAAATCCGCATCCTCCGTTCCAGGAGGTATGCTCGAGCTCTTCGAATCTCGATTCCCGCGCCCGATTCTCTCGCCAAAAGCGAATCATCTAGTCGTGAAACCGTTGTTCTCAGGACGCGCTGCCCCATGCGCTGGTCCATCCGCAGCGCTAGAGATACAGAATGCCCGTGAGGCGGACGTTGGACTTGTACGAGGTCTACAGGTTCTGGGCTATGTCATCTAGCATATTAGCATCGCCGCGGCGCGTGCCGTGTGAAATGATTGAGAAGGTAGGCTTCATCTCATGCTGTACTAGCAACTCCTCAGGTTTCACCAGTCGGATGGTCGATGACGAGTTGCGGTATAAAGGGGATGTCGAGATGATCATTCCGTATTTAAGCTACATCATAATGGTGCAGAAAAATGGGAGTGCGAGTCTCGAATATTCTTCATACACCTGAAGCAATAGGAGTATGCACAAAGATTTTGGAGTATATGAAACACTTGGCATCTATCGCAGGTTCGTACATAGCCAGCAGTGGGCTGTCTAGTATTTCATGTGTGGAATAACCGGTGAATTTCTTACGCCAGAGCTGTGACTTCACGGCTGCTTTCTCGTTTCTCCTCTCTCACGGTTGGAAAAGTCCTCACCCCTCGTACTCTCATTCATGATACCCTCCTCCCCACCACCTTCCTCCAGCACAGTCCCTGCCCTGCCCACAATCCCACTTCCTCTAAAAGCAAGAGCAACAACCAAGAAGCTACACACCCCCAACGAAAAAGTCGTCCAATCTCCCGCCCTAAGGCCTTTCAAGCTCGCATCGTCCCACTGTTCCACCTTGCCCGCATCCTTGATCCCCACGCCTCTCTCCCTCGCCATCACTGCCGTCTGCACCGTCGTCGTGATTGCCAGTCCTATGGCGCGTCCAAACTGCCCTACTGCATTGATCAGCGCGCCTCCCAACGCCTGGTCCGCCTGCGGCAAGCTCTGGCTCGTAAACAGCGTCAGGCTCGGCCACGTCGTATCCGCCCCCAAGACGCAAAGAATCATGGCGGGCAAGCCGTAGGCAAAGTAGCTCGTCGTGGGCGAGATCGGGATAGCGAAGAGTAGTGAAGACACTGAAACGCAAAAGTTGCCAAAGAGTAGTATCTGGTACGTTGGAACCTTGGCGAGCAACTGGGCGACGACGAAGGCGGTGATGACGCCCATGACACCGGTGGGGATGAACCGCAGGGTTGTTTGCAGCTCAGAGAGGCCCTGGTAGTCCTGGAAGAAGTAGGTTGCGTAGACGAGGAAGTTGTTAAACGATGAGAAGAACAGACCCATGATAACAAGCGCCGCGCAGAAAGACTTGTTACGGAAGATGGAGATCTTCATAAGGGGCGGGCGGGTGGTTTTGTTCTCGAGGTACCACTGCCACGTTACGAACAGGGCTATTATGATGAACGAAAGGATGATCAATACGGGGATCCAGGGCGTAGACCAGCCGACCACGTTGCCTTCGGTGAGAGCAAACATGAGGGCGAGGAGACCGAGCGTGATGAGCGCGCCGCCGATCCAGTCGACAGAGCGGCTTTCGTTCTGGCGAAGTCGGAGGATGGATGGAGGTGGAGGGGGTATGACGAGAAGACCCGCAGCGGCGGTTATGCCGGATACGATGCCCATTACTCCGAAAACCCATTTCCAGGTTGTGAAGTTGGCGATGAAGCCCGCGACGAGGTTGCCGAATATACTTCCGAGAGGTGCGCCGGCGGCTGTTGACTCAATTTTCAGTAACATAATCCTCCATCAATCAAAGGAATTCCAGGAGTGGGAGACTCACCATACGTGGAAAATGCATAATTCTTTGCTTTTCCAGGAGGAAACAAGGTCCCCAAGATTCCGATTGCCGTAGGAACATTCGCAGCAGCCCCCTACGCGAGTCAGCAATCAGCAATCAGCCTCAATAACTCCAACTAAACGTTGTAGGAACTGATCTTACTAGGCCGTGCAACCCACGAAAGAGATCAAACGCAACCTCATTCTTTAAAAAAGCGTTGATAACACTAATAACGGCAACCCACGCCGTGCCCGCCGTAAAGATGAGCCTCTTCCCGTAAATATCCGCGATCCTTCCCCAAAGCAACAAAAAGCAGCCAAAGGTCAACGCATACGCGGACACGATCCATTGTAGCCGCGCTGAGGGGATGTTTAAATCTCGACCAATCACTGGAAGGATAATGACGGTGGATTGGATAGAGAAAGTCTGAAAAGGCCAGGTTAGCGGACCCTAACCCTTGCCTGCAGCTTCCCGTTGTGCATAGTCACGCCCGCATCTTCCTTCCGAGCCTGACGGGCGGGAATCAGCCGGTTACTCACATTCATAAAACTTGCGCCGGTGACCGTTATCACGATGGCAATGCACCGAGCTTTCGAGAATGGGATCTCGTTGGGTCGGTCGCTTCCATTGATGCTGCTGCTTGGTGGTGATGACTCCGATGTCGGTGGTTCTACCTTTCCGCGCCCGGGATCTTGGGAAGGTGGCAAAGGCAATTCTCCAGAGCCGTGAGAAATTTCAATCCTGTCTCCTTTTTCGGGGTCGACCATTTTCGCGAAGTTGGAACTGAGCAAACAACGAAAAAAAAACGAATGGCATTGTAATTCTCAACAGGCAGCAAGGGAGGTCATAATATACTGGTCCGTAATGGTCTTCTCAAACGCAGCTGCAGCTCGCCTTCTCGGCGTCACCTCCGGGTGCGGGATTGGAGTTGCCATTCACGCAACTGCCGGGTCGCCGCCGAAGCGTGAAGCCCGTCGTAAGCCGCTCTGGGGTGGTGGGGTGGGGACCGTCGGCGCTAGGATAGGAGCCGAGGTGGCGGCTCGCTAACGCGGCACCGGGTGCCGGGAACCTGGTTAGTACATTTGGCAGCATGCAGTCAGCAAGGGTAACGCTAGCGGTCGAGGATCCTCGGGTTTGATGTTATCCCAATTCCCAGATGCTGTTGGTTGCTGAAACCAATCAACGACGGTCGGATCTCCGAGCTTTATTGGATAATACCGGACTTGAAGGCTTGGAAAGTGTATCGATCTTCGGTTTTCCTGTTATCTTCTCGCACTTTCTTCATTGGTTCTCATGAAATCAAGCTCTTTGTCCAAATGTATCACCTCTCCGCGAGAGGCAAAGCTGTCTAGGCTCACGAACATTACCGACCATCTCCCCGAGTTCGGACTTCAAAAATAAGCCACAATAAAGATCAAAAGTCGTCATTGAAAAGCTCGGCAAATCCAATATCTTAATAAAACCCGATAGACCCTTACACAACATTACTTCTCCCTCTGGTTCCTCTGTAGCTACCTTTCCCTAGTTAATATGATCTGGCACGAGCATCTCAATCCTCCTCCTCAACTGTTCTCTCCGCAACTCCAACTCCTTCAGTCGCAAGTTCCATTTGGAAAGCTTTACTTTAGCATTTCCCCCTGTCTCTGGTAGAACACCTGTTGACTCTTCGACGTACGCACAGCCTTATCATTAGCCTTGATCGAATCCCGAATCTTCTCTATCAGCTGTCTCGTCTCAGACACCTGCCGCATAGCCTCCAGATACCGTAGGTCATTGTTGTTGCGGATGGGATTTCCATTGAAATCACTGACAATTCGGTCGAGAGTATTTGAGGCTTGGAGCTGTTGGGTTCGAAGTTGCAAAGCTTTCAGATCCTTTACGTCAGAAAAACGGGATTATTTTGCAAGGGTAGATGTGTCTACAAGAAAAAGAGGAGCTTACCCAGTCTCTCAAGTCCCTCCGTCATGTGGACTTGCTCCTCCGCCGAAACCCTAGTCATAGCCATCCTGCAAGTCAATTCTTTCAGTTGGCGGTTCCCCTCGGAGATGTCCAGCAAAGTGCGCTCTTGCCTAGTTAAGAGGCTTGCGAGGTCGACTCCATCCATTTTGTGATTATCATTCGGTGTACGGGGGAGGCTGAACATTTGGCCAACTCTCTCGGGGTCCCGCGTATTAGTGGGAGATGCCGTGGCGGACGCCATGATGAGCGCAAAAAGAAGGTCAGAAAGCCCTCAACGAGTCCCTTGAAATGATTGAGTAGCAGAGATTTGTATGGCTCCAATTCTGGGTGGCAGCCGATGGCAGCCAGCTTTGTGATCTCAATAAAAGGCCGATAAGTCAGGGCGGAGACTTTTCTCCCTGCGTGTTGAGAATCGGCGCAAGACTTACCTGGTTGTGCTCCATTGAGATTAAGAGTTCGAAAATGTTCGGTGTATGGATTTACAAACGGGAATAGATCTAAAGCGTTTATTTCAAAGGCAGATGCAATGCAAAGTGGCTTTCAATGAAACCGCCCCCTTCGTTTGCCCTAACCCGACCGTGAAAACCCTCAAATAATAAATCAGTTTCTATATGCCTTTCGACGTTTGGTGGGGCGGCTTGGCGGTAGTGGTTCTGCTAGACTATTATCATGAGAACGAAGAGGATATAGCGATGTCAATCATTTCTGCCATCTCTCAAAGCTGCGGTAAGCGGTGTCGAGGCCGTCTGGAACATTTTCGATGGGGGGGCATTCACGCACCCGCAGCAGCCACAGGTCATTTGGTCCGTACCAATGCTAAAAGCTCTCAAATATCAAAGTACTGGACTCCACTGATAACAAACTAGTAAGCCGGGTTAGCTCAGCGGTAGAGCGGCCACCGAGTAAAATTCCCGAACCCCCTTGTACTATTAGCGTAGGCGGTGGGAGGCCGCGGGTTCGAATCCCGCACCTGGCAATTTCTTTTTATCGAACCTCGTTTAGATTTTCTTTCTCGACCTAAAAGAAAAAGATGAAGAATATTATTTCCGTTTGTTAAATATCTCTCTCCTTGGGGGTATCAAGAAAAGTCAAACACCCCAACGCCTCCAGAGTGTCTTAGCTCGTTACCAAATCTCAAACTCCTTCCTCTCAAACCCGAACTTCTGAATCACTTCGCCCTGGTAGTCCAGTTTGAACCCTCCCGTCGCTGAAATCTTAAAGACCCCCGCCCTCCTAAACCGCCGCGACTCGTCCGCGCAGCCTTCTTCATCGCTAATCTGATTCAGGACCAAGCCGTACACGACGTCGTCCGACCAAGAGTAAAATCCTTGAGCCAAGTACACGGACCACTCAAACCGATTTTCCGCAATTTCAACCACAAAAGAAGTGGAAATGTCGGTGTCAAAAAACACCTTTATCCGGGGTATGGAGCCTGGGTGGTCGGGCGACAAGAAGTTCTTCCTTCCTTCTTCGTCATCGTCCGCCCCCCACGTCGGAATCGCCAATTCGAGGCAGTTACTGCTTCGTAAGCAAGTTCCCAAAATATATGCCGGGAGTGCAACTTTGAGCTGGCCTAGGAGGCCCTCCAACAGGATGGAGCGGCTTGGACTCGGTTCGTGGGCTGAGACAAGGGTGCTGGCTACGCTATCTCGCCGTGAGCGATGAACTTCCATGGGAGTATGGAGAATAGTCCACTCCGCCTCCGCCATCTCCACCTCGATCCACGAGCCCGCACCGATGATGGGACTCCGCACCGACAGCCAGCTCCAACTCGGCGCACCCTCGATCTTGTTCGCTCCAGTGTCTGGCTGCGCCTGCCAAAGTAAATCCACGGCAAGGCTGGCGCTCCACATGCCCGCCATGTATCCGAGACTGCCATCCCACTCCACAAACCGCTTCAACCTGTGGTGGAAAATCCTCGCCAGACTTGAAATGGCCGGAATTTTGTCCTTGCAATACGTAAACTCCCTCACCGAATACTCCTCCACCAGGGCAGTCCACATCTGACAGTACGGCTTCCACTCCCTCTCTTCCGAGTTGAGCAGGCACTGCCACCTGAAGTCCCGTCGGATGAGGACGGGGAAGTCTTCCGACCGCCTAAACGACCGGCACTCGAAATGAAGCCCCCTCTTCCCGAAAAATATAATGCGCGAGGCGAGCTGCCGTTCTTGGAAGGTCCACCCCCTAGAATTCCACGCCGAATACTCGACGTCTGCATCAAAGGTTCTGTTCCTCTCAATGGGCGGCAAGTAGCTTATGCGAAAGGAGTCGTCAATATCGAGAAGAGGGTCTTGGACCGGGAGGAGGGTTTGCAGGGGACTCTGACGGAGAGGCGCGAAGAGAAATCCCTCATGGGTAGAGGAGGCGGCGACAGCGGCCAACGTCACCTCGGCGTGCTGGAAGATGTGGCCCATCCTTTGGGCTTCCCGGTTCCAGTCTTCGGAGTCGTCTTGGATGATGCAGAGGGCGTCTATCCAGATAAAGTTTATGGAGAGGGAACGGCAGACCAGGCAGGCGTCGCGGAGTGTGAGAGGGAGTCTAGACATGGGTATGGAGGCTAGGTGTCCTGCGAGGGTTGCTTTTGTCGTGGTAAGGGTTAGGCCCAAGGGGCCTGTGCCCCAACAGTAGCTGAGCGCTGCGTACTTGAAAGAGGAGCCGGGAGGCATGTGCTCGTTTGCGGGGATGACGAGGCGGGGATCGTCGCCTGTGTCGCTCCACGAATCGGAACTCGTGCCGACGTAGAGGAGTCTTGTGGGAAGCATCCCAACATCGGAAGAAGATCGCCGGCTGCCTTCTCGGCACTCACCCGAGATGTCTGGCCCGAGCATTGGGTGGCCGTTCTGACATTCTGAAATCCAGGACTGGACCATCTGGATGTTCTCGGCCGAAAGTGTCATTTCGGAGCGGTATCTTGTGGGGATCCCAAGGACGCTTGCCATTTGGCAATCTGCTGTTGCGTAAGTGCTGCACCAAATGAAAGAAAAGAGACTTGCGACTATCAAATCTTACCCGAGCGAGTTGCAATCTGAAATTCAATCACAATAGGCGGCCACGGCTTCTTCAAAATGCTCCTGCTGCTGACCTTGCATTCCAAAACCGACAAAATACTCAACCCAGACTCGAAGGAGATCGGCCCGGGATGCGCATCCACGCGATACGAAAGTGCAATCTCAATCGGCTGCTTGTCCTTTGCAGCCGACCATACGTCCCTCCTCTCGCGCTGGTCCTCGAGGATACTCCTCCGTAGCAAGCCGCAGACCCGACACCCCCGCTCTGCAGACGAGGCAAGGTGCGGCATCGAGGGAAAGACATCATGGATCGTGCAGCCGGTGGGGATTGACCCCTGGGGTAGTTCTAGAGAGCCTTCCTCCTTAGCGCCTCGGAAGCGCTTCCAGACTTTGGTCCTGTGAAGGGCGAGCTTCAAGCACTTGGGACATAAGTCCTGGTCAGAGGATTTCTTCTTTGGGAGCTGGAGGTCCGGGATCAACGATGTGGAGCGACGGAAGAGAGCTCTGGCCATGGCTTAGTCATTTTTTGCGATTCAATCTGGTGGAATCGGCGGGTTGATGATATGTGGTCGGGGCATCAATCTCTGCTTAAGTTTTGAGAATGGTTTACGAGAGCCAATGGTTGCTAGGCGAAGAGGCTATAAGATATCCAAAAGGGCGCGTCTGCGCGCTTCGAGAAGAGTGATGGAGCCAGCTTTGAGCATCTTGCACTGTGCCGGCATGGCTGTGTTTAGGCAACCTGAACCGAGCCACTGGGAGGTTCCGCCCACCAACCAGCGAGAAAACTTGGCACCAACACGTGATTTCCCCCACCAAATCTTAAATCAAGGACCCCACTTTAGAGAGCCTTTTTAACCACCACAATCCATCTCTGGGAAATCTGTCTTGAAAAGGAAAATACAGAAATTGACTCTTTATCCGCTGAAACGTCATCATTCTACCTCTTCCACCATTGCAGCTTTTTTCTCATCCCCGAGTTGTCCCGTTACGAGGTTGCACGGTCATTGTCCACGGTCGTCGAAGTCCCCTGATCAACCTTCATAAACTCTCGTGGCCGCCACTCCGACTCTTCTCGAACTTGTTTTGGACCGTAGCCGCATTTAATTAGAGCTGGATCCCAGATCAACGCCCCATACATTAGCGAACATGAATTTCTCTATAGCAGCATCGCCACCGGCTTTCATAGAATAATGTCCGCTCCGGCCTTGAGGAGAGCTCTAGGGGCTTGGTTTGTGGCTCTCATTAGAGCGGCTCCGATGATTTTGAAGGGGGGGGGGATTTGAATTTAATTTGAAATCTGGTAAGCCAAGATGACAACTTCAATCGTAGTTAATCTCCAGTTGTCAAAAAGAGCAAGATACCCACCTGGGTCTTCTTCTAACTCGGAATAAAGTTCTGGGATGGACGCAAATTCTTTGATAGCTATTTCGTTGGGAAACCAGCACGCTAAAATCAACGATTGAAAGTATTAGCCTCTTGGTGTACGAGACTGTAGTCCCGAATCCAGTTCCTGGCAGAAAATGAACCGAAACATGAGATAAGGTAGCTCATGCTGAAAGCCGTGTTGAATGATATGAGCGAGATGTGATCCGCTGGGTCGTGTGTATCGAAATAGTTTTGAAGATCCTCGAACAGCCCTTCTCTGACAAAGGAGAGCAGCCGAGCAATAACCTTAACGGAAAGGACGCAGCAATGCCAGTAAACCCTTCGTATGTCAGCCCTTGAGAGGCCGATGAGCAGATTGTCAAGCATCATTGTTGCGTTAGCAAAAGTCGATGAACTCAGCAGCGGCAGAGACAACATACCAATCCAGCATGCCGAGCTTCTGCAAATGGTGGAATTTTTCTGGGGGGGCGGGGGGAATATAGCATTCCGGCGATAGAGCCTAGTCGACAATCTAAATCATACGCGTAGGCTAGTTAGGTTATTAACTCGATCAAATAGTCGCGATAGATCGGTGATATCGCTTTGGGAGAACTCATACCCGGTACTAGAGAAAGCTTCGTGTCGTCATTGGTTAGTATGGAACCCGATATTCGCCAGCAAAGGCGTAAGTTGACTCATTCTACCGAGATCCTGGACGGAGGATGTTGGTATTCCTCCTACCCCTCTGCTCGAGCTTCCAGATGCCGGGATGCTGGGCGGCCAGACCCTGGTTCTGGGAAGAACGTATGCCCGGAGTTCGTTTCGAACACGCACCGAAACCAGGACAGGGTTGGTGGGGGGCGCCGGTCCTTACGTGAACAATGGAGAACACTTTTTTGAACGATACGGTATTATGTCAGCAATTCCTATTCCTGAAACGAGAGCCATTGGGAGATAAAAAGGCGTAACGTTTAACATGGACAGTAGAGAAGTTCCCGGCTCCGGGACCTGACCCTATACTCCGAGGAGGGACCGCCCATTCCCAAGCCCCCCCTTTTACGGCCCCATTTTAAACGAACAACAACTGCAACACAACCGACGTGACATCCAACCTTGTGCACCTGCCGCATCTTGGCCGGATCCAGCACGCACAAACCGTACTAGACCTTTCAATATCGCCAGTCTCACTTAACACGCAACTCTCAAACCCATAAAAGCATTTAACTCTAGAAGCAGCGCGCGACGTGAACCCCCCCCCCTACAAAAAAAAAAAAAAAAAACCCGAGACTAAATAGGGAGCGGTCGGCGAGTTCCAGTTGCGTGAAACGCCGTCACTATCCCTGGAACCCGAACACCGAAACAGCTAGTCCACATACGTTTCTTGATCAAATAATACAAAGAGGAAAGAACTCTAGGTTTACGGACGTATCACTATATTTCATTTCATTGCATGGCGGTGTACTGCCCTTGTACTATGGACCCAGGCAAGCGCTCCGTCGTGCCCGGTGGCTACTATCGAGCAGGCTCCGGATAACGCTAGATATGACATTGTAGGCATTTCTTGTATCCTTTTCCCAAAATTTGTATTACGTCAAGTAAGCCGGTTCAGTAGGAATAGTATACATGTCAAACCCTTGGGCGCTAATCCTTGCCGTACTATGTCCTTGCCGAGTTATTCATCAGCATTCTGGTTGTGGCCGTAAATCGCGGGTTTTGTGGCGCATGCTTACGTGTCTCCTGACCCTTTGCTTTCAGCAGCAGCCTGCTTCCAAGGGAAATGAAAGTGGCTTACCGAATAATGCGAAGTGTGGGATGATATGTCTGGATGCAAGGTTTATGGTGTTGGGTTTCGCCATATGACAAAGATAAGGTATTCGAACTGATTTACTGGCTTGATGAAGAAGTGGCTAGAAATGGCCAGAGGCCTTGTGCTTGAATTGTGGCTTTGGGTTGGTATTACCACAATCTTAAGGTAAGATGAACTGTCAGTGGACGCGAGGGAAGGACGAGATTGCCACCGGGCAGGCTGTTCGCACTGCCGACGAAATGTGCCATGGAAATTCAATTCTGAAAGGAGGTGCAGAAATCCAGCTATAAAGAATATAGAATAGGGTCATTCTAAAATTGAGCTATAAGCGAGCAACAACACTGAACCGCTGCTAGGGCGGTTGAGGGACTACTTCGAGCCTTAACCTTCATACTTAGATAATTGAGGCATCTTGGACGCACCTGGCAGCGCCAGGAGACCACATCCGGTAGACGAACTTCAATGACGTGAAAGGGGTATCATTGTGTATTCTATTCCGTAGTAGATCACAGTACTCATACAGGGTATTGCCGCTGTGCTATGGCGATTCAATCCCTTCGTGGGAGGAAAAGTACTCCTCCAGCCCATCGATCGCCTCATCCATTGAGTCTTTGTGCCTCAAGAAAAGTCCCTGAATGGCGGCAGAGCTCGTATGCTTCCGCGCAGGTCCCGATCCAGGCTCGCCATCTGGAAGAAGTCCCAGCTGTTCCAACTTCGCCAAGAACCTCTCCCGCGCCGCGCCACCGGCATCAACATCGCCATAGAACCGTTCCCACATCTTCCCAGCTTGGTATCTCGTCGCGTGGCCAATCCTCTCTGTCATATCTACTCGCCCAGGCCGCTTGAGCGCAGGATCAAGTCGATCCAGGTGGTTCGTCGTCAAGAACGCAATCCTCTCCTCGCCGGCCGCAACACCGTCAAGGGCATTCAGCAACCCAGAAAACGTAACGGTCGGCCCGCTATAGCCATCCGCGCCCCTCTGTCGTCGGTTCACAAACGCCGCATCAGCATCCTCCAACAACAAAATGCACCGCTTCGGCAGTTTTGTTAGAAGATAGGCAAGTTTGTCGTCGGTCATCCCGATTTCGCTGAGGTTGATCATGGCAACCCCGTAGCTCAGCTCCCCCGCCAGTGCTTGGATGAAAGAACTCTTCCCCGTTCCCGGTGGCCCGTACAGCAAATACCCCCTCCGGTACGGGATGCCCCTATCCACATACCACTGCTGCCTGTTAAGAAAGTCCTCCACATCGCCCACGATTCTCTCCTTGACGCCCTTATCCAGAATGACCGACCCGAGGGGCCGCTTTTTCCTCGGATCGCCAAGCGGTACCCAATCCATCCCCCTCGCACAGTAAACGACCGTCTTCCCCTCACTCGCCCTCCTAGCCAGCTCCCGTGCCTCCTGCAGCACCTCCTCAAAAATCCCGCGATGCGCCCACAGCGTCGTCAGCTGCACCGTCTCATGCGGCTCCCCCGTATTCATATTCGCCGTGCTCGACTTCTCCCTCGTCACCCCGACATAGGCCCACTTGTGCCGGACAATATGCCGCCCATACCCAGGCTGCACAAAGAAGCTCGGCGCGCTCCCGCCGCTTTCCTTGCCCGCCGCTGCCCCTCCTTTTCCTCCTGACGATGTGGTGGTCACGGAAAAGTTATTGATCCTCGTCACCCGCGACGCAATCAAACCCCTCGCTGGCCGCAGCTGCGAGAGCCATGCCAGTATCCACGGGTACGCCGCGTCCTGCTTGCCGATCTCGAGGTTGACGAGGAGCCGGCGACGCGCGGCCGCGGCCGTGAGCAGGACGCCTTTGCGCGCGAAGGCCGCGGCCGCGGCGAGGGAGGCGAGGCCGGCGCCGCCGGCGAAGACGGGGTTTTCGAGGAGCGGGGTGAGATTGGATAGCGAGTTTGGTTGGGCAGCGGCAGCGGCGGCAGTGGTGCTTGGTGTTGATGTGGACATTGTTGGTCAGGAGTTTTGCTTCCGAGGTTACGGGGGGAAAAAAGTCCGTCCAAGCTTCGCGGATATTTGCGGCGTGATTTTAGGGGCTCAATTGAACTTTGGCGCGAGTCCGTGCACAGATGCCTTGAAGAACGAAGAGACGAAAGTGTCAGAAACGCTAGGACCAACAGCTGCAGGCCGTTGTAGACAGCTGATCAAGGAATGATCGGCAGGCGGAGTTACAAATCCGCAGCTGGAAAAATCCAGCAGACAGACAGACGAGAATCATCAGAA
>Ga0247774_1000431_pt1 | contig 20915 bp, 19 predicted proteins | sample UWRJL001104B6_FD_179933 | JGI IMG/M metagenome (GOLD analysis project Ga0247774, IMG submission 179933) | Plant litter microbial communities from Arlington Agricultural Research Station in Wisconsin, United States - UWRJ-L001-104B-6 | ecosystem: Environmental > Terrestrial > Plant litter >... | reverse complement strand
GGGCTCCTCCAAGCTGCTCGCCACATCTACTTGGGCTTTCCTGGCCGACTCTATTTCCCCCTCTGGTTGTGCCTCCGCTTCCATCACTGACAGCAGAATGGCTTGTATGGGCGCTCGGAAGCGACTGCTGGGCCTGCTGATGCCCATTCTGAGCGATGAGAAGTCGTGCGGCTGCCTCGCTTGTGTCTCCATTCCACTCGGGAAACAGCCACGCACGCGTCCAATCTTGGTAGCAAGCCGACCCATCTGCGCGGGTCATAACGGCACCCTGATCCCTCAAGATGCGAAGTTTGCGGCAAACGGATGCCGTGATGGATCCGTGAATCCTTCCTTTGATCAGGGCCTGGCCGACTCGCGATTGGCAGAGGTGTAGATACATGGCTTCCTCGAGCTCTAAGAACGAGACGCCTCCAACCGCTTTGTTCGAGCCAATCGAGTGGCCGCGGAGATAGCGGTACATGGCAATTTCGCACGATTTCCCGAATACCATACGACTATCCGGTCGAAGTAGGTTCTGGAAGGTTGTCTTGCAGATGTTCTGCTCTGGCTATTAGCTTTTTGGACTGTGAGTAGGGTAAGGGCTGGGAGAGAGGGTGGAGAGGTAGGCTTACCTTGTCATCGTTTGAAGGACACATCTTGTTCAAGTGGTTGCTTTATAAAAAGGCTTCTGAGGTAGGGTAGAAGTCGGGGGGTTCTGATCGCATCCACAACGTTGACGGCAGATCACGATGCGAGAAGCGGCAAACGGCTGAACAGCTGAAGAGAGTTTAGTAGATAGGAGAGCGAAATATGTGGAGAGAGCAAACGAGGGTAGAATATCAATCCCATCGCTTCGTTTGCACAACTGTCATCCTGCAGCGATAATGATGCAAATCAGAGACATTAACCCTACTAAAAGCCTTAGCCCTAATTGCTCCATTGCCGCTGATGCCGGGGCATGTGCCTTACTAGCTATCATCGTATGTCCTCCTGCCTATAACTCCTCACTGCTGTTGAAGAAGGAGCTGCTTTGATTGAGGAAACGAAGGCGAGTCGCTGAATCTAGTTCAACGTTTTCTGCAGAGGGGAAGATGACATGTTCTTCCGTGTAAGTGTAAGGGTTACTTGCGCCTCACCACCGCCATCACGGCTATCAACTTGGGCTTGGCAGCGACACCATGGCCAAACACCTAAGGTTTGCCTGCCATCTCGGATCCCGTGGGGGTTGGAAGTGCGAAACGTGAGAGACATTTGGTTTGGCGGCTTTTTGTTGAGTATATTATCCATGCTGATGCTGCTACTGTTGCCACCCGAGACAGAAAACCGAGAAAGAGAGGGTCGACGATAAATTTCGTATGTGTTCGGCTTCGCTAGGTTTGGCAGCGTCCCGCGCCTAAGCTGAGTCCAGCGCCTTGGCTGAGTGGCTACGGGACGAAGAGATGGGAGATTTTTTGCTGGGTAGCTCCTGAGTTCTGTGTAGGGCGGTTGAACGAACGGGCAATAATACTCAATTGGAATTTTTCTTGTCAGCATCGAAATGCGCTCCGAAGCGGTGTGGGAGAGGAGCCCCGCGTAAGTAGAGTTCGGGCAAGTACCCGGTTGCGGCAAGGAACATCTAGATGCTGCCTTATCCTCCCGGTCGTTCGCTCTAGGGCATCCACAAACAGCACGAGACGCCGCTATAGTCATTTGTGACGGCCAGCCGACCCACACCGCAGCTTCCTTGGCCCGGGCAGCACAGTGTATTACCAGTGCCGTATTTCTCGTTTGCAGTGGTACCAATTTGCAAGGCTGAAGCTAATATCTCTCAAGCCCCTCCTCGAACTCTTTACTAGAGCATTTCTCTCACAAGACAAGTCCCTGAACTGCCAAGTTGCGGACAAAGAAAAATGATACGTTAGACACCCTAAGTCAGAAAATGGTAGCCAATGACACCAATGACACCATTCAGAAATCTGACCTGTTATTCTGTTTTGTAGCCTGCCTACCTGCCTGCTTGCTTGCACCGCTGGCCAGCCAACTCGCACAAATCGAGTTGCGATCCCGATCCGGTACCGCAAGTCAAATGCATTCCGGGGAAAGACAGCCGGTGCGACCCACTTCAACTTAGTTAGGATTGGGACCCAAGTCCCTTACCCTCCTAATAATGCGGCGGATAAGTCGGTTTACGGACTCAGTCTCACACTCACGAATTAGGTACGTCATCAGATGGCAAGGACATTAACGGCAATTATGTCAATAGTAATGGCATGGACCACGGTACCTTGCTGTCGAAGATCGGGGGCATTAATCTTGTAGACGCTGAAAGAAGAGTTTCTTATACGCGTTAAGTTAGCCCCCGAGCGCTAAAGCTGGCCGAGTTATGCGTCGAAGATACTCACGGCACAGAAAACGCCCAGCAGGGAGAGCCGCAAAGGCATGGACATGAGAATGGACAGGGCGTAGTCCGGCTTCTTCGGTCCCGAGAAAGAGAGACGATAGCGAGGTGACCTTCTTACATCTACACGAATTCACTACGAATTCGCCAGTTTACCTGAGCTTGTCCAGTCTTCTTCGCCGTCTGGCCAGACTTTCCATGGAACTGGCTTGGCGAAAATGAGAGGCGGCACCCGGGTCATTACCGACGGAAACGGAAACTTGGCGAGGCCCTCCCTTTCTTCTAAGAACAGTCGGTGGCGGTCCTTGTCGCTTCTGAGCCGTCGTATTCCCATGCTTTGTCGCCTCTCTTTCTTCCTGATTAGGTGTGAATAGTGGTAGGGAGATGCGAAATTGGTGGATATAGGAGCGACGGACCGACAACCGGAATGAGCTATTTGTGCGCAGTAGCGAGGTGATGTCTCAAGTGCTGCGCTAGCCAGTTAACAAAGGGTAAGGACCGGCCACTGGAAACGGACTCTTCGGATGCGGAATTCTGGTTGAAGAAGACAAAAGGCAGGGAAATTTTCGTAGAGAGGTACAGAGGTACAGGTGAAAGAGGTTGAATGAGCCACGAAAGCCACTTCCGAGAAAGGAGTTACGGCAGTGACTAAGTATTGCGAGTTACAAAATACCCTGTGAGGTCTTATCCTGTGTTTGTCTAAGCTCCACACACATAGGGTTAAGGTAGGAAAGAAATTAGACCAGGTTGGTACAAATATCAAGTGAGTTCTTTGCAAACGACGTAACTTTTTCGTTTTCCCTCCTTTCCACTCACCACTCAATTGCAATCGAGAAAAAGAGTAAATCAATTTCTTCATCGTTGCCATACAAGTAAGGAAAATGTGCGGCGGATGTCGTTTCAATAGTGCCTCGGTAAGCAACCCACCATCGCGCAATAAACAGGCGGCCACGACACCCTCCAAGTTCGGCTCGAAATCAAGACGACAGTCAGACTGGACTAACTATTTTCTCATGTTTTCTGTTTCAGAGCATCTGCGGCAGGCCCGTATCCTTCTACCAAGCAAAGGTATCCCGGAAGCCGGCCTGGAGGCGGATCAAGCGACGCTTCAAGCTCGCACTCTGCCCGACCATGCAGGCCAAGATCCTCCTCCGCCTGGCACGCCCCGGCCCTCACGACAATGATAGCAGCAAAGACACTACCGCTATTCTTGGTCGCCACGACCGCGCCACGACAATCAAACAAGACATATTTCGGCATGTCGGTCTTGACTTTCCCTTCGAAGGTGGTGCGACTTTCCTCTCGGCCCTTCACCGTGCGTTTGGTGTGCGGGTCGATAATCTGCTGATTGAGATGAAGCGGTGGGGATTTATTGTTCCTGTCGAATCATCCCAGCAGCAGCAGCAGGGTCAAGGGCTTGCCTCAGAAGGAATTGGGGAGAAGCAAGAGCAACAATACCAATGGCGCAGAAGCGTGGTGGACTTGTGGGGATCCGTTGAGGACGTGGAGAGGTTTCTTTGCGCTCAGAGGCGGAGTTCGCGAGCGGCGCACACGCATGGGCAGCAGAAAAACACCATGGAGTCGGTACTGGAAACTTCCCGACAGAGTATTCCCCCTTTTGCTTCTCATTCTTCCCCTCCTGGTGCTGCTACCACACCTTCCATGCAGTCTCAGACGCCTCAGATCCATCGGCCCAGCTATCGAAACGCGCTTCTTTCGTCGCCGCCTGTGCCAGATAAGGCCTCAGATCTAGCTCCCCATTCGCATCCACCCCCCAAAGACGAGGCACCGTACCCAGCCGCCGAGAGTGGCTTGGTCAACACCATGGCCAATCTTAGCCTGGGGAAGAACGACTTTGCATCCGCATCGTTGTCGCCATTTCCGTTGAATCGCTCAATTTGGTCGCCAGCGGCCAGCGAACCGCATCTGAGACTTCGAACGTCGCCAGGACACGGAACGGAGCAGCCAGAGAAGCTGGGAAACCCCGAGGGCCAGCGTTACATCCATGGCCAGGCTCGACACCACTCATCCCAGCAAGTTGGACAACCCTTGGGCACAGGCACCAGCCTCATCAACCCTAATATCCCTACAGCATCTTTCAAGCCCGTCCCCATGCCATTTTGGCCCCAGCCACTCGCACTACGGCCGGAGGGAAGGGACAGTCCCAGCTTCAGCGACTGGATCGCCGCTGGTACCCCCCGCACGGCGCTGGATAGCATGTCCGAGGCTGAGATTGGCAATTGGCTGACGCAGACATGGACGATGGAAACATTGCTGGCATTTGTGTTGGAACAGAAGAGGACGGAACGCGCGAGATAGGAAGGTCGAACGGATGAAACTTGAGTAGATTTTCAAGCTGATTTTAACTGCTTTTGGTGTTTTTTAATTGGGATTGGAATGAGTTGGAATGGATTGGAATGGATTAGAATGGATTGGAATGGAATGGAATGGATTGGATTGGAATGGAATGGAATGGGTTAGTTGATTCTACATTTGTTCTTGTTGAATAGTTGATTGAATTTGATAGACGTTTTGATTTGAAAAACATGGTGAAGGTAGCTTGATGCACGTGAGTAATGTTTGTTGGAATGGTGGAGCGCCTTAGCAATCCATACTTCTGAGCCGATCAAACTGGCTGGTCGTGTCTTCGGGTGGAAGACTCGCCGCACTGCGAACGACGTATCTAGCTACCCACAAAGGCAACGAATATCTCAATTTCCATTTCTGTAAACGCCTGGTCAGTATAGAAAAAAATTCCAAAAGATTCCGGACGCAAACATCCCTAGATCGCCCTGATGAGCTTCGTAGTCGTCATCTATATTCGAGCAGTGGTACCAGCATAGTAGCTTCTCGGTCTAGATAAGCCGACCGTAAAACCCCCATCTCCTTCTGCCTTATGCCGGGCCACAGAGTTCAAGTCGCATCCCACGGAGCTGAAAACAGACTGAGGCTGCTTTTTCTTGTCGGAACGAAGAAATACTGCTAGGTGCGCTAAGGCGATATTGGCAGCGTGAAGGTCAATTGTCTCGGTTGGTGAGAAATCTAGCGATCCGTGATCTGATGTTCGTAGGCAAGCGTGGAGAGATGATTAGCCCGGGTTGGAGCTAAAATTGAATAATGAATTCGATTCACTATCACTTATTAGAGAAATTATATGTGCATCCCGTGACCCGTCGCAACCCTCAATTGCTGCCTCGTCGCTGAGCTATCTGAGGTGGTAGACCGCGTCCTGACTCGATTTCTGTTGCCACTTCTCCCCTTAGGTTACCCTATCGGTTCTTTAGATCGCCTTCGCAATCTAGGCGGCGGTTTATGTCTCGTCCCTCGTTCCTTCCTCGGTCATAGGTTGCTCCATCGAAGGGAAGCGCACCCTAACCTATTTTGTTGGTACGATGTGTTGGCTAAATGAGCTAACACCATCACCTTCAAGTGCAAGGCTGCGGGTAAGCGGTAATTCCTACATTCTCGAGATATATGTCATGCCATCCTAACCAGCGTCTCATAGTTCGTTGCAATTTGAGAAGAAAAGGTCAATCTCGTGGATTATCCGTTACTTGGCCTGGGTGCGAAGTCGCTCGACGAGAAATAGCCCTACGACTTGGACGAGCCGGCGCTGGATACCGATTTGAAAGTTTACCGACTACCCACGAGAGTGGGTTTCATGACCGTCTGATATTATAAAGAACAACTTGAGATGACCTTTAGGGCTCAAGCACCCAAACATACTACCGCATCGCCTCGGAGGGAGGCACCAAGTTTTTGCGATGAAGCTCACTCACAGAAGATCCATTTAGGTGAATAGCCCAAGGTCTCAACTCGATCTGCCATAACTGAATGCAGCGACTCCGCCTCACACACATGAGGGTCTTAGCACTGTCTCACTCGCTCGCCCTTCGCGAGCTTTCAGTGTCACCTTTTGTGCTGCCCCTTTTCAACCCCCCGTCGTGGGGCTGGTAAGCCTTCAGCCCATATCCTACGCGTGAAATGCCAACAAGCAGGCCAACGACACAACAATTCCCCTCCGGCTCATAGAACCGCCAATGGTAGATTTCGCGACCCATAATTCTTCTTTCCTTGGGCAGAAACCCTCATCTATCGCCACTTCCCCTATTACTACCTCTGAAAGAGCAGTTTAATTACACTAGACGCATTTAGGATTCACGCTTTCATTAGCAGCTAGGGCCGTAAGCAAGATAGGTCGGATACAAGGCGAAGCGTCTTTTTGAAACTTCTAGAAGAAACCTACAGAGCAAAGCTACTAGCGGCGAGAGGACTGCAAGACACCCAAAGTGGACCCTGCGTGCCAATTAGGTCTTAGGAGACTGCCGTTGTCTGGTTTTCGTCTCCGTCGTTATCGAAGAATGCACCCCGCCCCCAATCCAACCATCGGAGTTGTGGTCTCCGTTGTACTTGTCTCCTACAACCCTTCTGTGTCATGTTTTTCCTTTGTTAGCACCGCGTTGAAGGAAAGACAACTGACCGACATCCGAAACACTCGTCACGATCTCCGACCACGCAACTTCAGCCTGCAGCTTTCAAGTCAGCGTTGGTCACAGGCTCTCCTGACTGGATATTCCGCCCCAATCTCGTGTCAAAGTCGTCCGTACATTATGGAGCGTAATGCCTTATTATGCGAGTTACCGTATCCATTCAGGGGCATTTTTCCGCGTCCGTAAACTGCTAGGCGTCTAGTGGGACTGGCGTAGCGTCATTTTGGAAGTCATCTCTGATCCGGTGTAGTTTCTGGTAGGCAGGGTTGGGCTCGTGGTTGGAGAAGAGGACTCAAGCTTGTTCTTTCAATAAAAGACCCCATGTCGGGGCACCAGGAGAAAATGTCGTGTAGCTTTCACATCTAGCTAGAAGCGGTCCAAGCACAAAAGGACATGGTTAAAATAAGTTCCCACACAAGGTAATAATGGTAGCTTAACCAGGCCTTGGCCAGGTAAAGAATCAATTTACAGTCTAGCGATACCGAAAAGAGACTTGACGAGAAGTCCTACATACTCACGAAGCCAGCTCTACCCGAATCTCAGCCCTTGCTCCAAACCATCCCCTAAACCCTCCCTCACCCGTCCGAGAACCACTTCCGTGGGAATGATATACGACTTCAGAACGGATTCCCAACCTCCCACACCTCTCATCCTCAGCCACAATTTGCGCGCCCCTGTCGCAGAATATCCTTGTCTTATTACTACTCACGACGAAGGCAGACGTGTAGGGTGGCGTGGCAACCTGGCCGCTGGTTTCATACCCGATGCGCAGGTAGGCGCGGAAGGTGTCTAAGGCGCCGATAGTAGTGTCTGTGTAGCGGCCATGTTTGAGGCACCGATCGAGCTTGCCGCCGAAAATCTTCTTTAGGAAAGTAGCGTTGGCTTCTCCGCCGCCTTCGACCCCCTGGATCATGGCGTGTAGGACATCGATGGGGAAGTACTTTGGGCCGCTCTTATAGCGACAATAGACAGCGGGACAAATTAAGCAGTACCCTCGAGAGGAGTGGCCTGGTATAGTTAGCTTATAAGTAGTAAGGAAGGAAATACGGAGTCAATACATACATTGCTCAACTCTTTTTGCTCACCCTTGGAGTAACATTCTCTGTCGAGTCTAATAAGAGCCCAATATGCAGTAAAAGGAAGTGGTTTAGATTCTAGCTCGAAAGTATTATATGTAGTACCAAGAGACGAAGTAACCGAGTTACGCTAATAGCTTTACCATTTGACAAGGCCCTTTATACACTTCCCACGCTAAACCCTAACTCCCACCTTCCTACTTTCCTCTTCTCTTAGAAAGCAGGATACCACTTCGATTAACTCGCCTATAATTTTGCGAGAAATACTATCATAAAAGTATTATATTATTGCCACGCACGCTCGTCGCTGGGTGAAGGGCTATCAATAACTTAGGCAGCCTCTCGACGTAGGCAGATTGGTCGGCGCTGCCTATCTGATTATGAGATCGTATTAGCAACTTAGGCTCCGATTTTCCAAGTCTAAGATGCTGGGAGTCGATATTTCCTACCTCGACCGGCGCAACCATATGGGCGCGGGTCAAGGCCATTATCTCGCTATCAGAAATGCTTGGTTTGTTGGGCTTCAAGACCGTAATGTGAAAGAAGAAGCCCAATGTGCCGGATATTTGACTGCCGCGGAGCCCGATACTAAAACCGACTGGGAGGTTTGTGTTACGGGCGACCGTCCAAGGATCATCTAGATTAGGGATGTCGCTATTGCAAAGATTGGCGTAGGCTCGCGCAATTTTCGACAGCGACGTCGTAAATGTCAAAACAGGAAGTGGAGAGGAGGCATCGGTTAGCATACTTGTAGTTTCTTGGTAGAATATGGCGGTACAAAGGCTATGGGAAATGAACCTTCTCGGGATAGCCAGGCTTTTGGTCGCAATCTCATCGCCACGTTCCTCCGAAATGGCGCCAGGATACACGAGAATGAAGACCGTGAGGACTGACTAGTTCCAATCGCCATTACTCCAGTCGATCCAAACAAGCTGGATGGCTGCCGATCGTGGCCCGTGAACCAGGCCGGTGATGCTGGGGAGAAGCCCATGTTCGGTTTCCTAGACCGCAGAGATGGGGTGTCGGCCAACAGGCCTGAGACATTTTCCATCGCGAAGATTATAAATCGGTGGCGCTAGCTCTGGTGCAGGGGGTAACCCAGCTCTACCGAGGAGTATGGCTTGGTAACTCCTATAGAAGTCGCGTGAAATAGGAACTGTGGTGAGGCTAACGGCGGCATTCCCAATCTCTGCGCCATGCGAGTAGGCATGGATCTCAGCATCAGCACTGGGGCTAGGGGTATTGATGGAGTCAAGCTGCGGCTCGTCCTGAGGCTCGTCCTGAGGCTCGAGGGAACTCATCATAGTCAAAACGAATTGCGTTGACAAAACAGTGCTTGACGGTTCCTAGTTCGAGAGCTCGAACGATGCAACTCAAGCTTGTCAGGTGACCAGAATACATAAGCACTCTCGCCTTAACCCTAACCCTGAACTTCTGACACCAAGGCATTCGCCGTATGGAGCCGTATTGTCTCTTCGTCTTCCAAGGTAAATAGAACGGGCACCAGGAATCTGTTTGTCGCCGCCCGCCCCTCACCAAACTGCCTGTTCACCCTGCTGAGGCCAATTCGGTCAGAAGGGCTACCCCGTAGCCCTTCACGAGGAGAAAAAATTTAAAAGAATTGGGGTCTTCCCTGTAGAAAGCCAATGTTTCTAGAAAACCTATCCTCATTGATAGAAACAGGAAACGAACGTCAAATAAGAGAGCGGGAAAGGTCCAAAAGGAAAAACAGAACCCGCAGCACAGCACACCATAGAGCTTCGGGCCTTAATTAGAGGCCGGTGCCGAATGTACTAGGGACAGCGCACAACTGCCTGTTGAGGACGTGTCTCATTCTTGATTGGGGTAGCCTGCTTCTCTGTGTACGGTGGGGCACAATTGACTCAAACGACTGGTGGAGTTCAACCCCGTTGACATTGTGGTAGGTCGTGATCACATATAATCGACGCTAGGCTCTTCAGGTTGAGAAGGGTGACGGCAAGCTGAAGGATGAATGGTGGGTTGGCATCCTGGGAAATGGCGCATTTGCATTCCAATGCATCTACGCGGCAGCCACGAATGCCAATTGGTCAGGCCATATTTCTGCTGCCCTGACCCTTTGCAAATACATATCAATGATGCCAATTGGGTTGGGCAAATGAGCACAGGACATTCCGATAAGGTTCGTAATAGCTATAAACATGTCCTACGACCTCCTTCGATACTCGAACAGCTAGGTGGACAACTAAACTCCCTTCATAAAGTTCTCTCAGACTGGCAGGGCAACATGTCTACGCAGGATTCCCAATTGGATTCAGGCTATCTAAAGCCCCTCCCACCTCTACAACTCATAGAATGGCTTCCTGCCATCGCCATGCTGCGATCAGAGTCGAGGCCGTGGTAGCCGACAGCCATCTGCAACAACGACGACAGAGTACAATGGGAAACAGGCGATGAAATTCGAGCCAGGCGGGTCGCCATGTCGCTGCTGAAGCAGCGTGAGGACGAGGCTACTCAGTGTGTCTACGCCTTTTCGGGCATGCAGCACCACTACTTTGGCGTTATCGCGGGTATCGTGTATGGGTCCGAACAGTATAACTTGTCCTTTGCAGAGCTGGGGACGGGGAGGCGACACGTCATATGGGACTTACGCTACATAGTCTCTATCAACGGTGGCAATGGCTTGAAGCCGTATAATATGGAGCTATTCTTGCGGTGGTACCCGGTCGTAAAGTTGGACTTCCACACACCGGGGCAGATAGCGGTGATTAGCGTTATGGCATTCTTACCCACTGCTTCGATGACAACAGTTTCGGCTTCTCCCCCAATTACGCCGCCTTCGCCTATATCTTCGAGTCTGTTAAATACGGTCAAGCGATGAACATCGGCGGGTGCTTAAGACACTCGACCCGGTAAGCGGTGTGCGGATTTGGCATGTTCACAATAACGCATCGATACAGCACTGCTATATGCCAAATATATGCCTGAAGTGCACCGTGGGAGTTCCTAGAAAAATCGTCGCTCAAGCGCCGGCCCGTACGAACAACCTGCCGGAAAACGCGAGGGCTACTTACCCGGCCACTTGGTGCCATCACAAGAAAAGTTGGTCGGGGGACAAGGTGGCGTCAAAGGCGTCAATCCAGCACCCTTTACCGCTGCTAGACCTGTTGAAGGAAGCCAGCCTTAATAAAATCGCCACTCAAGCCGGGTTACAGTGGACCACTGTCACTTCGTTCCCGCCGGGGACCGCGTGGTGAGCAACGGGGTCGAGCTCCTCGAGGCGCAGAGGGCCGGACTGGTTCCCGTCGTACTGTCAGGGTCAGCCCTCTCGGCGCCTTGGGACGCCATGGGCTTCGTGCACCTCCACGGCGGTGTGAGCTATATGATGCGCGAGTGTATCCACTGCGCTATGGCTAGGGTTCAGGGTTTTTTGAAGGCCGTCGTCCATTTCGTTGTCATTGTGTCCTGCCATTATCGACAGCCGATGATGCAGGCGTTTCCTCAAAACTTGCATTTTTGGAACTGAACACGTTGGAAGGAAGTTTGGCCTCAAAGAGCCGACGAACTGAGCGGCAGCTTCAGCTCGCCGACGATGCCGCTGAGGGTCATTGCGCAGGATCCGTAACATCTTTGGTTTTGTTTTGCAAGGCGGTCGAGTTTAACCAATGTTTGTAGGAAATGTAGGACATGGTACCTGGGGTTTTGATAAACTTGAAAACGGATTCGTACTCCTCCGTGGTACCAATCGTTGAGTGATACAAAACCATGTTTGTCCTGAAGATGAAAATGTAGTTTCGCGCTCCAGATTCAACATCTTCAATTCAATACTGAGGGTGGCCCATGCCACCGTTATAGACAGTCGAGATGGATGGTCAGGCCGTATTTGGACGGCGCATTCGACATTCTCTTCGCGGCTGGGCTCTGCTCAAAATATGAAATGGAGAATTCTGCTTTGAAATTTTCGACCGGCTAGATCGCGCGAAACCCCAACCGGTTTGTTTTGCGGAAGGGCAAGGCTAGGGATGTCGCTCCATTCTGCTAGCAAAGTTGAGAACAACATACCTTGACCCCTCTCTGCCTCTCGTATATCCATCTTAGTGTCATATTGTGATACTGAGCCCTCCATCGTCTCTGAGATTTCTATCACGTAAACCATCGCCCCTTATTCTTAGGGTCCGCCCTCAGAGCTTGACAACGCTTATCTATAGCCCTCTATCACTTCTTTATTACGGCTATGGCGCTTGGGGCTCACATAGGTGTCGAATCGTCACCCCGCGAGAATTCCTTTCTAGTTTACTGCACTCATTACACAAGATTGATCGCCGTTGTGGGGCATCGGCGTGCATCCTGTGGGCTAGCGGTGGCAACCGAATAGCCGGTTGCAGAGATCATAGATCTCGTCCTCGGGTAGAGAATAGGGCCGGAATCGCGGCAGGGCGGGATCAAGGTAGAGAGGATTATGCGAATAGTCTAGGACGCGACACTCGGATGCAGAAATCGGAGTTTTTGTGACGATACTGAAGCGGACGTGGCTAGGTCTGGTTGCATCGGAACTGCTGGTAGGAAGGACGGGAAAAGGGAGAATAGCAACACTTACTTGGTTACCTGGGTCGGGTTTTTCGAAACGGCGATATCTTCAAGCCGTGTGTGCGGCTGCCATGATACCGTTGGGTGGCTTTGGCCCTATTTTTGGTTGTCTTGGCGCGACTCGGCAAGTCACCACTCTACTTCGCCATCTCTGCCTTGGGATTTGAGCTGGGAAGGGGGCCAGCTTTTTGGACCGCGCACTGTTTGCCACAACGTAAATTGAACTTGGCGAACGAAGCCAACGCACGGACATGGCGCAATGACCATTATCAAGTCACCAGGGCAGTTTTGAGTATTCGAAGTGTCCCTCCGGTTTACACAGGTCGTCGCAGTTTCTTCAGACGATAGCGGACTTACGACGGGAGAACTATCGAAAAAATCAAAATCTGGGGGCTGTAGCTTGCAATGCGCCGCAGTGCCTAATCCATACCGATGACGACTTTGAGAAGTTGTCGCGGGAAGGAAACAAGCGGATCGTAGGCGGACTCAGCTCATGAGTCTACCAAGACCGTGTGTTCCCTGGCTAGTTCCAGCATACTAATATGGTGTAGCATTTTGTCAGGAAATCAGGACCTCCTCAATATTTACATTTCCGACCTTGACGGCGATATCTTGAACTTGTCACTGATGCTATTTGTCAAAAGGACAGCTGTAATCTGATGTGGACAGCTGAGCGCCACCGAAGCGCGGAGCTGAAACAGGAGGACTTAGACAATCAAGACGAGACAACAGCGCAGGACGCTGATTAGAATCATCAAAGAGATCGAGCACAAGACGCCTTTTGCTCTCTAAATCTGGCAGTCATCTTTTGGTGCCGTACTTCTGACACTATTTATCGAGTGGTCTGTGAGGTTTTCTGACCAATAGTACCTGACCCAATAGAAATTCAATAGGTTAGATCCTTGATGTGGGACTTACAAGGTCGGGGATTTTGTAGTGGTTGAGTGGCAAGCCCCAATCCAGGTTTGGTCTCCACATTTCCCTCCCATGCAATGGAAAGGCTGGGTGTGAATGGCTAGTGGAAACAAGTGAATTACTACCCTTGAGATCTAACCAGATAGTTACAACAGATAGAAGTCCAGTACGTCATAAAACAACTCACCAAGGGCCCAAGCCCCAAAAAGATCAACGGCGTGAGGTCAATTACTGCGTCTCCCACATCGCCAGTGCCGCATCCCTTCTCTTCTGCTTGACGGCAACATCGAGCTGCCTCTCGATATTCCATACCTCGGCCCACCACGCCTCGGCCTCCACGACCGACAGTTGACCGAGCAAGGCATGTGGACGGCCCGCAGCGATCCAATCTGCGAGGTCAAGGTGCTTACGCTCCGCCGAGCCGCTCGCTGCCATCGTCGGCGTCGCGGCCTCAGTCGAAATGGCGGGGATCGAAGAGAAAATAGGAGCAGTCGTGTTGGCTTCCGTCTCCCTGCTTTTGCCCTTGTCCGTGGTCTTCGGGGCCGAGCCCGAGCTCGAGCCGTGGAAATTCATATCGGGCAGGCAAGGCTGGAGGCTCGTCCCGATTTGAGCAGTCTTGCATCTGATTTGGACGTTGGGCCGCGTCTCGCTCCCGTCGCGACTCGCCATGGTTGGCGTTGTGGGCCGTGAGGCGGATGTGGTCTCATGCTGCAGGCCCTGAGCCTTCTTCATCGAAGAGGACGCCCAATTGCGACTAATTTGCGGGCTCGTGGGCGAAGTCGGCGCGAACAGGGCTCGATCGCCGACGGCCGGCCCAACATTCCATCGGCTAGCAGCCAGGGATTTGTGTGGACCTGTACCCAGACCGTCGTTTCGGGCCGCACACGACATCGACGCATTTTGATCCGGCGCCAAGTTCATCGGACGCAATGACGGTCTCTTCATCTGCATCTCGGACGCAATGGCAAGGACGTCTGCCAGTTTTTCCGTCGTCGACGATGACGCCCGTCGGCTGGCGCCTAGTTGCTTTGAAGGAGTTGCATGCGGCGACGACAACGGCGACGACGACGACAAGCCGAGAGATGCCATGGTCCTAGCCAGGTTTGCGTCGGCCTCCTGGTAGAGAACCAGTTCGTTGCGAGAGAAACCAGGCGGCGTGTAAGGCGATGTTGAGATACGATGTTCATATCGTGCCTCCTCTCCCCCGCTGGACTGTTGAGGAAGACGAGGGGTCTGCAGTTCCTCTGGCTGAGGACCACGAGTCTGAATGGTGGTGGGATTCTCATAGGCTGCACGCCGTTCCCCCCTCTGCCAGGTGATAAAGTCCTCCACGTCCTGCACTGTCCTCCACTTGTCTAAAATCATCTTATTCCATCCGTATAGCTGCCTGCCGGAAAGTTCACTTCCCCCAGGAACCAGCACCAACACGCCCCACCTTTTCACCTCTTCCAGCAAGCTCTTGGCCTTGTCACCAAACGCCTTCTGGATGGCCATGTTGACGGCTGGCCCACCGTCGAAGGTGATGTCGAGCTTGGTATGGTGGAGAAGGTCCTTGATAATCAGGTAGCGTGTTTTGCTGCCGGGCGCGAGAGCGTCGGGGGACACATTGCCGCGGGCGAGGCGAGTGAGGATTGTGGCTTGCACCGTCGGGCAGAGCGAGAGGGAAAACGGAGAGTCTTCAGCTACACGCTGTTTGTAGTGGGATACGGGCTTACCGCAGATGCTCTGTTCACGCGCGAGACAATTACTTCAACTATCCCATGCATTTGGAGGGAGCGTGGTTTGGGTTCCTTACCAACGGGCTGTTGAAACGGCAGTCTTCGCACATGTTGGCGGTGTAGGTCTTGTTACTATTTGGGGCCGGCAGTGGGAGGGTAGATTGAGAATAGGACGGAAACGCCGGGGACTGAACTCACATTAAATCGTTAACCACCATGACTTCTCGGTTTGGCTGAGTTGCTCTCCCCGTTTGAGTAGGCCGGGTGGCATGTCTCGGCTACGTGTGTCTCTGATATGGACCACGTATCGGTTCTACCACTAGCCGCCCTGGTCTCTTTCGTTTTCTTGGTTCTAGGTGTCATATTTCTAAGCTTTTCTGCTGCTTTCCAGGTTCCGCGCGAGATATTTTTCTGCCTTCATCTGGGCCTGGCGCACTCCCGTCATGTTCGAGGGTGATAGTTGGCAATGACCAGGGCACTGAGTTGAAGACCCCGAGAGACAGTTACGCCATCTATGCTCCATATATTTAGAACCCAGGATGTTGGCAGCGATGCCGATGTTCTCAAGCTCGTAGTAATGGCGGTGTTTGCCGGATCCGCGGAGGCATTGGGTCGGATAGCGGCGGTGCGGCAATCTAATAAACTGGCCCGTGCTCGAGCCCCCAAACTCGTCGAGCTACTGCAAGCACTGTCAGGCTAGGCTAACGACGTATGCCTTGTAATAAGCTACAAACATTAGTTAGCCGTAAACGCATTCGCGGTAGGTTTCTTTTGCTCGTGTTCCAACTTTTGGCGACCTGATTTCCCTATGCACCCCGAAATCCTAAGAAATCGCAATCTTCATCCACGAGGAGAGAAGGGCGACGCAGTATCGCCACTATGGGGACTGGGATCACACTGTAAATGTATCATGTCTAGTCTAAAAACGATTGGGTGCGTACTAAAAGTGGAGGGAAAACAATCTAGTTATGTTGGATGCAAAATTACTCAATGAAACCCCATGCCTAACCCTTGACAAGACCTTTCTCTTTCTTAGTTTCTACCATTATAGCCCGTCCCATGTACCCTTCCCTTTCCGACTCAGAATTTAATGTCGAAATACCCCTTTGTCAACTCTAACCACTCGTCAACCGGCTTGAGCAACTTCGCGTCTAGGTACTCGATCCGTGCCCTCGTCATCACCACTGTACCATCGACGCAGATGTCGGTTGATCCGCTTTTGAGGTCGTCTATAGCTCTGAGAAGCGATGATGTCTCATTTTGGAGCCGGTTGACAAATGAGCGCCAGCGCTCAAAATCTTGCCTTGATATAGAGCACCCGACAGAGAATCGAGAGACGGTTGCCTGGACTGCGTCCAACAGTTTCCTGGTTGTAATTGCTTCAGCTTCTTCTTCTGGGCCGGTCAGGTTTGATGAGAAGTTCGGGTCGACAACGGCTCCGTCCCATCCGAACCTCCGCCATGGTAGAATCTCGACCGGCTCGTCCCAGAATTCCGACGAACCGCGGTGCACCAGTTCCTTGCGTCGGTCTTTTGTGCCGCTGTCTATTGCATCGCTGTCCGCGCAAACCCAACCCTTCCGCTCCCTTAAGGCATCAGTTAGTTCGGTGAGGTTCAAAGTTAGCTTCGCCCTCTCGTCCAATACACCTTCAAAGGCTTTGCGGATCGCCTCGGTCCGTGCCAAAATCAATTTGTATGCAGCCTCAACCTGCTTGACTCGCCTCCTGTGTTGTGAATTCGTCGTCGGTGCTGCCTCAACCTGATACAACGACGCGGCGGGCTTGAGTTTCATCGCCTCCTGGAGCTTGCTCATAGTGCTGCGTGCTTCACGGAGCGGAGCTCCGAGGTCTTTATCAAAATCGTGTTTGTTTTGTCGTTCGACAACACCGAGGCTGTACATTTCGCTATTCTCGCCGTTAAGGGGCCACTCGAGCCCAAAGTCGACCCATTGAGCAAGGTGCTGAATATTCGCATCGGAGCCGTGTAAGGACTTCCCGACGATGTTGTCGGGCGGCAGGGGGTTGGGGAAGGCGCCGAACTCGGCAGCTTTATACGTGTTTGATTAGACACTATGAGGAGAAAGTCGGAGCGCAGGCGACATTACCATTAGCCGCGAGCCAGTCAGGAGAGACAACTCCCTGCGTTTCCGACGAGCCGGTGTTGGGGAATAAAAAGGCAAAGGGGGAGGAATCCCTCCAAATAGTGAACAGAACAAGAATGAACAGAATTGTGGGGTTGGGTGGGCTGGTGAAGAGGTCTATGAGTCTGAAGAGGAGATCCGCGAGTCTCGGAAGGCGTTCCACGAGCCCGAAGAAGAGTTCCACGAGCCTGGGGAGGCATTCCACGAATTTGAAGACAATCCGTAGGAATGCGCGTTGGAAGTCTGAAATCGTTAATCTCTGTCCCTGGTTCGGGCCTCCTTGGCGCATAGGCTCGTTATCATCATGTGGATGATAATCTAGAATAATCGCTGTTTGATGGGCTTGAGCCAGCTCCGGCCCCTCTTCGACCGGTGTCGACGGCGACATCTTCTCGAAACCGGCGCCGGCGGCTTCGGCCTGTGTGACTCTCTGCTGATTTGGCGGCTCCATGGCCCGCAATATAGCAGCGACCCCTGGAGAAGCAACCTGGACTTTGGCAGGAGACGGAGCAGGGTCTTGAATAGAACTAAGGCCATGACGCGAACTTACCGAGCCCGAAGAAACCGCTCTCAATCCTGCTGAGCCCAACTTGGACACCTCTCCCGCCGCCGGCTTGTAAATCTCCTTCGACCTTTTGGACGCCTCTTCCTTCTTGGACGCTTCTTCCGCCGTTGTGAATACCTCCTCCTTCTTGGACGCCTCTTTCTTCTCCTTGGACGCTTCTTCCGCTGTTGTGAATACCTCCTCCTTCTTGGATGCTTCTTCCTTCTTCTTTGACATATCTCCCTTCTTGGATACCTCTTCCTTCTTGGATACCTCTTCCTTCTTGGACACCTCTTCCTTCTTGGATACCTCTTCCTTCTCGGATACCTCTTCCTTCTTGGATACCTCTTCCTTCTCCTTTGACATATCTCCCTTCTTGAACGGCTCTCCCTTCTTGGATACCTCTTCCTTCTTGAATACCTCTTCCTTCTTGGATACCTCTTCCTTCTTGGATACCTCTTCCTTCTTCTTGGACGCTTCTTCCTTCTTAAATGTCACAAATGCCCCTTTCTTCTCCTTGGACGCCTCTTCCTTCTTATATGCCACATGTGCCTCTTCATACTTCTTGGACGCCTCTTCCGCCTTCCTAAGCGCTTCTTTCGCCGTCTTCATCGCCTCATCTCTCACCTTAGCCGCCTCCTTCGCCTCTTTGGACGTCTCTTCTGCCGCCTTCATCGCCTCCCTTTCCACCTTGATCGCCTCATTCGCCCCCTTGGACGCCTCTTTCTCTTCGTACGCCAAACGCTGAGCTACCATCCTCAATTGAGGGAGGTGGATGGATATGTATTCTGCGGAGGAGGGATCCATGTTTTTAACTTGGTCCAAACTAACGCCATAACGCGACCTTATAAAGCTCTCATGAACCTCTTTCAAACCCTCCGAGCGCAACCTAGCCTCCCCCTCCGCTACCTTCTCGGACGCTTCTCTCGCCGTCCTCAACGCCTCTTCCCACGTCTTGAGCACCTCAAACGCCTTATTGGTCATCTCTTCCGCCCTCTTGGCCGCCTCTTTTGCCTTCTTGGACGTCTTCCTGGATGCCTCGTCCGCCTTCTTGGATGCCTCGTCCGCCTTCTTAGACGCCGCGCGCTCCTTTTTGAACGCCTCTTGCGCTTCCCATGCGGAATCCAAAGCCATCTCGTATTGGCTAAAAGAGTTGGATCTGGATTTTCTTGTGGCTAGTCCTGTCGGCTTGGAAGAGGAGGAATCCATGGTTGTTGTCGTTGCTGTTGTCGTTGTTGCTGTTGTCGTTGCTGTTGTCGTTGTCGTTGTCGTTGTCGTTGTTATGGTTGTTATGGTTGTTGTTGTCGTTGTCGTTGCTGTCGTTGTGACTGCACTGTGGTATCGAAGTAATTCAGGAATAATAGAGATTGCTAGTGTGACCGGGAACTAAATAATTGAAGGGATGAGGAAACCCCTCGAGGATACTTGCATATTTGAATCAGAAAATTAAGATATGGGCAATGTTCGGACTTACGCCTCGAAGGAGAAACAGAGTACTATCTCAGCATTGAAGGAGAAACAGAGGGCTATCTCAACATTGAAGGAGAAACAGAGGGCTATCTCAATATCGAAAGAGAAGCAAGGCGACGCCCCCCCAATATCGAAAGAGAAACAAAGCGCTACCTCCTTAATTTCGAAATAGAAATGAAGCGCTGCCTCCTCAATATCGAAATAGAAACAAAGCGCTGCCTCTTTAATTTCGAAAGAGAAATAAAGCACCGCCTCCTTAATTTTGAAAGAGAAATAAAGCACCGCCTCCTTAATTTCGAAAGAGAAATAAAACGCTGCCTCAATATCGAAATATAAACAAAGCGCTTTTTCATCATACTAGCGGGGAGGTATAGGCAGCGCCCTGGTTATATTACGACGACTTCGAGCTCGTTACGTACCTTCGTAGTAGGCTGGCAAGGGCGTTATGATTGCCGCTAAGCAGAGTATCAGCTATTGGCAGCATCGGTGCCGTCTTATTTATGATAGCTCGCGCGCATATGACCTATCAGATATACTTTTCCCGTTCGGTCTTCCACTTGTTGGAAAGCTGATCGATGCTGAGAGTCATGGCGCGAGGAATGGTTCGCTCAAGACAGTCGAGCTTGGCGAACATCTTCGTTACGCTAGATTTATCCTCGAAACTAAACCCTTCATTCTGAATTCTTGAGATATTATAACAAATTAAAGGGTTCTAGGTGTAGAACAGCTCCATCCTGAATGCTTGTAAGTGTTATTGTCAGCCTTACGGCTTAGCTTTGCATGTCCTTAAGCTTCATCTTCTTCGTCGGCGGCGTCAGCTTCAACCCTGACCTGGCTAGACTGGAGGAATCGCCATCGTCACTGCGGATTATAGAACCGCCGTCTTCTTGATTTCCTTCTCTATATTCATAGTCTTCTTTATTCAATCTATCGAGGGTTGAGTCGTAACTACTTTTCCCCTGATTATTCCCGAGGAGGCGACTGCTTTGACTTTCGCTCGGCTTTCTGGCGCCACTTGTTTGGCTGCAACGACGGCCGACGTGAATGCCGGAAGCTGGTATTCACTTTAGCATAATTGAAGATTTGGAAGCCGAATTTGACACGTCTGTACAGACTTAATGTGATCTGCCTACCCTACGTCCCGCCGCGAGTCACTCAGTGTGGTGACTTTTATTAAACTTCGCGGCCACGAAGGGGGAGGGGGTGCTTGGTGCGAGCTACAGTTTCTTACAGAGAGTTGGCTCAGTCAAAATGCGCATTTTTCGAGAAGATCTGGTGATAGGTTTACTGCAGACCGGGCATGGAGAGCACTAGAACTATTGTTCCCCCAATGAAGGTAGACGAAGACCAGAGAGAAATCTGCCACACCAGGAAGCGTCGACGTGAATCCAACCTTGGATTTCGTTTGTGCGTGAGAGCAATCATACAACGACGCCATTCACAGTTCCACTCTCCCTATTAGGATTGTCTCCCATCTCATGAACTTGCCTTGGCAGCCCTGGATCGCCATTATGTGTCGGAGCGGCGAGATCAACTCTGTCGGCACCTGCTTCTTGTCGTCCTCGGCACGGCCAGCCTATTCGCGTGCGGAGCCTCGTCCGTGGCTATGAGTCCCTGGAAGCGGAGAGAGATCTTGTTTAG
>Ga0247774_1000430_pt1 | contig 20921 bp, 21 predicted proteins | sample UWRJL001104B6_FD_179933 | JGI IMG/M metagenome (GOLD analysis project Ga0247774, IMG submission 179933) | Plant litter microbial communities from Arlington Agricultural Research Station in Wisconsin, United States - UWRJ-L001-104B-6 | ecosystem: Environmental > Terrestrial > Plant litter >... | reverse complement strand
GCTAGTGGGGGTGCGTCGGCTAGTGGGGGCGCGTCGGCTAGCGGGGGCGCGGCGGCCGCGGGTCACGCGGGAGCCTCCGGCGCTGCAAGCGGCGGAGCGGCGGGCGCGGCTGGAGCAGCATTTAGCGATCGATGCGGGGGTTGCAACTACAGCGGCATCGCGCCCGAGATTTGCATTTTCCAAACCGGAGGCCCCCCACCCGGGAGGTTTGTTTGCGCAAAGCAGAATCCTTGCGGCGCTGAGGGAGCTTGCGTGTGCATCGTCGATCAGGGGACTTGCGGCAACACGCTCCAAGGCGGCGCGCCCGGATATTGCGTCTGCGACAACGGACTCGACTGATCCACTCGTCGCAAGCGTCGCTGTGAGGGCGCTCCCTGGCGATACCTTGCCGCCCTGCTGCGGCTCAAATACAAGTTGGGCGGACAGCATGATGAGCGCATGTTGGTACTACTGCGGCGGCGAGAGCGGCCCTGAGCGGTGCATCGGCCCCGTTTCACTGGCTCAATTGTCGGCCCTGATCCGGTCGGGGAAGCTTCCTTGCGACGTCCTTGTCAGCACCACGAAGCTCGAGTGGGACGAGGCCGACTCGGTGGAAGCGATCCTTCGCGCAATTCCCATCGATCGCGAGCGCATCGTGCGCGAGTACATCGAGTATGGCGAGAGCGAGGTCCCAGAGTGGGGTTGGGCGAGCGCTCGGATGTTCAACATCTTGGAAGGCGCTCCGGAATTGGCCTGGGAGCTGATCGTCGATATGATCAATCGTGCGCCCTCGGACAATGCCCTGGGCTTCATCGCGGCCGGTCCACTCGAGGATCTGCTTTCCAAGGATGGTGCTACGTTCATTGAACTAGTCGAGCATCGCGCTCGGCAAGACGAGAAGTTTAAACGGGCGCTCGGCATGTTGCGCCGCCTTGGGATGACCGCTGAGGTTTGGGGTCGCGTTGTGGAGGCAGCACGCGAGGTTGCTTAAGCGCCGCGGTCTGCCGCCCAACAAGGCGTTGCAACAGAGCCTCGGCGAACGGTTTCGTGCTCATCTCGGCGTTGCGCTGGGTAACGTGCAGGCTAGCCCCGAAGTTCTCCGGTCATCTATCGGGATCTTCGCCGAAAGCGCGTCGAGCGCTTCCCGTACGCGATTCGGACGGTGCTCATGTCTCGAGGTCTTCCGACCAGTCCTCGACCTGCAGACCGGGAACCCGTGTCATGTGCTTCAGGTTCGCGGTGACCAAAACACAGCCCTCGGCCAACGCTTGCGCCGCAACCGCGGCGTCGAAGTCCTCGATCCGCTCGCCCTTCCGTTCCAGTTCGGATTTGAGCCCACCGAACGCCTCGCTGACCTCGTCGGACCAGGCCACACGCCGAATCTCACTTTTCAATAGTTCGAATCGGGCGGAAAGGGCGTCCTTCCGCTTCGAGCGCGACAGGCGCTGAATTCCGTAGGCGATCTCGGCGATGACGGGCTGAGGCATGCATACGTCAGCTCTGGAGACTGCTTTCAGACGCCCGATCACATTCGGGTCGCCCTTCATCAATAGCGACACGACGTTCGTGTCCAGCACGTACTTCACAACCGCACCGGCTTCTTCGAGCGCCGCTGACTCTGAATCGCCTTTAGCATTTCGACCGCCGCGTCTTCGACGCCCGTCTCTGTCGATTCGAGCCGACCGAAGAAGTCGGGCGACCAGTTCGACCCCTCCGTAACTTCCCGTTCTAGCGCTTGGATGATCAGTCGGTTCCGGCTGATCTTCAACGCACGCGCCTTCCGATCGACCGCGACGAGTAGAGGCTTCGGGATGTGCACGCTCGTCGGCATAGTATATTTAGAGTATACTCGCCCGTCCGGGGCGGAGCAAGACAGCGTAGGTCCACATCGCCGCCCGGATTCGACTTGCAGTAAGACGAACACCTCGCTTTGCTCGGCGTTCGCCGCTCGAGCCGTGATACGTCGGGCGGTCGAGGCTTTAAAGCGTGCGCCTGCTATTCCTCGCCTGGCATACGCATAGTCATTTGCACACCTGGCCGGGCAGTTGATACCGGGCTCCGCAGTCATGGCATCATGCGCGGGCACGTGCTCAGTCGCCGCCCAACGAGCTGGCTTGTTCTAGCGGTGGAGATCGAAGATGACGATCAAGGTTGGTGAAGTAGAGACGCTCTTCCGATACCCCGTGAAGTCCATGGGCGGCGAAGCTCTCGAGGAAGCGGAGCTTGGCTGGCACGGTTTTGAAGGCGACCGGCGCTTGGCATTTCGTCGGCTTGACGATCGCTGTGGATTCCCCTGGCTAAGTGCCTCGAAGGTTCCAGAACTGATTCTGTTCGCGCCGGTGCGACGGGGAGCGGACGCCCCTGGAAGTCTCCCGACGCATGTGCGCACGCCAGGCGGAGAAGAGCTGGATCTGTTCGGCCAGGAGCTCGCCGCCGATGTCGGTCGCCGCCATGGATCGCCGGTCGAAATGATGCACCTCAACCGTGGCATCTTCGACGAAGCAAGCATCTCCATGATTGCCTACGCCACGGTCGAGGAAATCGCGAGGCTCGCGGCGCACAGCCCGGACGTCCGCAGATTCCGACCGAACATCCTGATCAAGTCAACGCAATCGCGTGCCTTCGAGGAGGATGAATGGGTGGGTGGCCTGCTCTCGTTCGGAGAATCCAAGGAGGCCGCTGCCATAGCCGTCACCAACCGCGACGAGCGCTGCTCGATGGTCAATTTCAACCCTGACTCGGCACGCCCCGAGCCCGAGGTGCTGAAGGCAGTTGTTCGAACAAGGGACAACAAGGCTGGGGTCTACGGCACCGTCGTTCGACGCGGGCGCCTCGCGGTTGGGCAGCGCATATTCTTCGAGCCCGCCAGCGAGTAACCCCACGACCTGGTGACTCGAGCCGCTCGTTCCACTAGGACTGGGCGAGCGAGACGAAAGATGCTGCCCGGTTCGATTCTGTTCGTGGTTCTGCTCACACTCGCAAACATCGCTTGGTGGCGGGGACGCTATTCGTGACGAAAGTTCGTGTTGAGCTCCGTGACATCACGACCATGGCGGTCGACGCGATCGTCAACGCGGCCAACGAGTGGCTTCTCGGTGGCGGCGGAGTGGACGGTGCAATTCACGACGCGGCGGGTCCGCGATTGCTGAAAGCATGTCGTCGGGTTCCCGAAATTCGCCCCGGCGTCCGTTGCCCGACTGGCGAGGCTCGAATCACGGCTGGCTTCGATCTGCCTGCGCGCTTCGTCGTTCATACCGTGGGTCCCGTTTGGCACGGCGGCCAGCACGGGGAACGCGAGCTCTTGGCCTCGTGCTATCGAAGTATCTTCGCGCTCTGTGCCGAGCACGACCTCCGCTCCGTCGCAATCCCTGCAATCAGTTGCGGCGTCTTCAGATTTCCAGTTGGCGAAGCAGCTGCAGTTGCCGCACAGGAACTGGGGCGCGCCATGGAGCTCCGGCTCCCGATCGACGTAGTGCACTTCGTCGCGTTCGACCGTGGGACCCAGGCCGCGATCACCAAGGCACTGCGCTCAGCAGGTTTCCCTCGTTCCTGAAAACGACTACTGGAGGCACGTGTCTACACCCCGGGATCGCCTGTCGAAGTTTCTCGAGCACCTGGACGCAATTTTCCAAACGGAGCCCGAGTTCTTTCCGATCGAATCGAAGCTGCCGGGCTCGCCGAACCTCGCGTGCATGGTGTATCGCGATATCCCCGAAGCCAATCACGTGACGGGCGTGACCTACGGGCTATCGGAGGTGGCGCACCCGAGCTGGCGTTCCGGTAAGCCCGAGCTGATCATCTCGCTTGAATCCACGGACCTTGCTTGGCCGCTCGCCGTGGCCGAGATGGCCAACCAACTCCGCGGCCGATGCCCGTTCGGCTATGGCGACGTCATCGACTACGGCACACCGATCTCCCAAGAATCGGAGATGTCGCTGTTCTTGGTTTTCACGCCCGCCATCCTCGCGCCAGACGTCGCCCTCGGCATCGACGTCGGAGCCGAGCAACCGGTCAACATCGCGGGCATGTATCCAATCTACGATAGCGAACGTGCGGTGCTCGCTGAAATGGGGCTCGAACGCTTCTGGAAGCAACCGAACTTCGACCGCTACGACGTCCAGCGAAAGCCCATGGCAAACAACACGGCATGACCAAGCCCCAATTCGATCAGGACTTCTGGCAGCAGCTGTAGCCGCAACGACGGCACACCACATCCGGACTGGGCGCGCCTCGCGCTCGTGCTCGCCGTGAGCTCGAACGAGCCGAATCCGGGCCTCTCTCCATCATGAAATCGAGTTCGAATTCGAACTCCATTTTCTTCGCGAGAGAGGGGCGCCCGTTCCCCTCTCGCTCCAGGTCCCGCTTCCCCGATTGTTGCTGATCTCGCAACTGACAGCCGTCGGAATTCTTCACGCTCACTGTGCGGGGCGGCGCGCGGCGTCAGGATACGCAAAGTCGCTCTGAAGCGTTGGTCTGGACGCGTACATGCCATATGCTACCGAGAGGGGTGATGAGGGCACGTTCTTTCTTTGCTTGGGGGTTGGTGGTGTTTTCCGCAGCGGGCTGCTCGGGCCGAGCTGTCGATCGCGCGGACTCGAAGGCGATCGGCGGCGCGGGCCAAGGTTCGGTCGTAGGCACCTTGAACGGAGGAGGCGGCTCAGGCCCCGATGTGGGCGGCACTGCCGGCCGCCCTTCCGAGGTCGAGGTCGAGGTCGAGGTCGAGGTTGGCGGGGCGGCCGATGGTGACGAGCTGGGAGCTGGCGCGAGCGACGGCGACGCAGGCAGCCCGGGCGTGCCGCGCTGCGTGCCGGGCCAAACCATCGCCTGCGCGTGTGCAACCGGGCAACCGGGCGCGCAGACCTGTACCGACGACGGCCGCTACGGCTCGTGTGTGTGCCACGAAGGAACGCTCGCCTGGTTTCGCACGAAGCTGACCGGGCAATGGACCGGCACCCGCACGATGCCTTGGGATGACCCAATGGCGGGTCCGACCACGGTGAAGCTCGAATTCAAGGCGGATGGCACCTGGCTCGGAACCTGTGACCGCGACGATTGCCTCGTCTTCGACTTTGGGTCGCTGGAAACGTCACTGAACCGTTATCATTTGACCGACGCCAACGACGACCGAGTCGCGTTCGGGCGGCTCAGCGTGACTTGGACCGGCGGCTACAGCACCGAGGGCGAGCTGCGCGAGATCCGCTTCGCCTCGAACGAGACGGAGCTGTCCTTCGAGTTCTGGGCCACGTGGAACGGGGCGGGCCCGATCTCCTTTGCACTGCATCGCTCGCCGTGAGTGCGGCGTTCATCATTCGAGCCGCTACCCTGGCTGACTATGGGAGCATGTGCGAGCTGCTCGCTGAGGTGGACGAGCTGCATCGCCTCGAGCGCGCGTGCGACTACTACGGGGGCCTCGAGACGGTTTGCCGATCTCGCTGGACCGCTACGTCTTGGGCAGACTCGGCAAAGTCACCTATCCACTCACAGCGCTCCACGCAACGTTCTCGGACGCCGAGGTCGAGCTCGAGCGTTAGAACGGCGCAAGCAGCTCGAGCTCAGCGTGCCAGAAAGCTCACGTCGTCGACCCAGAAGTCGAATGGCGTTTGCTCGGGGTCGACCGAGAGCTCGAGCGAGAGCAGCGAGCGCGGATCGAAGGGCACGGCCTGACCGAAGCCCCGCTGTTTGAGCTCAGCCCAAGTCACGCGTACTTCTCGCCAATTGCTGCTGAGCGGAACGGCGATGCGGTGGCTGTCGAAGCAATCGTGGCTGCACGAGCCGCCGTACTCTTCCGGCGCAGTTTGGGTCATTTTGGCGGCGACGTTGAAGCTCCCGCGGCCACGCACCCAGAACCTGAGGCCGCCATAGGCGGACGCGTCGTAGCAGCGGCGCGCGCTGAAATCCGCCCCCAGGATAGCGCCCCATTTCGTGAATTTGCCGCCGCTCGTGTGCAGCGCAAAATGGCTCGCGCCGCGACCACCCGGGATGCGCGACGTCGCGAGGGGGCCGCCCGGCGTGGGCCGTTGCGTCGCGCTGCCGTCGTTGGATGCGCTCCAAAAGCCCGCGCGGTGCTCGAGCGGTGCGATGCGCGCATCCTCGTCCTCGAAATCATCGATCATGGGCTGGCTGCCCGCGGCGCGCACGGCCGGCGTGCAGGGCTCGAGCTCGAGCAGCCGCGTGCTGCTTTGCACGGGCGAGGGGCTGGGCGTTTGCGGAATGGCAGCGCTTTCGCTGGCGATGGGACGCTCGCGCGTGAGCGGCGTTTCGTGAGCTCGATTGGCGCGCAGCCAGAGCGCGACCGCCGCGGCCATACCGACACCAATGCCCAATGCGGCCCAGGCGACGGGCTCCCACACACGCCAACGATGGTAGCGACGCAGCACGTGCTCGACGCTCGCTTGGCGCGTGGCCGCGCTGGGCGCATCGCCGCGCGCCGCGCGCACGAGCTCACGCGCGTCGGGCGCTGCCGATTGCATCAGACGCGGCGGTTGAGACGGATGGGCCGCGACAGAGGGACGCGCCGACGGGTGCGGCGACGGCCGCAGCGAAGGCTGACCAGGCGCGGGAGAAGGGCGCGGCGGCTTGGTGGGATTCGAAGGGTCGGAGCTCACGTTTTGACTCCGGGGAATTGCGTGCGGGCGCGCAGGCGGCGCAGCGAACCGTCGAATTCTTCGCGTGCGAGCCGGAGCCGTGAGCTCACCGTGCCGAGCGGCAGGTCGAGCAGGCTGGCGATCTCCGGCACGGTCATTTCTTCTAGCTCGTACAACACGAACACGGCGCGTTGTTCGAGCTTCATGGCATCCAAAATCTCGTTCAAGTCGCGGCGCGCCTGCGAAAGCTCGGTCAGGCGCTCCGGACCCGGCTCGTTCTGCTCGAGGTCCGACGCTGGCTCTTCTTCGTCGAGCCAGGAGCGCGGTTCTTCGCGCCGCCGCCGCTGCCCGCGCCGGCGCGTGGACGCAACACGCAGGGCGGTCGCGAACAGAAAGCGCTTCTCGGTCGCTGGCTCAATCGTGGAAAGCTTGCGACTGGCGACCACGAACACCTCTTGTGCCCCATCGTCTGCGTCCGCCGGAGCCAGGCCCAGCCGGCGCAGGCTGCGCCACACGAAGTCGAAGTGCGCCTTCATCAGCGCGCGGATGCGCACTTCTGCAGCGCTTTCGCTGAACCGGGGCTGCGATCGAGATCCGAAGAATGCCAAACGTACCAAGGAGCGAGTGAGTTGGAGCTCGGAGCTAGCCACTTTTCAATTACCATGGCCGCCGCTCGACCAAACGATCAAAAGAACGGCCAAGCACCCGGAAATTCCGCTAAGCTTCGAGGCTGCGCTTTCTCAAATCGAAACGCGCCTTGCCGGCCATTGGGGGACTTGAAGCCATGGTCATGTTCGCGACTCGCTCGCTTTTCGCTCGGCTGTCCGTGCTCGGGCTAGCCCTCATGCTCGCGCTCGGCGCGTGCGACGACTCCCAGTCGAAAGTGACCAACGATCCCGGTCCGCTACCGAACGCCTTTGGTGGTTGGGGTGGCGCGGTCATCGCACAGCCGGCAGCGGGCGCAGGCCAAGGGTCCCGAGCCGGCAGCGGCGGAGAAATGACTATGCTGGCCATGAGTTGTCAGGCCGTGCCCAAAGGGCAGGTCGCCAAGATCGACGACTTCGAGGACGGCGATACCGCGGCGTTCCCAGAGCAAGGTAGGGAGGGCTTTTGGGGCACGGTTCACGACGACACGACCGGGATGATGCTGCCCGCGGGCGAATTCATGCCGCAGGACGGAGGCGTGAATGGTTCGCGGCTGGCAGCGCACGTGAGCGCCTCTGGCTACTCGGATTGGGGCGCGCTGTTCAGCACCACGCTCAGCTATCTATCGGACGGCGTGCGCTGTGCCTACAACGCTTCGAGCTTCGCCGGACTGCGCTTCTACGTGCACGGCAGCGGTCGACTGCGCGTGTCGATGGCCATCCCAGCCACCCAAAGCAATGAGTTCGGCGGCGCCTGTGATGCCAACAAAGGCATGATCTGTTACGACACTCACTCGACTTTCGTGACCCTTTCCTCCGAGTGGAGGTTGTACGAAATGCCTTGGTCGCAGTTCGTTCAACGCGGGTTTGGTACCGCGGCGGTGTTTAGGCCGGATCAGATCTTGGTGGTCCAGTTCAACTTCGACTCCGCCGATCTACCAGTCGAGCTTTGGCTCGATGACGTGAGCTTCTGGGACGGCATTCCGACGCCCGTGAGTAGCGGCGGCGCGGGAGGCAACGGCGCAGGGGGCGCCACGGCAGGCAACGGCGCAGGGGGCGCCACGGCAGGCAACGGTGCGGGTGGCGCCACGGCAGGCAACGGCGCAGGGGGTGCCACGGGAGGCAACGGCGGGCTCAGCTCGGGTGGAGCCGGTGCAGGTGGCATCCCGGGAGCGGGAGCTGCGCCGTGAAGCCCAGGGCGCTTTCCTCATCATTGCGGAGCTGGCTGCTCGCACTGCTCGTGTGCGCGTGCGGCAGTACCAACGATGACGCAGAGTCACCGCCAGCAGCCGAAAGCTTGCTCGCGCCGGCGCTGCGCCGGCTGAGCGTGGCCGAGCTCGAGCAGGCCGCGCGCAGCGTGCTCGGCGCGCCAGTGAACCTACGGGGCAGCTTGCCGCCCGACGCGCTGCAAAACGACTTTTCGCGCAACATCGCGCAAAGCGTCGATTCGCTCACCTTGCGCCAATTGTACGATGCCACGCGCAGCGCAAGCGAGGCGCTTCCGTTGGATGATCCCGCCTATCCACGCTGCGCCGCCCTTGCCCAGCCGAGCGATACGAGCTGCAGTGGCGAGCTGATCGGCAAACTTGCGACCTTGGCCTTTCGTCGGCCTCCGAGCACGGAAGAGCTCGCGCGCTTGCAAGCGCTGTTCGCGGTTGGCGCCTCGGGTGGCACGTTCCGCGATGGTGCCACGCTGGTCTTGCGCGCATTGCTCGCATCACCGCAGTTGCTCTATGAATCGAGCCTGGGCGAAGGACCGCCGCAGCACGGCGTACGCATGCTCGGCCAGAGCGAGCTGGCCAGCGCGTTGTCGTTCATGATCAGTGGCACGCCGCCCGACGCCGAGCTGCTTTCGGCCGCCGCCGCGGGCCGCCTGGCGAGCGGCAGCGAGCGCTACGGGCAGGCCGTGCGCTTGCTGGGAGGCCCGCAGGCGATCCCGCAATTTCAGCGCTTCGTGGAGGAGTGGCTGGGCCTGGGGCAATTGCCGCAGCTCGCGAAATCCAGCACCGTGACGACTGATTTCGCTGCCCTGAGCCGCGCCATGCAGAGTGAAACGCGCAGCTTCGTCGCAGACGTGCTCGCGGCTCAGCATGGCTCGCTAGTCGCGCTGTTTGCTGGCGGTTACAGCTTCGTCCCGGACGAGCTCGCGCCGCTGTACGGCATTCAACCCGTGCCAGCCGGCAGCCGCGTCGTGCTGCGAGGCATGGGCCGAGTCGGCATTCTGCAGCAGGGCAGCTTCTTGTCGGTGTTTGCGCATGAAGGCGAGAGCGCGCCCGTGCTGCGCGGTAAGGCGGTGCTCACCCGAGTGCTGTGCCGCACCATACGCCCGCCGCAGGAGTTCGGTATCGACCTGATGTTTCCAGCGCCCGACGCGAACGCCACGACACGCCAACGCTTCGAGCGCCATGCCATCGATCCGGTGTGCAAGGGCTGCCACGCCCAGCTCGATCCGGTCGGCTTCAGCTTCGAAAACTTCGACGCGGTGGGCCGAGAGCGCAGCACGGACGCCGCGCAAGCCGTGGACACGCGCGGCTCCGTCACGCTGAACGGCGCGCCGCTCGAGCTCAAAGACAGCGTCGAGCTATCGGACGCGATCGCGCAATCGGAAGAATTGCGCAGCTGTGTGGCGCGCCAGGTCGTGCGTTTCGCCAGCGGCCGCAAGGACCAGCCCGCCGAAGACGCTTTCGTGACTGAAATGGCGGCCTTGCCTCTCGCTTGGCGCTCCTCGCTCTTGGGCTTGTTCCTCAGCTACGTGAAGAGCGACGGTTTCGCTTGGAGGGTCGGTCAATGACGCGTTCGCCGCGTATTTCTCGCCGTTTGGCGCTCACGGCCCTGGGCGCGTCTGCCACTTTGGCGCTCACGCTGCCCGGACAACGCAGCGCGCGAGCGGCCGAAGGTCGGCCCAAATATTTCATTGGCGTTTACATGCCGCACGGCGTGTCCCGAGAGCTGTGGCTGCCACGAGCCGGCTTCGACATTGCCTATCCCGACAGCGTGCTCGCCCCGTTCGCCGACAGCGCGACGTTCGGGCAGAGCTTTCGCGAACAAATCCTGACCATCGAGGGTCTCGATCTGTCTGCCGGCATGGCCGGCGGCACCGTTGGACACGATGGCTCGCGCGTACTGCTCACGGGCAGCGCCAGCAATGGCCGTAACGCGTCCCTCGATCAATTTCTGGCGCTCGAGCAGGGGCTGGGCGAAGGCATGCCGCTGTCGAGCTTGGTGCTCGGCGTCGGCTCACCCAACCCCGCGCTCGGCTGGTGCATCTCGTACGCCCAAGGCGGCAGCGCGCTGCCCAAGATCATCGACCCCGCAGACACCTTTCAACAAGCCTTCGCGCAATGGGTGGTGGGCGCTGATCCAGCGGCTTTGGCCAAGGCGGCGGCCGAGCGCAAACGCGGCAAGAGCCTGCTCGACTATTGGCGCGTCGAGCTCGCCGCGCTGAGCGCGCGCGCACCCGAAAGCGAGCGCGACAAGCTCGAGCAACACGCGACCGCGCTGCGCGATCTCGAGCGGCGTCTCGACGGCGAGCTCAGCGCCTGCACTCTGCCCAGCGCGCCTGATTCAGCCACATTTCCGTTGGTTGAAGCGTATCAAGGCGGCGAGCCCTACTTCGACACGGTAACCAATCTGCAAGTCGATCTGATCGCACAGGCGCTCGCTTGCGGCGTGACGCGCGTGGCTACGCTGTTCCTCAACGACCTCAGCCGCACTCACCTCGACCCAGCGCTGCCAGACGACGTGCACATCGACGTCGCTCATCGCTACGAAAGCGCCGGTCGCGACGGCCAGGGCGGCAGCCCGGCAACCTGGCAAGCCCTGGCTCGCCAGAACCGCTACACCTACTCCAAGATCGCGCGTCTGCTGCAGCGCCTAGCCGAACGCCAACTATTGCAAGACACGGTGCTAATCGCGCTGAGCGACATGGGCGATCCGGCGCGCCATAGCTCCCGTCAAATCCCCGCGCTCGTCGCGGGTGGCTGGGGCGGTCGCTTGAAAGCAGGCCGACACGTCGACCTGGGTGAAACGGGTACTCCCAACAATCGACTGTTGGTCAGCGTCCAACAAGCCTTCGGCGTCGCAAGTGAAAGCTTCGGTCAAGCCAGCGATCCAGCGATCGTGACCGGCAAGCTCGACCTCGCTTGATGCCGCCTTACGAAGTCGCCTCGCCGAGCGGGCCGGCGAAGGTGAGCAGGCGCGAAATACGCCCGCTCTCGTCGATCTCCCCCGCGTCGAAGCTCTCGACGCTCGTGCTGCCATCCTGGTGCTCGATCACTCCATTGAATCGGAACGTGCTGCGACAAGCATCGATCGCGCTGGTCACTCGCACCCGAACAAACTGCGGATCGGCCTGGACGCGCGCAACCATGTCGGCGAAAGCGGCGCGGCCGACGATGTCCCGACTGCGCGTCACGATTCGCCCATCAGCGGCGAAGCAGGCTTCGATCATCGCCGCTCGACGCTCCGGATCGCGCTCGCCCCAGACATTGATATACGTATCAGCGGCTATCTCGACGGGAGTCGGCATCCGGCATCGTAGCGTACCGGCTGCCCAGCGGCCCGCGTGGCAGTTTTGTTGACTGCCACGCTGCCACTCGCCGGGTTCAGGGCGCGCTGACGTCTTTGATCACGAAGCTCGTAATCGAGAACGTGGACGTGCCGTAGTTGTACACCGGTCCCACGGTGCTCGCGCCGCCGCTGCCGCCTGCGCCGCCGCTTGCTCCGACAAGGCCGGCCGTGCCAGCACTGGCACCGCCACCACCGCTCGTGCCCGCAAGGCCGGCTGTGCCGCCCCCGCCGCCTCTGCCAGCAGTACCTGCAGTGCCGCCGCCGCCGCCGCCCATGCCAGCACCGCCGGCGGTGCCGCCCGCGCCGCCCGCGCCCCCGGTTTGCCCGCTCGAGAACGTGTTGTAGATGCGAACGTTGATCTTGATCACGCGCGTGGGGTCATAGGAGCCCAGCTCCGTCGTCTTGTTCGGCAGCGGGAAGATCACCGTCGCCCGATCGCCGACGAAGCGCAGCGTGGCCCGGTCCGCGACCGGCAACTCCGCCTCGGTGTAACCGGTGTCGGTGGTCACCGGCGCGCCCGCCGTGCCGTCACCCCCGCTGACGCTGCCGCCCGCGCTGGCATCGGTGCCGCTGGCACCACCGCCACCGCCTTTACCGGCACTGCCGCCACCGCCCGCGAGAGCCGCCAAGCCACCCGACCCGCCCGCGTCGGTTCCGGCGCCACCCATCATCACTACTCTGTCGAAAGTCGACACCGAGACGAGTGAAATGCTGTAGGAGCCCGCGGTTGCGCCGGCCCCACGCTGATCGGCGGACAGCTCGATGGTGAGACTGAGCTTCTTGTTCGTGAGGTCGACCGAAGAATACGAGTCGAGCGTGAAGTGCGTCACTTCCGAGTTCGCCTCGGCAGGGTCGGCGTTTTCCCAGCCCGTCTCGTGCGGCCAAGTGACGGTTGCCGTCTTCGGACACGGCTCCGACCCGAGCACCACGGCGCTGAAATCATTATCGTCCCAGGCTTGATCGGTATCCGATCGCGAGAAGACCTCGAGCGACGGAATCTCGCACGTGCCGCCAGCACCGCCAGTACCGGCGGTGCCAGCCGAGCCTGCGGTAACCGCAGGAACGCCGGCATTTCCAGCGAGCGCGCTCATGCCACCCGCACCCGCGCCCGCACTGGCCACCGCGCCTGCCTGTCCGCCCGCGCCCGACGTGCCCATGGGCGAACCGCCGTCATCGTTACCGCAGCTCACAATGGCCGTGAGCAGGCTAAGAACCAGAACTGAATGCTTCTTCATGGTATTTCTCTCGACGCGCGCCGGTGAAGGCAAATTCAAGATGTGGTCAGGCCAGATTGGCCGACAGCGGCAATAGAGCCCAGGCTCCAGCAACGGTCAAGGCGTGGTCTTTTGCATGCATGCCTCAAATTGAGCACATGTGATTTGCTTGTGGGCGGAACGAGCAAGTCTCGTCAGCCACGAATCAGCCTAGCTCGGGGCCGCGTTGCAACTCGGTTAAGCTCGGGTATCAACGCGCTCAGGAGGCCCAATATGAAGTCAGTCGTGATCGGAGTCGGCAGCGGCGCAACGATGGACGCCATCATGGCGGTTTATCCCCGCCACAAGGCCGTAGTGGATATGTTCATCGCGCGAGGCGAAGTGATCGGCATCGGTCCCTTTCACGATAGGGGCGGAAATCTAGCCATCTTTCGCAGTCGCGAAGCCGCCGAAGCGTTCGTCGCACAAGATCCCTTCATTCTAGAGGGGCTAATCGCATCCTACGAAATCCGCGATTGGGGCGATCAGCTGCTCACGTAGCGCGCGACTGCGCTCAGTCCTCGTCCTCGAGCGGTGGTTGCGCGACGCTCGAGCCTGCTCCGGAGATGCGAACCGTACGCTCCACGGGACGCGAGACACTACGCGCGAGCGGCACAGGCCCCGGTTCCAAGTCACTCACGCTCAGCTCGATGGTTGCTTCGGGCACGGCGCTGATGCGATAGGCGCTGCGAGCCAGCGCATCGCGAATGAACGACGGTTCGCGCGCGCTCAGCACGCTCACGGCAGGCAGGGCGGGCTGTGGGCTGCCCACGAGCTTTTGCACTGCGCCTTTCGCGGCCGCCCAGAACGAAGGTCGCATGCCACTTCTTCCTCGATCGAGCCCCAATGCCGACTGAAACGCGCTCCAAAGCGCGCGCACGTTGGCAAAGCGTTGTTCGCGATCGAGCGCCAGCGCGTGCATGACCCAGCCATCGACCGCAGGCGGCAGCTCCGGGCGGAACTTGAGCAAGCTCGGTCGCGCCCCGGTGGTCGCACTGAGGAACTTTTCCTGCATGCTCGTGCCCGCGAACGGCAGCCTTCCGGCTACTACACGGAACAAGATCACGCCCAGGGCATAGACATCGGCGCGCGCGTCCAGCAGATCCGACACGCCCTGCCAGGCTTCGGGCGCCATGAAGCTCGGCGAGCCCATGACCGTGCCTGCAGCCGTCAGCGGAGCTGACTGCTTCAAACGCGCGAGACCAAAATCGAGCAAGCGAACGCCGCCGCCCTCGAGCAAGAAGATGTTGGCGGGCTTGAGATCGCGGTGCAAAATCCCGGCCGCGTGCGCAGTCTCCAGCGTGCGCACGATGGGCTCGAAAATCGCTACCAGCCGCTCGAGCGGGATTTTCCCGTTGCTCAGCTCGATCGTGAACAAGTAATCGTCGAGGTCCATGCCCTTCAAGAGCTCCATGACCAGGCACAGCTCGCCTGCATCACCACGGAACACGTCGAACAGCTCGACCGCTGCGGTGCCCTTCAGCGTGCTCATCGCCGATTGCTCGCGCATCAAGCGCTCCACCGCATGCGCTTCACGCACGGCCTTCGTGCCCAAGACCTTCACGGCCACCATGCGCTGCATCCAGCGATCGGCCGCGCGATAGACGGTTCCTTGTCCCCCGCGACCGATCACCTCGATCAGGTCGTAGCGCTGACCAAGCAGCTCGCCGCTTCTGTCTTGGAGTTTCGGCACGGCAGATAGTGTATCACCCGGCGCCCGCTCGGGCGTTCGTGGCAGGAGTGCCGACTCCGTGCCCCGAGCCCCCCTGCGACGGCAGCACGAAAGCCGAATGAAAACAGGCATTCAGCCTTGCCGCTGCGCGGCGTCGGCGTCTCGAGTTACGCCTTCAGGTTGGGCAGCGGGCCGCCCGTGTTCAACAGCGGATCGCCGAAGCTCATCACGTCTTCGAAGCCCATGTAGTGGAAGCAGGAGACGAGCATGTCGGCGAATGAAGCCTTGTTCTGGAAGTCCAGCAGGCGACCCATCTTGAAGTGCCCGCCGGCGCCGCCTGCGAACACCACCAGCGCATCGCTTTCCGAGTGCACGTCGCCTTGGCCGAGCTCGTTCCAATGCACGACCAGGGTGTTGTCCCAAAGCGTGCCGCCCGGGCCGTCGGGTGTGGCCTTGAGCAAGTCGTGGAGCGTGACACTCTGCTGCCACAGGTGCTTGTGAATCACGCGCACCTTGGCGAACGCCTCGGCGTCGCTGACGTGCGAGATGTCGTGGTGGCCCTCGGTCATGCCCAGGTTTTTGTACACGCGGTTGCTGGTGTTGCCGCTCCAGTTGAAATTGATCGAGCGCGTGCGGTCACAGGCGAAGGCCCAGGCGCTGACCTTGAAGAACAATTGTCCGAGCTCGACGTGGTTTGCGTCGTCGTACACGTTCAGCTTGGGCATGGCGAAGGGCAGCGGCGCGCAAGCAACTCCGCCGCTGCCCTCGCTCAGCGTACGCTCGATGTCGCGCAAGGCTTGGGTGTGCTGGTCGAGCCGTTGTTGGTCGGCCGCGCCGAGCTTGGCGCGCAGCGAGCCGATCTCGCCGATCGCGTTGTCGAGCGCGGATTGCTTCATGGCGATGCGCTTGGCAAGCGCACTGACCACGGCCGGGTCTTTGGAGTCGTTCGCGAACAGTGAAGTGTAGGCGTTGTACGGGTCGGTCTCCGGGTTGACCGGGCTCTGCTGGCCCGCGGGGCCGGCGTGCGAGCTCACGTCCCAGATATTGTTTTCCCGGGTATTGACGCGAAATACCAGGTGACGCGTGGACACGCCCGGGTTGTCCGCGAGCACGCGATTGCCGAGCTCGTGATCCGCGCTCGGTCCGAGCACGTAGCCGATCGTCTGGTCCGCGCCGCCGATCGGGAAGGCGCCGGCGCCGGACTTCCAGGGAGCGAGCGAAGCGCCGCCCTGTTGGTGCCCATCCGCGCGTTCGCCCGGCTTGAACTGACCGTAGCGACGATCGAGGCGATTCAAGAGCAACAGGTCTTTGCGATACGGCTCGAGCGGCGCCAAAAACTCGTCGAACGTGAAGCTGGTCTCGCCGGAATCGACGAAGCGGCGTGCGGTCTGATCGCCGTTGGCCTGAAACACGAACATGATGCGTCGCGGGGCGCTCGGTGTGGCGCCGCTAGCCGAGCGCGGCAACATGGCCTCCAGCAAAGGCAGGCCAATGCCCACTCCTGCTGCTCCGCGCAGCAACATACGTCGGCTGAGTTGCTTGCTCATGGGGCCTCCGAGCTTGGAACCGGTAGATAGAGGAAGGCGTCAGTCTGGGTCAGCGCAATCAGCAGCTCGGACAAGCTATACGCCTTGCCCTTGAACGACTTGGAGAGCTGTGCGAGCGAGCACGCGTCCGCAGGCCCGGTATCGCGGCCATAAAAGAAGCGAAAGGACTTGGTGAGGTAACAGGAGCGAACCTCTTCGCTCTGGGCCAGCATTCGACCCAGCTGTACCGGGTTGGACGCGGGGCCATTGGCGTCTTTGGTGGCGCTGATGGTGCTGGTCGTATCGACGGCTGCGCCGTGCTCGTCCAGCGTGCGCGGACGACCGACGGCATCGAAGCCTTCGAACACGACGCCTACGGGATCCATCAGATCGTGGCAGCCAGAGCAAGACGGCGAGACGCGGTGTTGTTCGAGGCGCTGGCGTTGCGTGAGCTTGGCATTGTCGCTCGAATCGAGGGTCAGGTTCACGTTCGGCGGCGGCGCGGGCACCAGCTCGCACAGCACGTCGAGCCGCACCTTGAGGCCGCGACGCACGATCGAGGTGCGCGTGGCCTTGTCCCGCGCGAGCATCATGCCTTGCGTCAGTACGCCCGCGCGTCCGGGCGCATCGACCTTCACGAAGTCAGTGCCGGTGGGGCCGCTCAGACCGTAGTGCTTGGCCAGCCCCGCGTTGGCGAACGTATAGGGCGCCGTGAACAGATCGCTCAGGTTGCCTTCCGGCCGTGCCAGCACACTGGTCACGAACGCGCGCGTTTCCTGTTGCAAGAGCGGGACCAAATTCGGATCCAAGTCGGGATAGAGGGTCGCGTCGCGCGTAAAGGTGCTGGGCAGCGTGTCGGTGCCTAGCCATTGGTCGAAGTACTCGAGCAAGCGCAATGCTTTCGAGCTCCTGAGCATGCGCCGGGCCTGGGCCTCGATTTGCGCGGGCGTGGCCAATTGATTGTTTTCGGCCGCGTCGAACAGCTCCTGATCGGGCATCGATTGCCAGAACAGGTAGCTCAGCCGATTGGCCATCTCGTAGCCCGAAGGACGGGTGGTCGAGCCGCTCGGTGCCGCGCCGAATTCCACGCGGTACAAGAACTTGGGTGACTGCAAGAAGGCGAACGCCGTGGCCCGCACGGCGCTCTCGAAGTCATAGGCCTGCAGCGACTTTTCGAAGATGGCGGCGTACTGCGCGGATTCGTCTGCGCTCAGTGGCCGACGGAACGCGCCCTTACCGAACTTTTCGATGAACGTGCGCGCGCAATCCAGCTCGGCGCCGGCGCTCGGCGTGCACGACAGAAAGCTCTGATTGTCCACGATCGCACCCAAGAGCTGCTCGGCCGCGTCCACGTAGCCCTGCGCCACGAGCGTGGACACGCCGAGGTAATCCGCGTTGTTGCGAAAGCCGAGCGACTCGGTCTCCGATGGGAAGCTACGCGTGGCCGTCGCGATCAGTGACTCTGTCGCGGGAGAGTCGCCGAGCAGATCGGTCAGCGTGTTCCTATACTCTGCGTTGCTCAGCCGGCGTAGCGGCGCACGCCCCGGCGCTGGCGCCTGGCAGGCACCGGAGGCCAGGACCTCTTCCGGGGTCTTGCCTGCCAAATTGGGGGCGCCCGCGGAGCCTGCTTGGGTCCCCGCGGAAGGTTCGGAATCGTGCGCCCATTTCAGGTCACAGGCGGCGAGGCCGAGCAGTGAGACGCAGAAACCGAGCGCGGCTGCGAAGCGAGAGGTCGTGACAGCCATCAGCCCTCCAGGGTAGCGCGCGCAACGCATCCGCGATCCAATTAATCGCGCACAACGCGTGCGAAGGCGATGGAAGTCGTCACGCTCGGCTGCACTTTCACAATCTCGCGGAAAATTCGCAAACCAGCGGAGTAAGGAGTGTTTACCTCCTATGCGCGGAGCGCGACATACATCGCGCACCGTTCGCTGCTCGCGGGCTCAATCAACCTCGAGAGTGAACCTCAGCTGCCAGCGTCGGGAGAATCAAGCACGAACGGCTTCACCACGCTGCACTCGCCATCCTTCAGGGCCAGATCATACTTGACGGTCGTGAAACCGCTGCCACTCACGATGAGCTGCGTGAAGCCTGCCGTAAACAGCCTGCAGTAGAGCGATTGCACAGCCCTCGGTGAGTCGTCCGCAGCTCCAGCGGCTCCAGCGGCTCCAGCGGCTCCCGTGGGCTCCTGCGCGGACGGTGCGAGTGGCACACCGTTTTCGTCCGCGACCTCACAGAACACGACTTCGTGCCGAGCCTTCGGATCCGACAGACGAAAGTCCTCCGTGGCCGAGCCGGCATAGACGACGTGCACCACGGTGTCCTCCGGCAGCGGCCGCCCTGCGAGCTCGAGCAACGCGACGAAGGCCGGGGCCTGCCCCGAGCAGGTCCTATGATTGTCCGAGGCGCAGCTCCAAAGCAAAAGCGCGCTCAAGGTGAGTGACGTAAGGACCCGTAACACCGACGCCCCTTATCGCGGAACGCCCAGCGCCGGAAGGGCCCGCGCGCAACGAGTCGAAAGCGCACGACATCCATCCCGCGTCCGCCAGCTGTCCCGAGCTGCGGTCACGAATGACCCACCCCGTAAGCCGGCGCGCGGGGGTCACAGGCCCTTGAAGCGGGGTCCGAACGATTTCAAAGTGAGACGTTGCAGGACGCTCACGCCCTGTTGCTGGGCCTCGATTTCGAGCACGGTGATGCCCACCCCCGGACAGAAAACGGTCGTGGTCCGGCGTGTGGCGCCGGCCAACTGAGCGTCTTCCACCGTTTGTAGGCAGCCCGTGAACTTGCCTGCGGGGGCGTCCACGCTCTGATTGACGCTGGTAACTTTCACTTTACCGTCGTCGCCCGTCCACTCGGCGTTCAGCGAAAGCGGCGACTTCAGGAGATAGCCGCCGTGCCCGCTGCGCACGCCGGCCGGCTCGAAGTAGTAACGCTTGCGCACTTGTCCGGCAATGCTGAGCTCCGCCAGCTCCGGCCGAGGACGGCTGATCTCGAACACGGCGATGCCGCGCTCGTTGCTGTCTTCGATGTACGTTTCGTACGAGAACACGGTGTCGTTCTCGAGCGGCAAATAGCGGGTCAGCTCGCCAGGCGTGGGCTTCTCGGGCGCGCGCCCCGGCGTCGCCTGCCCGGCCGCGCAAGCTGCGCTGAGCACGGCGGATAGCAGCGAAAGCGAAGCCAGCGCGCGGCTCAAGGTTGACCCTTGTAAACGAGCCAAACCACGAACACGAACAAGCCAAGCGCGACGAACAACAAATACTTCATCAGCGGATCGGGCTCGATGCGGCGCCTGAGCTCGCGCGCGGCTGCACGGACGATCGGATCTTCGCTCGACTCCACCAGCGCGAGCGCGCCTTTTCGCACGGCCTGGTAGTCGCCCGCTTCGAACGCGCGCACCAACTGCTGCAGCGCCGGGTCGCTTGGAAATTCCAGCAGAAAGCGCGGCCGCTCACGGCCTTCGGCGTTCAACACCGGCGAAGCTTCGGCCGCAGGTGGAGCGGGAGCGGGAGCGTTTGGAGGGACGTCTTCGGCTTCGGTCATCGGGCTCAGAATTGGAAGTATACGAAGGGAACGGCTTCGGCGCTCGCCATTCGGCGGACCACGAGCAGCACGGTGAACAGCGCGACACCCTGCACGATTCCGGGCAATGCGCCAAAGCGCATACGCAGCTTGGCCTCGAGCTCGAGCGGCAGAAAATGCACGCCCAGGCCGAAAGCCAAGACCAACAGCACGCGCGGGTCGAGGTTCGGGTGATAGGCCGTCAAAGTCGACAATTCCCCGAAGATCGCGCGCGCATCGCGGAAGGTGTGGGCCCGAAAGAAGACCCAGGCCACGAGCACGAACTGAAACGTCGCAAAGGTCGACAGCACTCTCAGCCAAGGCTTGCTCCCGAGCACGTCCCCGAAGCGCTCGCGCCAGGCGCGGTTGCAGGCCAGAGCCACGCCGTGTAGTCCCCCCCAAACCACGAACGTCCAGCTCGCGCCATGCCACAAGCCGCCCAGCAGCATGGTGATGATCAGGTTTGAGTAGGTGCGCAACGAACCGCGGCGATTGCCGCCGAGCGGGATGTACAAGTAGTCGCGCAACCAGCTCGACAGTGAGATGTGCCAGCGACGCCAAAAGTCCACGATGTCGTGCGCCTGGTAGGGCGCGGCGAAGTTGGGCGGAAAGCGCACGCCGAGCAGCGCCGCCGAGCCGATGGCAATGTCGGTGTAGCCCGAGAAATCCGAGTAGATCTGCACCGCGTAGCCGACCATGGCCACGTAGCATTCGAGCGCCGAGTACTGCGTGGGCGCGTCGAACACGCGATCGACCAGGTTTAGCGCCAGGTAGTCGGCGATGGCGAGCTTTTTGAACAGACCCGTCGCAATCAACAGCAGCGCCGAGCTCGCTTCACCTTCATGCCACTGTGGGGGGCGCGCGAGCTGCGGTAAGAGATCGCGTGGCCGCACGATCGGACCTGCCACCAGGTGCGGAAAGAACGCCACGAACGTGAGGTATTCGAGGTAACTCGGATGCGGCTCGAGCTCCCTGCGGTACACGTCGATCACGTAGCTCATCGACTCGAAGGTGAAAAAGCTGATGCCGACGGGCAGCGCGATCGAGAGCGCCGGAGCCGGCAGATGCACGCCCAACGCCTCGAACGCAGCGAGCGCGCTATCGACGCCGAATTTCGCGTACTTGAAGTACCC
>Ga0247774_1000429_pt1 | contig 20925 bp, 20 predicted proteins | sample UWRJL001104B6_FD_179933 | JGI IMG/M metagenome (GOLD analysis project Ga0247774, IMG submission 179933) | Plant litter microbial communities from Arlington Agricultural Research Station in Wisconsin, United States - UWRJ-L001-104B-6 | ecosystem: Environmental > Terrestrial > Plant litter >... | reverse complement strand
GACGAGTGCTAATGTAGCGGGTTTGGAGAGGTATATTACCACAGGGAAGTTAGGGGCTAATTGCTAGTGCATAGGTGGGAGGTTGGGGAGTGAGACAGAAGCATGGGTTGAGGAGTCTGATTTGGTGACGGGTTCGGTCGGTAAGGCGACATTGTCGGCGGCATACATAGCTGGTCCACGAGCTAACAGGATAGACTGAATAACTATCTACCCTCACAGGTTCGTCTTGAATCTCAAGTCCTATAGTATGGGTTGCAGATGAAAGGTCTAGTCGACAAGATGACGTTGGGGATGAAGATACTGAGTCCACAAGCAAGACAGATTAAACATCTACTGTTGCATATCATCCTCATTTGGACCCGATATAAGTATTACCTCAATGTCCTTTACTCGTGATCGATATAATTCCACCTATGCCTTGTAGTTAGACACAACTCACCGAAAATTTGTGTCAATACATCCGGAAGGACTCACAATCGTAATTAGCATTCCCCTATCTTCCCCGAGGGCGATTTTCGAGAGTACCATGTCAAGGATGTCGATGGCCTCGCGGTACAGCTGAGCTGCGTCCGAAAAATTTCCCTCGTTATCTAGAATGACAGCGCGATTGGCATTGTCCAGGGCTCCTCTGAGAAGTCTCTTCTGTGATTTCTTCTCCTGCTTGAATGCCGTGTTAGTCCTATCCTTACTCTGTACTATAAACGGCGATGCTTCTGAAAGTAGTTCTAAGGAATTTATTTCGCTCGACGAGTTTGTTGACAGCTTGAGGGGGTTCGCAAAATACCAAGACTCGAAAAGTTGGCAAGAGCATTCGGGGCACCGCGATGGCAAGTCAACGTTGTGTTTACAGGACTGGCAACGAAAGGTATATGGCTGCATGTCTGTTTGGACCGGGCCGTGATCTGTTTCGTAGTGTCCTAGTAGCGTTTTGATATTTGGGTAACGTCTACCGCAAACAAGAGCAGACTCCCCGGTTTCAACTGAGTATCTCTTAGTAAAGGGATGTTTTGCATATTGGCACTCCCACTGGCCGTGTGCCGGACGCCGTCCAACGACAGTGCGGTAACTGGAGTGACCGCTAGACATTGATGAAGCGACTCCCTTCGATGGCATACCGGGGGCGGTGGAATCGTCCATATTACGACTTTTAATATCGTCATCGTCAAGGACACTGTCCATGCTGTCTTGACTATCGTCGTCCTCTCCAGGCGCCGCGTTCTGTGGGACAACTGCAAGAGATATTTCTAGGAGGTGCTTCCGGATGTGCTTGAAGAAATCGCTACCCAGGTTTTCCGACTTTCTCCCGCAGAAAGGGCAGCTTGGCACCTCCATCCAGTCGGGAGCTGTCTGATGTGCCCGAAGATGATATTCCCAGGCCGCACTGCTAGAAAATTTGTGATCGCCACGTATGCAATCGTTTACGAGGCACAAGTACGGCCGAAGATCGCGGAATATGTGGGCCCTATACAACTGTCAGATTCAGTTGTCCTAGTAGTGACGGTGAAATACATACGCCCATTGCCTCCGGGTCCATTGTTCGCGAGAAAGCGTTTTGGGACAGCTAACACACTGAAAAGTCGATTGATCGGGCATTGGCGGTATCCTGGGTTTGCCTATTCCCATAGATGAACGAGATGTCGATGAGGTCAAAACCGTTCCGATAGACAACGTATCTTCGGGCTCTAAGAAGGCTGCCTTCTCCTCGGACTTGTCAAATATTGAATTCTTTGTTCCTGATTTGGTAGTATCCGTACCCTGTAGCGGAAGGGGTCTCGAGAACAAGGACTCCTCCTGAAAATCGTCTGGCTGGTCGTTCTTTATCGCATCTACAAGCCTATCCCTTTCTATGGAGAGTTGGCGAATGGCTTCTGCTCTTTCCATATTTGCGGTGCCCAGTCGCTCAACCAGATATTTTGGCAGCGATTTCCACCGGTCGCGTATCCTCCGGCAATAAATCAAAGCTGCCGAATGCACATCGAAGATCTCAAATTCAAGGCGTGATTTCTCAACCGGGCCCTGGTCAGGATCCGAGGCGGGGTTCTCCAGAGCGACTGTCAAATCCATGAGGCAGTCAATGAAAGCTCCTATCGCATCCAAGCAATCCTCTAGGTCAAGGAGGGGTGATTCGTTCGCAACCCAGATCGCTGATTCCCTCTTCTCGGGGCGTTGGAGCAGAAAAGCAACCTTTTCGAGCAGCTTTTCTGTGTCCGATTTTTGTTGGATCAAAGCCATGGAACATTGGCCATTGACAGCCGTGAAAAAGGCGGTGGTGATAGTGTCGCCCAGCTCAGAGAGGATTGACAGTATGTCTTCTCGGAGTTCCGAGGACCTTGACAATATAACATCGAGACGACCTTCGTAAGCCGAGACGCCGTCTCCCCAGAGAAAAAGCCTCTCAACCTCATTTTGGCTTGTAAGCACTTGCGATTTCCTGACACTAGTGTTCTCCTCACAGGTTTCGGCGGCGAGTTTCGTTAGAGAGGAGAAGAGGGTCAGGATGGTGTCGAACAGGTTGCTCGCAATTCCCTCGGAAGTGATGGTGCTGAGTTCGGGGTTCGGGTCAGGGAGCCACTGGCTGACCTTGATATTGTATCCATCGGACGCCATTGCAGGCCACAAGGAAATAATTGATTCCGAATCGATGTTGGGTTCGCCGACTCTATAAGTATCTGGTAAGTAGGCGCTAGGCATCAACTGCCAAAAAGAGCGCCGGGAAGCGGGGTAATTTTCGCGGGGAAGGCATACCCGTACAATAATTGGCTACTCACCGATGTCCAGAATCCAGAATTGCTTTGCGTCACTGCTAAATGGTGGTGAATCTTGCGCATCACCGCTTCACGGCAACCGGCACTCAATATGGAGCTTGCGGGTGTAATCCTTGCGGCCGTCCCTATTGTAATGGACGCTTTCGATCATTACGGCCAGGTCTTCGCTGCAATTTCCAGATTCCGACATTACGCCGTCGAAGTGGTCAAGCTTGACGTCAGGCTACGAACTCAACGAGCGATTTTCCGAAACTCGTCAGCGAACCTATGCAATTCTATCAATTCGTATCTTGAGGGGAGTAGAGGCCATGATGCTATGCATCGTCATAGTTCGGTATCTAGGTTCCAAGAATCCCTCGAGAGCTGCAAAATGTCTCTCGATCAGATCCAATCAGCTTTGCACACCATCACAGGCTGGGTTGCTCGATTCCACGATGTTTTTCCAGAGGATGATACCAAGGTAAAAGAAAGAATAATGCATTTCTAATTATCCTGGTGTTTTAGTTTGCTAACACCCCATGGAGTCAGAGGTAAAGCCCAAGCCGCAACTGAGATCAGCGTTGTCAACCATGGGGAAACGCTTCAGGCTTCTTTGGAGCCAATCCACAATTGAGGCGGCCCTGAAAGACCTGAAAAGCGCCACCCAGGATTTTGATGTTTTAAGCAACCAAGTCATAAAGCTTATCAGCGAAATTCACCAATCAAGTGCAGATCCTGCGAGCCTTGAATCGGTTGATATCAGGACCAAAGCCATTACTCTCAACAGTCTTGAGGCATTTGGCTCTATTCGACTTGCCTCAACTGGACTCTATTCCGCTATTTCCCAGTACTGGACCTGTGCGGGCCACCAAAGTCATAACGTACACATCTCGTTTGCTAGCTATGACGCCGAGACTCGCCCCTCACCCGTCAGCTTCAAAGTCGCCGTGCTGGCGTGCGGCGACGTGTCCGGAAAGATGCCCTTGTGGCTCCAGGTAGAATCACACAATGAGAAAGAGGTTGAAGCTTTTCACGAGGTGGACAGTAGCGATGCTATCATAAGACAATTGGAAGACATCGCCAGTGCACTCAGTCTGAAGTCGTCATTGACGAAAACCATTGCCCGTGCGCCGAGAGCGGAGTCGAAACCGTCTACGCAACGGGTTCGGGTTTGTGATGGCCCGATAGAGAAACAGATTCCTGACATCAATCGCCAATCCCATTTGTCTGGCCAGAGAATCTCCATGACAAATAACCGCGACCTCAACCATATTCGAGACTACTGTCAATACTTCCAGGGCCACCACGCAGCCAACTCAGCCGCAAAGGAATGTCTCGGCTACTTGAAAGACCCATTTCTCCAACAGTTCTTCGTCCTCTCTCCGGATGGTTGCATCAACGAGAACCCTCTATCACTCGAAGATGTCATCAGCGATACCGTGATGACGACAGCGGTGTCGAGGTATTCTCTAGCACAACTAGCGACATCACTTGCGACGATTGTCCTCCAATTCCAATCCACCCCATGGCTTTCCAGCTCATGGCGGAGCAGAGACATCAAATTCTTCGCCCCTTGTCATCAGACGCCAAACCTGGTGGGATCGCCATACCTCGCCGTGGAAATAATGCAGCCGTCTAAGGGCAAGGGAATAGCCGTAAAGTGCGGTGACAACCTGTCCACGATATGCGACGACTACCTTGTCGCCCGAAACGAGCTCCTTTTCCGACTGGGAATCATTCTTTTGGAGCTCGGGCTCTCAAAGACGTGGAGAGAGCTGCAACTCCAGGCATTCCAGGTTCTAAGCCCGGGCAACAAAACTGAGTACAAGGCTGCCAACTACCTGGCCAGATCTCCGCTAATGATGAGAATGGGGCCCAAGTACGCGCAGATTGTGCGCAAATGTATTGGGTGCGACTTTGGGCTTGGGGAAAATGACCTCGCAAACCTTGCGCTACAGCGAGTTTTCTTCAGGGATGTGGTTGTCGGCCTTCGCTCGCTAGAAGAATCCATCGCCAAAATGCACAGGAAAGGGATAATATGATGAGGGGAAAGTTGTATAATTCTACATGAAAAGGGCTGAAAGCCTAGTATCTTGTCTTTTCGATGCTGGTGGAAGGCCGCCGCCCTTTAGATGTGTCTGCACTCCTTCGCTCTCGAACCCCAACGGTCGGCCACCTCACTTGCGCAAGCACCTGCCAATCTGTCTGATAACTTGGCTTGAGCTTAAATGCTACGCTATAGCTGTGGCTAGTTGTAATGAGCTTCAGTAATGTTATGTGAAGGCACTCTCGCTAGGACTAGTGGCACATGCCGTCCCCACGAAAAGTCCCACCCAGCAGACTTTGATCTTGCGTTTCACGATTATAAGTGCGCGAGAGCCTGGCGAGGGGTCGCTACGTAGTATGCTCTTAAAGAAAGATAATTGAAAGGGGCTTCGAGGAGAGGTGGTAACACACAAAAACATCGGGCAGGATTGCTCCGAACCACACTGCCTCCCCAAAGTAGAGGCCCCAACAAAATCTCGAACAGAATAGCATCAAGAGCAAGGAAATTCAAATAAAAAATAAAAATGTAAAAACGTACAACACCGGGGATTCCCACGTGGTCACCCACCGTAGTACTGGTCCGGCGGTTGGCAGCTTATCTAAGGGAGAGCGGACGGGATCCCGAGTATTCTGCCACCTATGGTCGTACGTGGAAGATGACAGCGGAATTTGCGCTTAAGACAGCTAGATGTAAAGTAGGCAATGGCTATTTTCAGCTGCGTTCCGCCGACTGCGGTTCAGAGACGATGGCAGTACCTGCGTCAGCTTGAGGAACTGCATCCACTTCGTATTTGAATCCCCAATTCCCCCGAATACGGCTGTAAGGCTAGGAACCCCCCCACTGCGTTTCTAGCAATAATATTAGTACCTTCCGCTTAACGACCAAGACATACCAAACACCTTCTTTCCAGGACTAAACATCGCTGCAGACCCACCTCAACCACGTCGTCCCTGTCATATTTACAGCCAACCTTTTCCGTACGGTCGGAAGCGTCCAAACAGTGCCATGATTTACCTCTCCCTCGATTTTGCACCCCCAAAACGATCCAAGTCCGAACCGATGCAACTACCATCTCGAACACTTTCAACGTGCCAAATTCATTCCGCTCCCCGTATGGAATGTCTAAAAAGTGGGTCATCCATGTATGCTATGTGTGACCATGACGGAATCTTCAAATTATCATGGTATTTGATCTTGTCAAACTCCTCACCTACCCTTTTCCAGAGGAGATGCTGATGTCACAATTTCATCGACAAGCCGTTTACTATAGGGTGTCCCAAGATGAACTAGGGAGGCGTTATAATACCCCTAAGGTGAGGGCCTTGTTTGTCTTGACAGTTAGGCTACGGGTAGTGTAGTTTTCGATGACGAACCGGATAAAGTTGCAGGTGAAGCGACGGCTCGAGTTCTAGAGGCGATGGGAAAAGCGAGGATCCCTAATGAAATGACTCTTTCCTTTGGGGCCGTTTTTGATGCCGCGTGTCGGTACGGTTTTTCGGCCGAGATTGTTACCCAGAACACAGGTCTTCCTTACCTCTCTGGTTTAGCAAATGTATGACAACCTACGCCTCTGGCGCACTGTCAGTACGTGTGATTCTTTCCAAAATGGATAATCCGCCGCGACAAGATATGCTCTTGCAGAATCCAGTTTCACTGGTTCAATTCGGTATTCTCCACCTCCAAAGCAAGATCCTCTGCATTATTGCAAATTTAGAAGTTAGAACCGTCTACCCGGTGAGTAATCGATGGGCAGGTACCGATCAGCCGCGGGCCGCTTCAGAAACCCTTCATGGGCGTTCTCGGCAGACATTGCAGCAATGATGAGGTAGGAAGAAGCGTCCATGGCTTCCATCCACTGTGCCTCGCTGATCCAACGGTCTGGGTTCCCTTGTATGATGCAGAGGGAATCTAACCAAAGGCACTGAATCCCAAGTGCCTTCGTTACTGTGATGGCAACTTGGATTGCCTGCAAGATGCGGACTGGGAAACTTTCTAATTGCTGTTTGAAGTTTACCGCAGTCGTGCTGAACTCATCTTTTTCGTCACCTGAGGGCTACTCCAGCGGTAAGAGAGGGCGGCGTGCTCTGCGTCGACAAAATCGGTGGTAGGATGGAGATCAACGGCGTCGTCACGGGGGCCATCAGGGTTTAGGAGTCTTGTTGGTACGTGCATGATGACGTGCCCGCGATATTCCTTAGGGCCCTCCTTGGATTTATTGACATCTCCATCAGATTCGGAGTCGGAGCCATCGTAACGGGGCTTATTTTTGAAGAAGAAGCGTCTACGGTCGCTTCTCGCGTACAGCAACTTCGATCCCTTCTGTCTTCGGCATCTCTAGCAATGGGCGTCCAATACCGATGATTGAGCCTTTGGGGCTATTGCGGTGAGATAAACCCTCGACGAGCACCCCAAGGCTGCTGGTGCGGATCGGCCATCGTAGGCGTGGTGTTATACTGGCGCAACCATGGCTGACCTAGCTCAAAGGCGCTTTGAGTACTGGCTTCCTCAGAACTAGCTTTTCCCTCATCCTGTCTAAACTACACGTCGCCAGAGATCTCCGCAGAAGACTTGCCGCTCTGACCTCTTTGGGTTCGGAGTGGTTCCAGGTCCTGAGAAGGAACTTCCAGCACCCATCGAATTCGCTCTTGGAAACTCGATTCGCTATCACGACCAGAGTTCCCCGTCAGGGAGCGCTTCGTTGACGCAGCTATGGCATTTGTCGCACCGGCGAATCCACGTACGGAGCAGCTTAATGCCTTTGGAGCCTCCGGCCTGCATCATCCCGGGATTTCCGACCTGGATATTGTCGCGTTCATCATCAGGACCAACACAGAGTCTGAGAATGCAAGGTCCATCTTGGCCTATTCGCAAAGCCGATCCGTCTCCTTTGAGTCGGAGCCCCTCTTCGTCATCCTTAATGTACCGCTCCAAAGCGTGTCCTAGTAGGTTGCAGCATTCGCGATATTGTGCCAATGCCCGGAGCTTGGATAGGCAGGTGTGGCGGTCCAGGCTTTCGATATCCTGACATAGAGGGTAAAGCTTATTGGAGGGTAAGTCCCGATATGCTTCGGCATTGAGCGAGGAAGTTGTGAAAAACAGTCTGGCGAATGCGTTGTCGACGGTCGCGACGTACTTGTTATCCGACAGCTGAGTCACGGACTTGCTCTCTCTGTGCGCTCGTGCATTTCTCGGCGGAGACCAATCCCTCGACGCGTAAGGATTGTAGGAGGATGCATTAGATCTCCAGGATGATTCTCTCCGCTAGAAGGACTTGTCTTCCCAGGGCACCGTCGTCGTCCTCCCTCGTGCAGCCTCCATGACTGGTGAGGACGACACTATAGAGTGGCAAATAAAACAGCCGAGACGTGAAGTTTGCTCTCCTTGAGATTGCGGGATGTTGGCGTTGACGCTGAAAGACTCTTTCCTCATTCTAGGCTGGAATTTTGGTGTGCCTGTCCTGCATACTGATATCTAATAATTCATAACTTTGCAACACGCGGCTGCGCGGCCTTTGCGGCAGAGTAGGAGAAGCCCTTGCTGAGTCTGGACCTCTTAGGCACAGCTTTCTCTCATTAACTCTTCAAGGTCACGAGTTTGATGATTTGGTTGTTATTCTGACCCGAGGTTCTTACTCGGTATGCGGCCACCCACTCTAGTTTCCGTAATTCCCGGCTCCGCTTCGAACGACGACCAACCCCCCTGTCGCATTTGAGGCGCCTACCCAAAGACGGGGTTCTTGAATCCCCCGGCCGCAGCTCGTTGCCCTCGTTCCATTCGTTCCAACCGCTTCAACGTGAGAAAAAAATCCCCCGCACCTTCTCCCCTCATCCCTCAGCTCATTATCGCGTTATTCCTTCATCCTCCTCCTCAATCCTCTCCCTCTCCCTCTCCCTCCTCACCCCCAAGCTCCAGCTCCCTCTCCATCCTCGCCGTCTCACTCGCGACCCAGTGCCTCATACTTCTGTAGTCATGATGGGTATAATCCATCCAGTGCGCAGTTTGTATAACCCTATACTCGCCATCATCGCACCCTTCTACATCTCTACCCCCCTGAGTTATCGCTCCGCCTTCAGCGAGCTTTCGCCAGGTCTCCGGCGGACACACCATATGCTCAAAGTCATCATTCTCCTCGGTCCCGCAGCCAATCCACACCGGTCCGGCTTTCATGCCCTCCGTTGAGCCCATACCGACTTCGTAGGTGTGCACCGTGACCGTCCGTGTTGTGCCATCTGGCTCGGTTTCCGTGCGTGTAGACACTTTACACCCCGATTTGATGCCTACTATTATCTCGTAATTGCCGCTTGGCACAGCCGTCAGCCGATCCACGCCAGCAAAGCCGCCGCCCAAGAAATGCCAAGCTCCCCTAAACCCGTTTGCTATCTGCACCATTTCCCTGAGGTCAGCCGGCAGCGGGCCAAGCGTCTGTTCTACATCGGCTAACTTCTCCGGAGTAATAGGTGGAAGCAGGATATCGGAGGGCCGCTGAGGAGGGTTGTTTATTTGTGCGTAATCGTCTCTGTGGACTTTGAAGGCTGCTTCCGAAAAGCGCTCGAGAAGTTCAGGCCAGGCAACGCCGTGCAGAGGCTCTTGCTGTCCGTTTTGCTTGCGTTGAACTAGGGCTTCCGTGAGTGAATTGACGGCTGGCGCGGCGTCGGATTCGGCGATGAGCTGTTCGGTGTCGGGGTTGGAAGCGGCGTCATCCCCAAAGTAAGCTTCATAAAGCGCCGGGATGGGCAAAAGGTCCTGGGGGCACCATTCCTCCGGTGTGCAGGCCAGCTTGAATATCTCACGCGCCTTCTCGTGCTTGCCAAGTCCGACAGCGAGGGAGAAATAGACCTTCATGGGAAAGATATGGCAATGCGGCAAGCCTCCCCTCCTCGCCACCTGTATGAAAAGGCGGTCCACAGCCTCAAACGCCTCGCTTATCGCGGCCCGGTCGGCGACCTGCCCTTCCGGCACGCGACAGAGGAGACGGGCACAGATCGCGTGCGCCCAGGGGTCTTCGGAGGTCTTCCATTGGTGCTGATCATAGTTGTCGTCGATGCTCTGCCGGCTATCTCGGTCTCCGTAGTCCGTCCGGGGGATCCAACTGGTTTCCGTCCATTTGTCCAACTGGAAGAAAGCCGGGTTCCCAATTTCATACTCTGGTGGATGCTGGGTTCCATCAAACCCTGCGACGCCCCACGGAATGTTCCGCGGCCTCGTCAACTCGGCATGCTTCCAAATTAACCCCAGAATTTGCTTTGCTGGTGACATGGGGTGCGGTTCGAAGTCGGGTTGGGCGTCGAAGTAGGCCTCCAGCAATCCTCGGGCCGCATCCCGGAGACCGCTGAAAGAGCACAAGACATAGAGCGCAAAGACGTCGCCCCAGACCTCATCCTGCAGGGAGCTGGTGGTCAGAATCTTGTCGCGGAGCTCTATCTTCATCCTCAACATCTCTTGACGCCAACCAAGAAGGCCATTGCAATCCATCTTGACGCCAATTCCGAGGTATACTGCAGTATTGAGGGGTTGTCTAGTCTCCTACGAGTCTAGTTTATCAATCTCACAAATAGCTCTCCAAGTAGATAGTGTTAGTCAAATCAATGTTTAGAATTGCGCTGCGGATTCAGCGCCTCAAATATACCCTCTGGGTGGACTGTGCCACCTGTCCGCAGGCACGCACCAACAGCTGCTGCCTAAATGCCTCTATCCTGCCCGCTTTTTTCCTTGCAACGGATGGATCGCGTGGTCAAAAAAGAAAGACCTGGCCTCCAAAGCCATTAAAAGGGCTACAGTAGTGAAGTACATTTTTTTCTTCTTTCACAAGACAAGTGCCAAGTGCCTTATTCTCAGGCTTATTCCGAAAGGCGTTAGCAGACCCCCTAGGGGACCGGTCTCCCGGGGTGGCGTGCGGGCCACTATCAGGTCCCTAGAATATATCACTCTTGGAAGGGATATTGGCGTTTACCCTGAAGCCAATAACAGCTCCAAAGGCCTGTTATAGGGCGAGGGGCAGGGGAAATACAGTAAACTAGTTCAACATACATGGGACCATAGTGTAGTGTACCGGCATACGGGCATACTACTGCGTCACATAGACCAAAGGATCCGTTAGGATTAGCACTCCATGCTGGCTACAGCCCGTATCAGCATATACAAAGTCCTTAGATAAGAAAGGAATAAAAATAGACTACAGGCGTGTGCTTCCGCAGACCCTCACGATGTAGAGCTCGGAGAGATTATCATCAACAATCACCAGTCAATAGCACACCGTTTTACCTGATGCCTATGCTGATAGTTGTAATAACACTCTAACACATTACTGAGATACGACAGGTGAACAGAATTCGCCGCAACAGATATTGTTGAGTAGAAGACAAGGTAAAGTAATGGTTGCTAGGGGAAGAACTTAGGATAAGTTTACTATAGCACAACCGGAGGTAGTTAAAGTATTTGAATCTCTTTATGCTGTGTGGATGCCGACTCTTCCAACTTGGATAAAAAGCGCTGCGCCATGTCCTTCCGTCCGCATATATACGAGCGCTGCTGGACTCAAATGTCCCGAGACGCAATTATTTTCCAAATGGACGAGTCCTCTAGTGGCTTGACACGACGACAGCCAAATCAAGGTGGAACATGGCTAGGGAAATCGCCTTCACATCTTGTGCGTGTGCGTGGCGAAGAGATGCCCGCGTTAATGACTGTGCCACGTCGGCTGTCATTAGCCGCTTTCTGGCTTTCTTCCAGCCACGGCCGAAAGCTGTCAAACGGTAAACTCGGAGTATCGCGCAAATGATCATAACATCCTACGGCCGCAATTGATTTCGGTGGATGGCTAGGAAATAATCAGAGTCGCTTTGCGCCCATACATAAGGGCCGGCTGCTCCCTATGGCCTGGATTTTGCAACCTTTTCTAAGATTGGCCCCATTCTCGACCGTGAATTAGATCTCTCAAAATGCGTCTGGGTAGCCTCATCACTATTGGTCTCTGCGGGGCCCTCGTTCACGGCAGCGCAATACCAAGTGGGAGATCGGCCCAACCGGAGGTATGCACATCGCCCGAGTGCAAGGAACTAGGCGCCATAATCGCCAGATACACCTCAACAAACACATCTGAGGTAGATCTTTGCGAGAATTTCGAGACGTGTAAGTCGTGTCTGCGGACGCCACCCCAAACTCATGGTGACCGCTTCAGTTGTTTGCGATGCCTACCGAAAGGAGACGCGCCTTGGGCCGGGACAGTCCATCTGGGTAGTCGACTATGATATGCAAAACCGATCGGATCTGGTCCTCAAGGAGATTCTCGAGGGGAATGAGCCACCTGTCGACTCGCCTATCGACAGGGAGCTATTCGTCCTCGCGAAAACGGCATACGACGTCTGCATGGACGAGGCAAAGGTGAAAAGTGATGGAATTTCTCCGTTGGTCCGGAAGCTGGAGCGCCTTGCAGAGTTGTTCCCAGTCGAGGAGTCGTCGTACACATCCCTGAACTCGACGTCGTTGAATGAGACAGATACCGGGCTGAGGGAAGCTTTGGTATTCCTTCAGCAAGCACGAGTCCCCAGCACGGATTATAGTGTTACTGCCGGGCCGGTTATCGCATTTGGCACACAGCCTGATGATATGAATCCGGTTTGATACCCTGGCTCCGGATGAGAATGACTATAATTGAATGCTACTAACAGAGCGTAGGAACGGAGGATCCCAAGAGCGAAGCCACCCTACCAAATGACTCTGCCACCGTCGTGGTACGATGATAGTGCCAAAATGGCAGAATACCTGTCAATAATGACGAAAACTCTGGCCGTGGTCCATCCCAGCAAGGCGGCGAGGGGAAAGGCTTCTGAGCTTGCAGCTCAGGTGATTGATTTGGAGAGGCGTGTGACGGCTGTTCTCCCCTCACGGACTGAGCTTGATTCGCCAGAGGTGAGGATTAGAGAGCTTTATTCTGCCATCCCTCGCCTCGGTAGAGGCGGCAACACGACTAATGTAAGCACAGAATTACTATAACCCTACGCCCCTCGATGAAGCTGCCAAATCCGTTCCTCTCTTTGGCATCGACTACGTAGTCAAGGCTTTGGCACCACCGGGGTATGCGCCCGACAAGATACTCTTCGGCCTCCCAGACGCCATCAAGAAAATCTCAAGCATATACCTAAGCACCTCGAGAGAGACAGTGCAAACCTATCTCATGTGGAGAGTGGCGGACGACCTCGTCCTCAGCGTAGTAGCCCCGGAGATGGAGCCTCTGCAAAAGTTTAAGTTATCCCTGGTAGACCTGGTAAGTCCCTAGATATCCCCGTCTCGACCACGGCCGGCTAACAGAAGTGTAGCAATCATCTGCCACCCCAGGGAGGTGGCCGAAATGCGTGGAGTTTGTTGGCGCCAGAGACGTGCTGGGCTGGATTGTAGGCCGATTCTACCTGCAGAAGAAGTGGTCGGCCGAGGCAAGCGAGCAGATGGGTGAGCTTACGCGATACCTAAAGAACGAATTCGCGGAAGAGCTCAAATCGTCGGCCTGGTTGGACGAATCTGCCAAGGGCATCGGGGTAGAAAAATTAGAGAAGATGGAGGTCCAGTTCCCGGGCCCAGAAGGACGAGTACGCAACCCTTTCTCCCATTCTAGTCACGCAAACTAATCGCCCCACCCCAAGAACCCCGTCAACGTCTCCGACGCCTCAGCCCTCAAAGAATTCTATCGCGCTGTCAACCTCACCACCACCAACTTCGACAACGTCTGGTCCCTCCGCGTCTGGCTCAACAACAGAGTGTGGAACCTCCTCTCCCGCACCGACCTCGAACCCGAGTGGCTCGGCCCGCCGCACATCGTCAACGCTTACAGCTCCGTGACCGCCATCATGTTCCCCGCCGCATACCTGCAGACACCCAAGTTCCACCCCGGCTATCCCTCGGCCGTCAACTTCGGCAGCGCGGGACAGGTTGTCGGACACGAGATCTCGCACGGGTTCGACACGACTGGCCGGCTATATACGCCGGAGGGGAAGTTCGAGAATTGGTGGTCGAATACTACCGAGAAGGAGTATAATCGGCGCGCGGGTTGCTTTGTGGAGCAGTACGGGGGTTTTACGTTCGAAGGACCAGATGGAAAGATCATGAAGGTAGACGGGGAGTTGACGGTGGATGAGAACATTGCAGACTCAGGCGGCCTGAATGCTGCGTTTGGAGCGTGGGAGAGACACCGGAAGGACCGCCCGGAGCGGGATATGGCCCTTCCGGGGCTGGAGAGATGGACGCCAGAACAACAATTCTTCCTAGCGTTTGCCTATAGCGGGTGCGGGACGTGGACGAAGGAGGGAGCGGCATGGTTGGCGGAGACGAACCCGCATGCTCTATCGAATTTTAGAGTAACAGGGCCGTTGCAGAATTCACAGGGCTTCAGGGAGGCCTTTGGGTGTAAGGTGAAGGAGCCGACCTGTCCAATGTGGTGAGGGAGCCATGAATTTTACGTCACAGAAGACGATCAATACCTATGGACTAGTTGCATTTGCGGTCTATCCGCACCCGTCTCACCTTGCCCTACGACAGACCGTATCCACAAATGACCGACATAGCGCCTAAAGCTTTCTATCCCGACCGACGAATCCGGTTCGACGGTTCATGCCAAAGCGATGAGATTGTGGATATACGGATCCCGGACTGTAGAAGCCGGAAGAACCCTCCAGACAGTATCGGCTTGGCTAGCTTTTGATACCAAATTCAAGATATCGACAACTATGGAGTGGCATCCCTTGTAATTAGGTCGTATTATATGATTGGATAGTGCATTTGATTGTGAAGAGCTTATTTCCATAGTAAAAAGGTAAAAACGTACAACACCAGGGATTCCCACGTGGTCACCCACCGTAGTACTGGTCTGGCGGTTGGCAGCTTATCTAAGGGAGAGCGGACGGGATCCCGAGTATTCTGCCACCTATGGTCGTACGTGGAAGACGACAGCCGAATTTGCGCTTAAGACAGCAGCTAGATATAAAGAAGACAATAGCTATTGTCAGATGCGTTTGCCAGATGCTGTTCAGGGACCATGGCATACTTATATCTACTCCCTATTCGAAGTAGAATACTATTCCACAAGAAGCCTGTTAGTAGATAGGTCGGTCACCTGCAACAAGAGAGGAGATCAATTGAGGTGTCGAGCTGTATCCGTAGCTCAACGCGAATTAAGGTAGGGATACAGCAGCCGCTGTCCAACGATACCACACGTTCGCCAGTACGTCACCTTCATAATCTCTTGGCCCAGGCAGCTATCAACGCCTCGAGGGAAAGTCGACATTGCAGTAAGCGCATTACCGTAGAGCGTCGGGCGAAGTATCCAACGCTGAATTTTCCTTGCTTCTACTGAGTTCTAGTTTGAAATAGCGTGAGTCGAAAGAACAATAACGCCGGCAGGCCCGAGAGTACTCTGTCATCAGCATTATCGTCCAGTCCTATGCCTACAAACGTTCTTCTCTCACTTCACAATCCATCTCCGCCAATATACATTGTCAAAAATACCACCCGGGCGGTCCACCATACATTGCGTAGCTTGGATTCATCTCGCAGCCATCTCCGTCTCTCTAGCCTCGCTGCCTAATACCGTGAGAATAAGAAGCTTATCTGCTATAGTATCCACGTCAGTACCAACCAGGACATTAACCTGGAGGGCATTGCCTACGCGGAACGGCATCTCCGCTGCCTCACCTCTAAATTCCACGACTTACTCATCTGGCCAATGCCCGAGGAAGGGCTCGAATGTAGCGAATAGACTCTCTCCATCCCCGGCGCCGGGACTATACTCGCTCTCGCCAAGCATATCAACCCGCCCATCAGCCCGACTACCACGTACAAGGATGTCGCCAGGACAATTGACAGCGACGGGGAGGAGGCGTACAGCGAGAAAAAGGCGAACTCGTTGCTGGCCCTTGCGGCGGAAATGGTGGTCCGCTGCGTATCTTGGTAGACAAGGAGGCAGAGGCTAGCCAACAGCACGGATGAATACTTGGCCAGCAATGCGAAGTCCGGGGGGATTTTATGAAAATTGTCAGAGCACCAGATTCGTAAACACATTGTGTATAATTATCGGAAAGCATTGCTGCTCAATACATTTGTTTTCACTCGCAAGTTTTCTTTAGAGATATCTTAAGCCCTTCGAAATACTAGTCTCTTAAACTTACCTTATACAGATATAGGATACGAGGTCGCGATATAGCACATCTGTAACTTTCTTGCGACTACAGCGAACGATGCTGAAGGATTTAGAGACTGACGTCTTATCGACTGCCAAGGTTAATAGTGCGATTTGGCATTTGAGATGTCCAATTTCTGGAGTCATTTTAGATGCATACTGCATCTAGATAACTTTTGGCGATGTTGAGTAGGCTTCCAAATGATAAGCTTATGGTAGAGATGATCTTAGGTTTGAGAAGAGAAGATCTCTGCCCCAACTCGTCTCACAAAACCCCCACCCCCCGGCCTCCCCATTACTCGGAAACCCCTCAATATCGCTAATGCCTTCTTTCAGTAACCATGAATCAAAATATTATTCCCGCCGCCCCTTTGCGAGGATCCAGAGAAAGTATGTGAGATATCAAAAGTACCTTTCATTCATTCGTCTCGTCGTAAACATTCAGCCATGACATGAAGATTTGGCGGCCGCAGCCTCGGTCTCCTCTTTACATTCCCCAGGCTTAACCACCCATCCTTCTCGGCCAAATATGATGTTGCTAAGAACCTCCCCCCGCACTATCTCGCACAACCGGTCCTCATCTCCAGCTTCCTCCTCTTGCCAACATATCCGCCTCAGGCAGCCTACTACAATGGCTATCCCTTCCGCCTCCCAAAGCCGCTGCACTTCCGACACATGATTCTCGAAGCTCCCCTGCAGGTAAGGTGACACGAGACCTTGGTGACTGGGAAAGAGGACACTGAAAATTTCGCTCCAGCACTGCTCATCAGTGTTTCTCGGCGGCAGCTTAGCCAGTCGATCTTGTAGGTCGTTCGAGATTCCCACGACATAGTTCTCGGTCGGCGACTGGCACGAATTCTCTTGCAAGTGGCGGGCTAACTCCACCGAGGACTCAAATTTCTGGCTACAACTCGTACAATAGTGTGGAACGAGGTGTAAACGGATGAGGTGATGCCTGACTTGTCGGATGTCACTGAAAGAACCATACTTGAGGCAGGCGAGGTGCCTCTCTTTGTATGCGGCGTAAAACGGGCACCCAAGCCCTGCGGCATCAGTGGTAAGGGCTTTCGAGTCCGAAGTATTTCCAGAAGCGTTGGAGGTCTGCGGTCTATCAGCGACTAGTAAGGTACTTTTGGATGCATGGGTATACCAACGGACGAAAACACGGGCAACCGAGACAGGATTAAAATGCGAAGGGACTCGAGTATTTCATCCTTGACCGTGAGAAATGCGCTGTAGTTTTTGGGAAGACTGGGCGGTTCTCTCGGCTCAATGTTGTACCAGTCCAGCCAGTCGCCCTCAATGTACTCATCTGCCACGCTGCTCGGCGTGGGGTAGGGAAGGCTATCATTCTCAGCATCGCTCATGACGCCTTCAATGATCGGAGAATCGAGAGTTGAGCCGGCCTCACGGGCAGGAGGTTCCTGGACATCCGCGCCCAGGGGCGGCGACCTTCTAGGCCGTTTTAACTCCCTCCAGTTCGGCATAGTCAGCGGGAAAATACCACCTTGGACAGTTTGCTTGGATAGGGGCTCAAGGTGGTCATCGGCATGACTTGCACCATCAACATCGTCGTGAACTCTTTTTTTGACGGGGAGTCCTAGTTTTTTACCGTCTTTCGCCTCGATTAATGCGTTATTGTCGTGCAGGTAGATTTCGGCCAGAGTAGGGTGCTCTCCTTGAGCCTGAATGTTGGGGTCCTTCGCCTCAGGCACTTCATCCGCCCCCTCCCCATGGTCGACAGCCGACTGCTCGCAAATAACTGTCTTAATCAAAAGACTTTCAGTCATCACCGTGTCTCCTTCGTTAATGACAACGAGTCGATAAGGAGGTACCCGGACATAAGCTGAAACCTGATTATTCCAACGCAATCGTATCCCCACTTTCTTGTGCTGCCCGTCCGATGTCCGAGCACCCCCTATCTCTAAAACGGTATCTCCCTCTCTCCTGTAGCAGAAGGACGTCACGCGCCAGGTATCTTTCCATGAAAGCTCACATTCAGTTAGCTCGTCGAAACGAAGCGGGGAGCATATAGACAGATCCTGCCTCGCGGGAAAGTCGGCGATTGAATCTGCAAACACTCCGTGCATGGGGGCATCTGAACTCGATTCCCAAGTCAAGCAAGACATGTCGCCTGCCTTCGCCCTGATGACCTCTTGTTGAAGCAGGAAAAATGCCCTGTCGCTAGATTTGAGGTCGAGTATGGGGCGTATCTTGAACAGCCCAGAGAGTACCGACCAAACATCATTAGCCTGGGTTGTTGGTCGAGATGCTACCCATGCTATCTTTTGCCACGACGGAATCCTAGCGAGAAGCTCTGACGGGTGGACTCGGTCAAGAGTCGCCCTTGCGGATGAAGTACTCGAGAGGCTCGCTATCCTTTCCGGAATCGACATGTCGCCCAGGCATCTCTGATCCCGACCGAAAAGTTTGAGTATAGGCGCGGCCGCCAGGGCAGGCAGAGACAGAAGCTCTTTTGACCACACTGAATTATTCCATGCGACAAAGTCTGTCGCATCGCTGTCTGGGTAGATGTCGGGTACATAAGCGATGCAAGAAAGGGCCTGGGAATACCAGAACATGAGCGATCTGACGGTCTCGTACCGGGCACCGTGGCCACCTCGTGAAACATGCACGCAATCAACCAAAAGCCAATCAACGCCTAATGACCGAGCCTCTCGACAGGTCAGTTCAACGGCTGTTGTTGCGTCTGATGGCTCTTCCGTCCCATTCTGAGCTATTAAGGCGCGTTCGAAACTTTGATCGTTGGCGTCTTGCCCAGTCGAGAGAGCGATATAAGCGGGCAGATCCGTCGTGAAAGACTTGAATTTTTTGCTACTAAGTTGGAATAACCAAACGGGCACCAGTTCGGTGCTACCGTACCCATCCATTGTCCTTCTCGGAATTGAAAATAATGAGAATTTTTGGGGAGAGTGAGGATTGCAACGAATTTCCGGTAGACCCCGCCCAGGTAATGGGAAGGAACAAACTTCTCGTCGACTTAAAGCCTCTGAGCTCTTGGCGCCCTGAGAATCACTAGCTCCAGCATTTCTCAGCGCCTTTTAAGTCGTCCTCATTTGTGCGCACTCCGGGGGCGTGCGATTGGAAATGACGCAGCCGGGACGTGGCGGTAAGCCAATCACGGCGAACCGAGGTGGTGCGCGAACCTACTTACAGAGACGCCCACAGAGCCTACTTCATTTGTGCTCCACGCCCTTCACACCGCAGTTACGGTAATCGGCGGTGCTGCTCCTGCTCCCTTAAGCCTGCCAATTTCTGGGCCATCCACACGATATCCAGCCACATAATCCATAGGGTTGGAGTTTTTTGGTTCCACAATGGCGTTAGGGCTCCGTCCGCTTGGTAAATATTCATATAGGATTCTTGCACTACTTCACCAGATACTCAATATTCTTAACGATGGCACATTCTCAATGAGCAATAGAATGATTTAACCAACATTGGTGGGCGGCTTTGAACGACCTCCACACGCCGTTACCAATGGGTACATAACTGTAGAACAACGGGTTTTACACACATTCCTAGCTTTCACCGGGTCTGAGGAAATCCTCCGATCCCTCCCCATTCTCATTTGCCTGCATCCACTCGAAGTGCGGAAAGGGTCCCGTCGTCCCATCGCCATGCCCAGCGGACAGGCTCGTATTCGGATGTAGCTCCTGCCATGATGAACTAACCATGGGTGGGCGTGACTCTCCCTGGATGGGGAGATGCCCAAAATTTTGCTGTTCGTTTGACATAAGTGGAGCGTTGAGTGATGTCCCTACTTGCACGTGTAGTTCGTGCTGTGTACTAGGTGAATACGATTGGAAAGGAACCTCAAGAGTGTCGCCGCTGGGCTGTTGTAGTTGCTTCAGGTCGTTTGGTCGGAGGGCTGCCTCGTGGTTCATTTGCCAATGACTCCATTCAGATTCGGGCGGTATTGGTGGAGCAGTCAAATTGGTCGATTTTTTGCTGGCGCCGTCGTTAGGATCCACTTTCGAGCCCGCCTCGCGGAGCTTCGTGGCGCAATATTGCTTGATGCCGAGCTCAAGAATACCGCATATCGTTTGCGAAACTGCTGCTGGATTGTCCTTCTCCTGGTTGAAGTTGACTAGGACCTGCTCAATCCTCATTGCAGCGCCGTGCTCGTCACGTCGAAAGAATTGCTCGCTGACGAGCTTGACAAACTCATAGGCTCCTGCTTCCACATATGGGCTGGAAGGAGGTTGAATTTCTGGAAACACAGCCTCCCAGATATCTTGCCATTGTTCAATCTCAGTCCCTCTATTCCACCTAATATTCTGAAGCCTCACAATATCTTCGGCTTCGACGCCGTCAGGGTCCGGGCGTGAAGTCTCTGACTCTCCGCAAACCTTTGCCCTGAGATGAGCATGGCAGCTCTGTCTTCCCCCGTTCCCCGGGAAAGCCTTCTTGCAGAAGGGGCAGAACGGGGGTTTCATATGGACTCTCTGGATGTGCTGCCGCACGTAGCCGTTGTTTGTGAAGATGTTCCGCAACAAGCAGTTCGTATACTTAAAAGGATTCAGCTTGTAGTAAGGGCATGCCAGGGTTTGCCACGTGGCGGGATCAGACCCATTCACTGCTGCGTAACCCTGACCAGCGCGCCGCTTCCGCTGAGGGGCGTAGTCATCGTCCTGCTCACCATGGCTGTCGGAGGGCTTCCTCTTCCTCGAACGGGCTTTCCAGTCCTTCCGAGTTCCGGAGGGCGGTTCTTGAGTTTTTGTCAAAGTGGCCTTTGGCACGGTGATATTGCAGTTGCTATCTGTGATGGCTTCATTGTTGGGTAGAGTCGGCTCGTAACTGTGGTCCGCTAAATATGCGGCCGGGCCCGAAGACAGTGTTAGACGTTGATGTTTGGTATGCTGAACTAAATCGGGAGGTTGCTGGTATTGCTGCGGGGGCCAGCATCGGGCAGGAGGAGGCGCCGCGGTGGGTTGACTAGGAGGCTC
>Ga0247774_1000428_pt1 | contig 20937 bp, 22 predicted proteins | sample UWRJL001104B6_FD_179933 | JGI IMG/M metagenome (GOLD analysis project Ga0247774, IMG submission 179933) | Plant litter microbial communities from Arlington Agricultural Research Station in Wisconsin, United States - UWRJ-L001-104B-6 | ecosystem: Environmental > Terrestrial > Plant litter >... | reverse complement strand
GCATCCAGTACGTATTGATTGTAAGCAAACTGCCATCGTGAAGTAGCTCTATCCCCAATCTTACAGCAGAAGAGCAAAACTATCAACTTACGGCGCCACTTGGAAGACCGTCATTTAACTGGGTCTAATATACAGTCAATTCGTCATCGAATTAGGAAATCTATATCAGCACAGAGGTATATAACAGCGGACAATGGAAAGGCCATTTCACCCCTTCAGGCCAAGGGAGGCTAGCCTGAGATGACGTATGCTAAGTCTTCTACGCCGACGAGCCATCGGCTACAGATGACCGAAGGTGCTGCTGGTAAGTCTGTTGAATAGCCGCTAGCTTCGGTGGGTTGATCTTGATATGTCCCTTTGTGAACTTGTACGAGAACTAGTCGCAAACTTCGTCAGCAACACGCCTACGAATCCAGGGCCAAACAAGAGGAGCAAGGTTGTCCGTACGTACCGCATTTACCAGATCATCCATTGTGTTGAGGCTCATCCCTGCAGGGACAAAGGAGCCTAACTGGAACAGCCATGCCAGCAGTGGCTGTGGCTGTGTACTCTCCCTAAGCTTCGCAAGATCCGCGTCAAAGTCCCTCTTGCTCAGCTTCCGGCCCTTCTCGTTCACAAGGAGGCCGACATGCGCGAACTCGGGGGGTTGCCAGCCAAATGCGTTGTACATAGCGACGTGTTTCGGCGTGGAGATAAGCCATTCCTGTGCACGACCAAGATTAGCTCCCATCGTTCATACCGTCCGATAATCCATTATCCCAGTGCAGAGTGGATGGAGCGTAGGCACGCGTCGTACCTCGCCACGGATAACGTGCGTTACGCCCATGAGATGGTCGTCCACAACATTAGCAAAGTGATAAGTCGGGTATCCATCGCGCTTGACGATGATCAAGTCGCCACCCTCCTCGTTCTTCTTTTGGTAGTACCCAAACACCCTGTCGACGACCGGCACCGGCTGCTCGCCAAGCTTGAAGCGAATGCAGTGTTCCTCCCCCGCTGCTGCGCGCCTGGCAGATTTCTCGAGATCCAAGTTCCGGCAGTTGCCTGGGTATCCCGTCCCATGGCCTTGCGCCAGGCTCTGCTTCCGCTGTTCCTCGAGGTCCTCAGGCTTGCAGAAGCAGCGGTAGGCATGACCGGCGTTGATGAGCTCCGCCGCGTGTGATGTATAGGTTTCGACTCTTTCCGACTACCGTCATAATGTGAGTGGCCTACTTCAACACCAAAGCATGACAGAGGGCAATACAATACCTGAACGTAAGGTCCATAGGCACCACCAATATCAGGCCCTGGGTCAAGTTAGCAATGTTCAATTCACGGTAGCTTTTTTGAAGATTACCTTCATCCCATTGTATCTGGGCCCATTTGAGGTCGTTCATGAGCCTCTCCTGAGCGTCGGGTACAGTTCGCGTCTACCACCAGCCGTCAGTCTTCATACCCGCGTTTCTCACAACTTCTCCGGGAACGTACCCGGTCCGTGTCTTCTATTCGCAGTATAAACTGCCCCTTCGTCGCCTTAGCGAGGAGGTAATTGTACAGTGCGGTCCTCAGACCCCCCATGTGGAGGTACCCTGTCGGCGACGGCGCAAAGCGCGTCCTCGCCGGCCGGTCCGGCAGCCATGAAGTCTGGGGCTCCCCATCCCGCAAGTGCCCCGGTCTTGACCGCAGTAGAGAAGAAAGTCCACTACGTCGTCTCCTGACATTGGCCTGGTCATGCTTCGTCGAATCTGCGGGCGCTGCCGTCCCTGAGCATCCTCGGCGTTGGCGACGGCCGGCTGGAGGTGCGACGACGCCCTCGAGACAGGAGACACAGATGAAGCTCTGGCCAGCAAAGGACGTTAGCCGTGGCCGGATAGAAAGCATAGCTTGCTAATTGACCCGCCCCAAATCAATCAGATAAGGCCTTTCGAAATTCCGGTACGATTTGGCGAGCTTTGGCGAGCTTTGACAAGAGTCTCCTGGTATTTTGGTCGAGCGAAGCTCAGACCTGTAACAATTCTCACATGTTGAACAGTGCGAGACAATTCGCACTGTTCACGAACTGTACGTCTCCTCACTGAGCAGCAAGACTGATGATGGGCTTCATTCAACCAGCACCTACGTTGGTTTCATCATGTCTCGTCAGTAATATCATCCGAAACAGTTAATGACTCTAGTATCTGCTCCTCGTTCCTCGGAGAAATTAGAGATATAGGCCGAGATGTTCAATACGACTCATAACCCTATCCCTAATGTTTGACCACGACGAACAACTTCCTCGTCTCACTTGAGCGAGCGCACATTCCGAAATCCATTCACTTGCACCTGAATAGACTATCTGTTCCTTTTTTTAATGGCGCCTTCTCACGCGTGCTCCCAACTTTCATCAGTACTTGTCTACGCACTGGCGAGTACCGACAGTACCTGCCCTGAAAAAGCTCCATGTCCGCCGATTCACCATCTCTTGGTGGCTTCCATGTGCGGAAGTATTCATAGAAGCTAGGAAGTCCCATACACATATATGGCCACAAGACGAATATTTGCTTACCAATATGCATCCCGACTAGTCACACGCAAGCCGCAGATACATCTACAGAGGACAGGGTAATCTTGATGAGTTGCACTGTATCAAAATATGTGGTTGGCGATATCACGGTTAACAGGTGGCAGGCCTTCCCGAATGAACACGTAAACGAAAAAGACACATACTAGCCACGACGAAAGGAGAGCGTAGGCCAGGGCACCAAGACAGGTGTCTATGTGTCTTGTGTGATAGCAGCATACGGCCTTTGTAGTTAGGTTGAGCGCAAGCCTGGAGCAGCTTCGTTACCTTCCGACAGCTCTATCATGGGTAGATATTCACACCGAGGAACCCAATCCGATACCACACTCTATCGTCGCTCACCTGGGAGATGACAATTAGCCATCCTCTGCTAGGCACTCTTCGAGTTTAACCTCCTGATGCTACTCTGCGCGTCTTGGTTCAAATATAGGGTAAGCACTCGATCCGCAGGTCCTGTCCATTCACTCTATTCCAGATTACCCAGACAGACCGATCCCAGTTGCATATAATCTAGGCATGGAATTTCATTAGAGCCTTTGATTCCGTAGGAGACCATATATAAGGAACGCCTAAACCCTCAAGGGAAATCGCCCGATGTATCGCCTTTGAGTCAGTCTTCTGACCTACAGCCACGTTCACCATCAGGATATTCACCTTTCTCGCTCTCCAGTTTTGTGACGGCGAGAACCTGATGCTCCTCTACTCTTCAGCCTTCGTAATGACCTCGGTAGGCTCTTTGAGGACTGTCGCCGGTAAAGCTGTTGCTTTGCCCCATGACTGCCTGCAAACGCCGGTAAGTTTCCCCCTGACCCCTGACTATCCGGACACCGTACAAGACTATGGAAGTATATTGATCCCAGGCTGTGGGCTCTTGCTTTGGGTTCGCCAATTCTCGTTTCTGTCGGTAATGCTACTTTCCCCACGACTGCGTCCGAGATAGGGTCAAGAGACTTCGGGGCTTCCTCTCGAGCTACGAGTGGAGGAACACTTCCCACCAGTGAATAAGGAGCGAACCTTGGTGCCGAAGTCGTAGAGCGCGCCGTAAATCTCAAAATGTCAATGAATGGGATTGTATAGATCATCAACGGCCGACGGACCGTCAATTTCAATCTGCCGTAGCTGGCACCCACCAAGCAAGGAAGGAAAGCTCGAAGGTAAGACCATTAACAGCATGCAATAGAGTAAATAGAATGGAGGTTTAATGGAATGATACATTGTTAAACAATAGTTCTCCTCATTCTTGTCAGGCTAAAGCTGATATTCTTGAATTATTCAATTTCTCCTTCTACCCTGACTCAAGCGAAGAGATGGCTGTTCCGCCTCCGGGCAGCTGGCCACACGAGCATTCTCTCCTGCGCTGTGCTGATCGAGTACAGTCGTAAAGCATGAGCCGGCTTGGTCTGGGTTAGTGATGAAGAGAGCAATAATGTGTAAAATCACGATTCTTGAAGACTCATACAAGAAAGATTTCGTCCTGTCGCCCGAGGAGTGTTATCGCCCCATCAAAACTTGTGATCCGCTGCCTCGCTAACTAGGGAGCGCCTCTGCTTCCCTCGAAACGATCAGGTCTTGGCATTTAGCGTGCTCCTTTCTTGACGTTTTCAAATGCCTACCGTCCTATACCGTCAAAAAAGTCCTCCATTTCGCAATCTCACGAGCGGAAGCCTCCCACGCCCATCACTATTGAAACACAGTCACGTACCCCGTGCAATCTCTGGTAAGCTGCCTCCCTCCCCTGCACATCCCAATAGCCCCTTCAACACTTCTCCTTGTCTATCCGCACACTTATTCAAACCAAGAGCCACACCAGGAAAGGAACAAGCCACCTGCGATCAGCAATCGAATTTTTCGACTTATAAACACCTACGCCATCTCTACGCCATCTCTAAGACGCCTCGTTCCATGACAAGAGCAAAAGGACGAGCAAGAACGGTAGGCTACTATAGCTGAGAATGACTGAATAGGTCGCGCCTGGGCGAGACTACAATACGTCACCTAAAGGGCGGTAAAGCTCCACATTGTCACCCACACAAGAACGCCTTCATATTCGCCTGACCGGAAGAAGGGTGTCTTTCCCAATTCCAGGAGCGGTGGCGTTCTGGGGCCTGTAGTAAACAGGCGGCTTGGGTAAGACATTTACTGCCTTTTTAGGTGTGAGTTTCCCCACTCGGATCACATCCCATTCCTATTTTGCAAGTGGCGCGGCGCTTTGCTTTTCCGCCTCTCCTGAATTCCATAACATGCCGGCACTGCGGGTACGTGGACAGCACTAGTCGTCCATATCGACACATAGCCACGCAGAAGAAATGATTTCTTGGGATCCAGTCCCCACGGCAAGGCTAGATGCGACATCTTCCGCAACGTGCGATAAAGTACTTGTAAGGGAGAGAGAGTCGGTAAGCGTGCCTGCCGCGCCAGCTCACGACCCCCTGTGAGACCGCCATGACAGGAGCAGCTTGGAGGTTTTCTGCCGCCCGCGCTCGGTTGGGAAGAAGCCTATCAAAGACAGACAGGCTGAGTCTTGCAGGCCAGCTGGTCGAGCCCAGACATCTCGTTCCCGTTGTGGGAACAGACATCGTGCCTCACAGCCAGTGAAAAAAACAAAAACAAAAAACAAAGTGAATCAGTTTTTTTCTTTTTCCCATCTGTTCTTGTTTCTTTCAGGCTTCGGTGCCACAGCAGCAGGAGATGTCCTATTAGCTCGCTTTTCTCGGGCTTTCCATGTCGCGAATCCAAGCCACCCTGTCCTGCGTCTTGCAGCTGCAAAAAAAAAAGGATGATGCCAGAGAGGTTCTGCATGAGAGTCTGCCAAAAAGGAGAGGATGAAGATTGAAGAGAAAGGAGAGGCAGTCAACCAGCCTCGGGCAAGAGGAAAATTCGACGCCATTTGTTCGTCTGGAATTGGTCAACGAGCCGCCAACTGCCTACAAGTTTTGTTGTTCATCCTGGCATTGTTGAGTGCCTTCATTTCAAGAGCCACAGATGTATCTCCTTCGTTCTAAAAGGCATTGCGGGAGTCTTGGCAGCTATGGAGTCTCAGACCATCTGATATCAGCTTTAGGTATAGCACCCTCGTCTCAAGCGGGCAGAGACAAGTGTTTTATCCCGGCCAATTGATCGTAGGGTCGTCAATGCTGAATTGAAGCTGGATTTTCATGCACGGCGCAGCAGGTTGTAGCCAAGCTAATGCCGTAGCTCCAGGGCAGACAAGTGGCCCAGGCTCAAGGCGGACGAACGAATGAATCGGCCGTCAACAAGGCTCGCCCGTGGTCTACGACATTCCAATGGACACTATCGGGTCTTTTTCCTCAACGCTAGGCGCTCTTCATCTGGGGAATCTTATTCCGTGGACTGCCGTGGTGGTTAGCTTGCTGTCCTTGGACGCTAGGCTGAAGGTTCGAAGGCCCCAGGCCCCAAACGGCCGAGACATCTCAACCTCCGGGGCCGAAGTGATTTGGCGTGGTTTGGACAAAACCGGCAGGGCCTCTTTGAGGCCTGCGGATGCTGAAGCACGAAACCAATACTTCACGTCAGTGGCGTTGCTTGGGCCCGCCGCTTCCTATCGCCTCCTGTTCAGGTGAATCCACTAGGCTTGGTCTCCCCAACTGGCCAGGGACGTGGGAGCCGCACCTGGTGCGGCCAGCGAGTGCCGTGCTTGCTGTGGATCGATAACATTTGAGGGAATGCGAGAGACAGCCGTGGGAATAGAGGAGTGAAAACCGCTCAGAAAAAGGAAGGATTGGCGGCAAAGCGCGCAAATCTTGGCCGCGTCCGGAAGGCCGCGGAGAGGTGGGGAGTATCGATTTTGTGATCTGGAAAAGCTGGCAGTACCTAATGCGACACCGTATCGACACCAGGAGTCCCGTGAAAACAGAGAAGTGACAATAAATAAAATAAAAAAGTATTTTGCATACGGCCTTTTTAATAACGTGGATGCACCGAATGCGAATTGTTATGTCTGAGAAAGCGATTTTGCCTTTTGCTGTTTGTTCCTCTGTAACTTGTTGCCTTTGCTCTTCGTTGAGGCCGAAAAAGATGCGGCTTGGACCTGTCGAGTTCGAAGGGCAGCAAACGGCAATTACCTGCCGACGTCTAGCTTTTTCATTCGTGCTACCTCAAGACATCGAGTGTCATGTTCTTGCTTAGCTTGAGAATCAAATGCACCTTTGTGGTTTCCCAACTCTTGGTGACCTGGGGCCGCCGTATTGTTGCTTCGTTCCTTTTGGTGGTTGTTTGAGTGGGTCCAATTATCGGCGGCTGGGAATCCACAAGAGCAGCGAATGGGAGGAAGTACTCAGTACTTGCCATGTTACGCTCACACCCCCATCGCCGCACCAGGTTGGATGAACCACCACTTCGCAGAGATCTTCTCCTCACTCTCACCATGGGATCCATTTCACATGTGCCCGTGCATGCAATCCAACCCACACCGTCTTCGCCCCCAGCATTAGCAAATGTCATCCATAGGCTATCGGATGTCGATTCAATTTGTGACAGAGGCCTGCCTTGCGGAGTTGCGTATCCATCTGGCCGCTTCCGCAGGACCAACCCTCAGGATCGGTGCTCGAAGTGGTGGGCGACCCAAGGACTGGTGGCCGCACTGGTGAATTGTTCGCTGTCATTGGATGATAATTTTCTGGCTCAGCTCTTGAATTGAACTTGGGCTAAGACGTCGGGGCTTGTCCGTCTACTTCGGCGGCTGTTATATTGTGCTCGGTAGAAGTTGGATGCTTAGATGCGTGGCTTCGTCCAAATGACCCTGTTGGCGATGGATTCCAGCTCTTTCTTGTAGGCTCGATTGAGGACGAACCATTTTCTACCAGTCAATCTTCAAGGCATATCGTTTATGCTATGGTTCATTCAAGAGGGGTTTTGCCAGGGACCGCATCTGCAGAGCTCGACAGTCCTGTCAAGTGTGTCTTGTCTCGATTTGGCAACTCGAAATCGTGCGTGGCTTGCATATCCTGTCCTTGTCGATACTGGATTCATTTTTCGAAAGACCCATGTCAATCAAGATTTCAGTTGCACAAAATTGGAAGTTGTAAGCAGGTGCCACTACGCATCTTGATATCAATCATCAACGACGCAGATATTGCCGCATTTCTATACAGAAAACTTCCTGCGCCAGTATGGCGCTGCAAGCCTAGCACATTTCCCACGCTACTTGCTAATGGTGTCCCAAAATTATCCCGAGAGCCGCATCCCCAGGATTGATGCCTACCACACCCTCTAGAGCTGGTAAAGACCCTGAACATGATAGCTTTTGCGGCCGGTGATTGATTCGTTCCCGGGAAATGGGGAAGCCGGGCTAGAACAGAGCTTGAAGAAATTTGGCACGACTTTTGGGCCGCCTCCTTGGTACAGTAGCATATGGCGGATGGCTGTTGTCCCTTGGTTGTGCTATCATCAGGACGAGAGTCTAAACTTTAGTGGCAAGTAGCAAGACGCCATGTCGCGCCGAGCCTCGAGGCAAGATCGATCGATCGGACCTGGGAAAAGTGCCTAAACAAAACGGCCATTAAAAAGCATCCCGATCCATCTTCATGGTCTCTTCTGGTGAATCGAACCGTTGAAGGTAGTCCACATGTCTCCGTTAGGGACGCCTCAGTTGCGATCTACCTCTAACACAGAACTTTTGAAGTCCGGGAAAAAGTGCCCCTACTTCGGGCGGAAAGTAACGTGCCAACCTTAACGCTCCGTGAGGCTCCATCTCGTCGGACAGCCGCCCTGCGTTTGGTGGGGTTTCCAGTTGGTGTCCAGGCGAATCTGGAAGGCGTGCGAACAAATATCTTCTTCCGCAAATGCAAAGGCTAAAATACGGGGAACGCACATGTCAAGTGAAGTGAGGGGAAGGAAGGCAACAATATGCAAAGGACCCACAGACCCAGTAGCGCTATCGGGTTTCAACGTTGCTGATGCCATTTCGTATCTCACTCCCCATCGTGGTCTATCATCACCTTGACGAGGCCGCTGGGTGAGTGGGAACTAACCGTATCTATCATAGGATTATAGACGCATGCGGTGAATATTGGAATGCCACTCTGGATGACAGGCATAACCGTACATGGATGATGGCGGATCAGCAGCTAGCGAAAGAGATGGCGGCTGGTCGGCTTCTCATGTTAGGCATTGCTCCTAGCTCATGCTAGCGTAGCGCGTAATGGGCAGTGGGCCAAACTTTGAGCCTATGGAAGGCCAGCCGTACCAGCGGAGAAGGACGGCGGCCACCGGCACCGGCACCGGCTCTCGTTGCCAATATTCCTACTCACGAGACTTGCTTGTTTGAGGCGAAGCGAGGGGATATTTTCTTCATGCAAGTCCAGCCTCTCTTCGGGCCACCAAGGACCATCATCGGCTACCTACATGCAGGCTGGGCAAACATCAGTGGTGGAGCGTCCGTATGAGCTGTCCGGAACAGAAGAGGTTATCAGCCCGTTTTCCGAGAGAGCCATAGTTTCTAAGTTTACAAGTACCTCTGTAGTCTGTTCTGTGTTCTGCTTGCTGGTTAGACGCAGCCTCATCCCCATGGAACCCAAGCGCCAAGCGGCGAAATTGGGAAACCAAGCTGCAGAGCCGGTCGACTGGTGAAGCTCTCTCGCTCTTCGAGCCCGAGACGTGCATAACCACAAGACACGTAACTAACACGCCTGTCACTCGCGCAAGAAAATGAGATTCAGTAGCGTGCGGCCTCACACCCCCAATCCATGTGGTCCTGACTTGGGTCTTTTGCTGGCAGCAAAAGGATCGCTGAGAAGGGGGCCTTAGTCATGTACGGGCGAACGCGATTTGGCCCCCCCTATTTATTGTCTGAGTCCTGGACCCACCATCCACCACACCCCCTCACCGATCAGGGCCGCAAATCTGGACCGACAATTCTCCACCACGTTGAAACTGAGCATTTTCGAATAAAGTCCATATGGCGAGGAATGAGGAGGACTGTGTGCTGTGTTTCGATAGCGGTGAGACGCGGATTATTACCTGGGAAGGGTATCATGGTGCATCCGAGATCCACCAGCCATCAAGACACTTCTCGACAATGCCGGCCTCTGTATCTGTCGATCCAGACCAACAGAATGGCTAGAACTTTGGTGGCTGATAACTTTCCGGATTCGGGCGATCAACGATCATGACAATGGAACTAGTATTGAAAACATAAGAGTCACTGCGCGTAATCCGTAGGAGGGACCTACTACCCGGGAGAGTCAATTGCCTCCAACATGTAGCGTCGTGATTTCTTCACCGACGTTGTATCGTTCTCCGAATTCTCCTAAACACGCAAGGAGCAACAGGAGGCCAAAACAGATCTCCGTGACTGGTAAGAACAGCGGCATCTCTACAGAGCTTGCCATCACTATGGCGGACTGCGGCCGACATGGAAGGCTGGTTTTAGGCTGTCGACCATCAACAGTCGGTCCTTCGCCTTGCCTTCCACCGACCATTTTGCACGGACGGGTTCATCTTGATTACCTTGGCACGGCGACCTAGGTCTTCAAGAAGGTGGTGGTTCGTGCTGCTGGCGGTGGAGCAAACTAATGACGAAAAGATTAGCGTAGGGTGATCTTCGACGCCGGTAGTACGAGCAATGTGCCACGGTTCAAGCCCAACCTTCCAATGCTCAAAGTAACCTTACCATCTGAGCAATAAGATCCTGTGAACGCTACAACTCTTCTGCTTCTCAGATCGAAACGTTAGCCTGACAATAGTGTTCATCATGGAGTCAGTAGGGGCTAAACAGGCTTGTGCAGGACCAACATAGAATGAGACCGGTGCTATCGTGCCTGGAGCTAACCCATTGAGTTGGGAACGCCCTGGGACGCAATCGTGGCGAGGGTTGAGGGGAATCGGAATGAAACGCCCACCCTAACGTCGGCCCCGGGTTTCCCGCCACATTCCTTTGTTGACTGGATGAGATGGAAGATATTCTATCGAATCTTACTCCCATGCTGTTGACATCGGTCTCCTTGCTAACGGCGACATAGGGGAGAGGTGCTAAGCGGCAAGGTCGTGCATAGTTAGAGAGGCAATGTCAACTAGGCACTCTGCAAGCTCGGCGATGTGCCTGTGACCACGAAAGTCTGCGGGTGGTCAACATGATGCCTCGACCTGGCATTTCACGTGCTGATGCTCGTCCTAATGACTGCGCCGCCCGCTCCATCACTCCAGCATGTGGTAGGCTTGTTAAGCAGCGCAAATCACCATCATTTGTTCGACCTAACAGGCGGATGAATCGAATCATTATCCTTTGACACCTTAGGTGCTTGTATGGATCTGGAAGTAGCGGGGGGCCGCCAACCGGCCGTCACCGTTCATTCCACCTCTTGAGAGGCCACTTGCACCACCCCTCCGGCCTGGGGGAGATAGTCTGGTTGAGACATGTCGCCATTTGCTGATCTCCTGGCTGCGTCCCTGAGGCGCCTTCAGTTACCAAAATCTAGCCATTTTTGGCGGATGGGAAATTTCCGACTGCAAAAGCTGAATTCCTATACCTTTGAGATGCGACACCTTGAATTTCGCTATGAGTTTTGTCTGGGTTGTGTTTGGTGATATTTGGTATTTTGGAATATAGTTGCGATACTCCTATATTAACACGCGCACTAGAGGCTGTGTGTGTAGTTAAGATCTGGTTCTGTGCGCAACATTTCCATTTGGCCCCCAACTTGCTAATTTAGGAAATGTCGCCATATGAAGAGAATTGCGTGACGAGCACCACAAAAAAGTGAGATGACAGGAGCTGATTCCTAGTGTGTGATTGTCTCGTTCCTTTGGTTTTCGCGTTTTCTTTTCACCAATTCTCTTTAACGCTGAGAAGGCGAAATAACAAGAGCGACTCATTCAGAAGGAGTCTTGATCCTAGCAAGCAAGCCATCTGGGACTGAAAGGCCAAGGTTGTGCGTGCCCAACAGGCTCACGTTGGAACCAATTGTGAATCGCGTGGGATTGGCAGCTGGCGATGCAGCCTTGGCTGAGGTTGGCCACTGGCGACAGCTGCTGGGGCCGAGCGTCGGTTCAAATTGACTCGTGCAATGCTTCCCTGGACAATTTGGACCGAGTTGTCGAACCCAAAGTGAGGGTACCTCTGTTTTGCAATTGCAGCGAAAGATGCGGTTGGCAGCTGGGCAGCGGTCCCTCCTTCTCTTGATACCTGGTCCTGGCCTTGCGTCTTTAGCGGGCGATCGCTGCGGCTAAGAGACTTTGCATGTCAGAGACTCCATCGGAAGCCGACGTGAACACTTGCCCCGTCTGGGCTCTTGGGACGTTTACCGCCCTAGATGAAAGATGATGCTGCATTGTCGATGCAAGGATGCCCGGTTGGTGCAAGCTGTGGGGGTGGAGCCCAATTATTGTGTCTTGGGCGCAATTTCTGAGCGTCGAAGCTCGGCTTCCACAGACGTTCTAGGGCCAGGGGGAAATCCAATTCAGCGGCTGCTTGTTGTGCGTTGTACCTACTACTGAGCCTGGAAAGTGGATGACTCGCGTGCTGCAGGGAATCGGAAGCGAGCAAGTGGTTAGGCTGCTTAGAATCCAAGTCCTTTTCTTATGGGTGACATCTTGGTACCCCTAGGGGCTATCAGAAGAAGAAGAGCTAAATCGGAAAGTCCATCGATGATCCAAATAGTCCTCTTGTCCTCAGAATTCGGCGGCCGGCCAAACGCAGGCACAAGACGTCACAAGATCGGCAATCATGCAATTGGGTAGCTATTCGCAAGTCGGCAGGCGAGGAAATCCAACTGCGGGATCAACGACGAGAGCAGCTGCCGAGTAGAGTTGTGAGGAAGCTGGACCCGCGATTTTCGCTCAAGAAATGCACTGGCAACTGGCAGGAATGCTTGGGAGAAAGCTTTCCGCCTCGCACTAGCAGACGAGGGGAACACTACCCTGGGTCCGGCCTGGGAACACCGAGCCCAAGTTCTAGTCCACCACGGATCCATATTTAGGAAAGGGGTGACCTGGTAGGGCTTGCCATGAAATTATCACACTTGAGCGCTAGTCTTTGAGCGTGATATGCTCTCTTACCCGGCTCATCGCTGAGGAGGCTGGGGCAATTGCAAAACAAACGGTGACATTGATAGTTAGTTTCTGCTTGCCAAGTACTGACTGCGAACCCTAAACCTGCTTGCCTGCCTTCGAGAGTTGGTCCATTCTGGTAGCCAGCTCACATCTCGCCAACCATTCGGGGCGAGCGCGTTCGCGGACATGTTCCGCGTGGATACGGTTGGAGAGAGCTAAAACAAAATATGTAGCGGTTGTAATTCGCAGATGGTCAATGCACCCGGCTCACGGGCTCCAGAATTTGCCCTCAGACTGGGGAAGTCGGCCTTTGGAAGAACACCACCAGATGATCTGTCGAGTTTTTCCCTCCTGAGATGCATTCGTAATTTCCAATGTGAGGCAGGGCTATGGCAGATGAGATCCAGCCGCGAGAACAGGCTCCTTCTGTGGTCATCCATGTTGCCTTATCCTCGGGACCGGCTGTCCCAAAACGGTAAACCGAATAATCGAAAGTACCAGTGACATCGGGTTATCCAGCTTCCACAAGCTGCTTCATGTTCCAAGCTTCATGACAACACAGGTCGAGGAAAACTGGCTGGATGCGCGGTTCCGAATTGAGTCGAATTCACCGCAGTGGACACCGACAACGTGGATGAACTGGTGTACAGAACATCCGAGCACTCTGCGCTTCTCCACCTACTTCATTTACTCGGAGGGCGGGGGGAACGAGGGGAGGGGGCCAGGCCAAACATAGAAACGGGTGGGATGCTTCATGCTGTGAAAGATATTGCCCGTAATTGCCCTCGCCCTGACATGAAGAACCTACGAACCTTCCAAAGCTCCCATGCATGTTCCTGGATGCAGGGTAATGGAACAGGCGATCCGACGGCCTTGGAGAGAACGTAAGGAATATCTTGTCTTCCTTGGAAGTACATGCGCATAAGAGGAAACCAGATTCAGCTGTTGGAAGCTGAAAATGGTGAGATGGAACCACTCGCTCTGCCAGCCACGATCTTTTCTTGCTGCTAGCTATGGATATCCGTCGGAAAGCGAGCCGACATCCACGGCCCTAGTCGTCATTTCAACGTCTCGCAATCCAGGAAGCTGCTGCTGCCTGCGCTTGTTGTGTTTGTGATGCGGTGGGGTACATAACATGTTGTGCGTCTCCTCGGCTCTCTGATGGCCCGAAACGATTCAATTTGACAAGAAGCTGGATTTTGGGAAGAACCACCCAGGGAGTGGCAGAAGGATGGGCGGCTCTTCAAGTTACAGGGGAGGAGAGAAGTTAGTCTGTACTGAGCCAAAATGTCTTGCAATTGTCGCCCGCTTCTCGCGGCTGTGGGCTTTAAATGAGGAAGTAAGGAAAGGAGTTCTTTCACCGCCCAAGATTGGAAATTTATTGGTCGTAGTACCAGTCGTCCATCTGCGCCCAATGCGAAAAAACTTCAAACTTTCTCGTTACCACCATTACATATACCTCTCTTTCAAAGAAGGTTCCCAACATGATCGACACCAATCGCTCTTATCAGCTTACTATCAGGTTTTATCAGCTTCAAGGCGAGGGCTCGGCTCGTGTTGCGAATTGTGTGGTTGGAGTTGGAGTCTCGCTGGAGTTGCCACCAACACGTCGCGCTTCCCAAGATCCTGGTTGCGAAAGGTTGCAATGCCGACCTGGCGTCCCTGTAATTCGATAATCGGAAGGTACTTCCAGTAGCTTGACCGCAACTGACAGGGGCTGGATCCTGGTGAAGTGGAGCTCTGGGGACTGCAAACCGGAAAGCCACTCAGCCATTCCTCCATGGAAGGGATACAGTGCCGGTATCTGCAGTGCGCACTGTATCAGGGTCCTCAGTACTCATTCCATCACTGCCGCCCAACGCCCCATCAAGTTTTTTGCCTTGCTGAAGTGCAGCCACGCTGCGAGCTTGCTGCAATGAGACTGAGGCATTTTAAAGCTCGAAAAGGGCCAGGAGGCATTGTCAAGAAGGACGGGTCAAGGCCAGGCTGTTCATCTCTAATCGGCCGGCACGCCCCTGTCCCCGAGTTGCTCAGATATTGTGCCCCGTCCCGTCTGCAGAGATCGACGGTCTCCACGGGCTTGTCGCTCATGATATCATAGGCTGCAGAGGAGTCCGGGGCTGGTAGTTCCATCTGCCGCGTCAACATTTGTGATTTGCAGGTCTCCAGTGTGCCCAGGGCTGGCCAAAGAGAACCAAGCGCAATCCGGAAAGACAGAGCACAGCTACAAGGACGCATGCCCCAATCTCCATCCAACCGAAATGCAGTCGGCAGCCTCGTTTCAGCCTCGATTCCTCCGGTTGAAAGCGGGCGAGGATAGAGGTCGCCAACGAAAAACAATTAAGGCAGCTCCAGGCCGGGCTCGACGGCACACTAGCAAGAGTCGGTTCATGGGATGAGAACAAGCTATGCTAACTTAAAGTTTTTTGCAATTGCGGGATGGTGGCGGGAGGTAACCCCCAACCTTTTGGGGGTGGAGGGACACTGCCTTTGTAAATCCCGACGAGACAGCGAATCCGACAGCGTACGACCTCGGTGATCATGAGAAAAGGTCAGAGGCGTCGACATCCCCCGGTACTGTCAGGGACGGTTTGCATTTGCCAATCAAACCGCGGCAGTCCCATCGCTGGCCAGTTATCCACCTGCTCCTTCTGGACTGCAATCAAGTTGGTTACCAGGAGATGCAGGAAGTTGGATATTCTTTCCGAGGCCTTTTCAACTTTGGTCAAACATGTCATTTCAATGCCACGCGGTTTGGGACTCTGCAGGATCCAACTCAGCCGATGCCCATGCACAAAGGCAGAATCTCCAGGGCATGTCTACGTGTCAGCGTGTGTGCGTGTCTGCGCGTCGGCGTGTCTATGTTTCTGTGTGTCTGCCTCCGCCGTTAGACGGTCAAGGCGCAATGCGGGCAGATTCGGCAGGCAAATGTTTATTCCTTTATTCGGAGACAAGGGCCCGTGGCTTTTCATAATCGCCGTTCGGCCTGGAGTCTCAGAAGCTTCAGTCTCGAGATCCGACAAGGTAATTAGCGAAGAGAGTTTGCTTCGTACGATGACGTCGCCGCACTTGTGGTTTCGACCCCCCTCAGACAAGATGACATGATGATTATTGCCGTTAACTTTGTCCGTTGTATGCCACTCCTGCCGGGTCCGCTTCCGATACGGGGTCTCAGCCGGCGCTGGAAAGTTGAAAGGGCGTGCAAATTCTCGGTCCCATACCATATTACCACTTGATCGGGCGGTGACGTTGACGTGAAATTAGGTGTCCCATTCCACTCTTCCACTTTCCCCGTCTGACTGTATTCACAGTTACTCGCTGGCTTAGTACTCTTTGGGGTCTCGACGGAATGGGGATTTTTTCTTCTTTAGTCCAGTCTGTGACAATCTGTGCTATGAGGATAGATCCCTTGCAAGTCGATAGAGTCATGTTTTCGCCTGGCTGGAATGTGATGGTTGCTAAATGCTCAATCCATGCATACCAACGAATGGAATTGGTGCGACTACCCTGGTTGACTTGGACCTAAGTTTGAAGAGCTTACCTTGCGCCTTTGGTGCTTTCTTGGCATCTGCGGTCGGGATACAATTGGAAACCTTTGCGTACGAAGGTCTATGAAGTCGAGGCAGTTGAAGCCTGATTGAAATCTGCTCCTGGCAGTACGTGCCGGGCTGGTTGCACCCCACTCTATACTTATTAGCAGTTTGGGCAGAGATCAACTTCCAGCCCAAGGACGGGGCAGGGCCGCTGGGGATAGGACTTGGCGGCCGACTTCTTTGAACCTCCACCAGGCCGTTCAACTGCAAACTTTGTCGAGTTGCAGATTGCTATTCACTTGACATTTTGCCGCATTCAGTATATCGATAAAAGAAGGTACATGACCCGGCTTGTGCATATCCTCGTACGATGGTCACACAAACGTAAGTCACCATTCGACTACTGGGACTTGCCTACCACTCTCCAATGGTACGCCGTTCGGACGGGCTTGGCCGGTCGGTGCAACCACACGTGCACACCAGGGGCCTTCAAATGTTCCACCACCCTGCAAAGTCGCGACGTTGGGCCCGGCCCTCCAGCACGTGTGTTGCCGCCGGCGCTGATGTATTCGCTGTCCTGATGGCAGTGAAACCGGGAATGGCTTCACAGTCCAAAATATATACAAAGCGCCGCCAGAGGATCAAGATGACCAAGGGCCATTCCCCGCCTTGTCTTGCGGTCTTGGGTGGTCACCGTCAAAGCGTTGGCATGAGATCTCGACAGAGACATGAAAGCCATTGCACCACAATTCTGTTGGGACGGTGAAGCAGCAAGGAAATTCGGCTGCCTCGCGACCAGAAAAATGGCGACTATGCAGTATGAATTCAACGACACTCGTGTCTTGACCAGGCGATTGGGCAGGTCGCATGCGGGACGCATTTTTCAATATCACGAATGCTCGGGTGACCTATTGACCGAGTCGCTTTGTCCAATCCGATCCGGACTTGGTTTCCTTTTTCGCACTTCCGTCCTCACAATGCACTCCGATCCGTGGTATCTTGCCCGCCGTGTTTTGTTCGGAGAGTGTTCGGGGAGTGTTCGGGGAGTGAGCCGAGATGCAGATGCAAGCTCCACTAATAGAGAGGAAGAAAAGAGGCGAGATGGATTCTTCAATGACGGGTTGGGAATGCGAAGTATGTTGGAATGTGACGTGGAGCTGCAACAGCAACACCTGACTCGCCCCGCTCCCTTGGCCAGCCATCTTTGCCTCTTGAGGGAGGGGACAAAGCCTGAAAGGAAGAAAGAAATTGTTCGGCAGGGGGGTCTCCGTAGCTACCTGCGCGGAACACGACCAAGTCACGAAGCAGCTGCTCCCGAAAAATCCGCAGGGGCGCCAAATGATATGTAGCTGTGTAGTCGAGATTACGACACCTTCTTTCTGATCAAGATCGGTGGGCCTCAACGTGCGAGTGTCAGAAACGAAAGCCTATAAACCACGCGGATTAACCAGCTTTGTTAGCATCCCTCCACACTCGAAACGAAAAGTATGTGCAAGTCCTCTTCTGTTGGGTGAGCTGCGGCTGGTCATCAAATCGCGTGCTGCTGGGTGTCTTGTGTGCATCAGTCGGCATTTGCTACCGAATTATTTGGAGCTTTTATTTGAGCCCGTCTCGGCCTATTACGTTTGGGTCGAGCGTCGTTCGCACGACTGTGGCGGATCGACCAACAACGGACCCCGTGCCTCTCGGAGACATTGAACCAATTTTTTTTAGCTGGTCCCAGCAGCTTGGTTCGCTTCAGATCTTGTCACCTTGTCGAGAGAGACTAACGCTGGTAGCAGATCAGCCTAGTGGAAGAGCAAGCGGTCCAACGGACCTCTTCGACGGCAAGCGCAAACCGGGGTGTTGGGTCGCGACCATCACGTCACGTTTGGGGGCTAGCCATCGCTCGAAGAAAAAAAACCCCTCGAGATTGGCGAACCAGCAAACGACAGCGTAGAAATAACGCGCCTGAAGAATACGTATGCGATATTGACCATTTTGACTCAATTCGTCGCAAAGGTTTCAACCTCACAGTTATGCCATTGCGCCGAGCTTCCACGCCACTCACTAGCAATCTTTGCGCCATTGTTCCTCTTTCCGTCGAGTGAATCCGCAGAGCGGCACGAGTAGCATTCCTGAGTACCCGTTGGCGAATATGCTCGTCCGACGTCGTGAACCCCTCAAGCAGTACCCAATCCCGCAGAAGGATGTCGGCCACCACACCAATATTTGCACTCTCCAGCCAACGGCAGCGTTGAACCACGGCAAAGCCAACCCGGCGGTGAAAGTATTGGAATCTGGCGGCAGCTGTATGGGATGGCAAATTGAGGCTTCATGCAAGCCAATTGCCAATTCAGGACCGAGTGTGAAAATCAAGTCCGTGTGTGCCCTCGGTGGCAGGCTGATGATTGCGCCTCGCAGTCCCAGTCTTTTTTGGCCTTCACTAAACGACCCGGCGCTTGGCCGTGCCAAGGAACCAAGATCCAACACCCTCCCACACTCCCACACTCCCATGTTGCTGGTTCACTACTTGGCTGGTGGCCGGTGGGCCATGGACCGTGCGATCGCCGACTAAAAAGTTGGTGATCGTGGGGCTTTTCATCCACAGATATTCCCGAAAATGGACCTGAGACGCACTAGTAAATTTCAAGTTAGCGCATTGGTATCGAGTGACGATATGCAACCAGCCACACAATAATCAGAGTACTCAAGCGGAATGGATTCACTCACCAGAACCACCATTGCTCGATCTATTTTCATAGATTCCATATTCGGATTTGATCTTGAAAGGAGTGACGAAGCTCGGAAGTCAACCGAAGGCTCCAACTTGCGCTATCCTCGGCTAGTTCCCTCGCTCTTTTGACTCGGAGCCGGGAGTAGATTAAGGCCTGCAGTTCAGCTCAGGACGAAGATGGGCCAAAGGTTCCTCTTCGCTCTGTATATCTCCAATTCTGTCCCTACAGTTCGGAATCAGCCGAAGAAAGCTGCCACGGACTGGCTTGCTGGCGTCCAAATTTGGCTTGCGGGAACTATCGTAACCGTCCGGGTCTTTCACATGCTCCTTGAGTCCGAAGCTCACATTTAAGTTGCAGTACTACTTTCTTCGCGTCGCCTCGGAATGCTTTTACCGAGATTTTGCGCCATCAAGCCACCTGACTCGGCGATCTGATGAAAGATGCCGCCGAGCCTGTAAGTCGGTGATAAGCGCTCTTGTTCCCACGGACCAGTCCGCAGAGCCATCCAGTTTTGGCGTCTCCTTGGAAGTGCCCGCACTTCGGTGCACTGGGGTTCGATCGTGGAACTTTTTATATGGCAGGCTTGACTGGCCATCGCATGCCGCCTGGGGAAGCAGACAGGGGAGCAAGAGGCTCCCGTGTGGAGTATCGGAACAGCAAATATGCACCACGCTTCAACTCTCATTGTTTCGAGTCATCAGTCTCCAGTGCCAGCCAGTGGGTCCGTCGATCATTGCAATTAAGCGGCCAGTCGGATCATGTGCTTTTGGTATTGTTCGATCTACGTGACCATTATCAGAGGCATCAAATCGAAGGAAGCTCGGAAGTTGGGGAGAGATTGCAACCTATCCGCCTCTAAACCTCACCACCGCTTACCACCAAAACTTGTGATCAATTGCTAGCCTATCGCTGTTATTGCAGTAGCGTATCTCAGCTGACCCTGCTGGACTTGGTTCGTGAATCTTTGCCTCTAGATGGCTGTAAGCGTGGCAAACAGATTCTCTGCTTTGGTGCAGCCACCGTATGTTGCTCTTGCCGTTTGACTGCAAGTCCTACTACAGCAGCGAATTGCACACACTGTTAGGGCCTCTCGTGCAATTCGAGGAAGCTCGTTGGGCACATGAAGAAGCAGCGCGAAGGTTTTCCTCAAGTCCGACCGGCCCATACCGTATCGAGTCAGTCAATCTCATTGTAAAAGTGTTCTTCTTCCTCTTGGAGTCTAGTCTGACGGCACCATGATGAACAGCATGCCGACCAGTTCAAAGTACGGAATATTTGTGGAAGTCAGTTGAGCCTAGACCCTTGCTCCATTGACATGAACGCAAAGAAGTACTGAGGCCTTGACATGTCGGCAGTGCTTCCCCATCTAAGATTGATCACGGACCTCGTTGTCCAAGGCGAACTCCACATTTCTTCCACGCCCATTCTTCAATAAGCTACCAACCATCATCGGCAGGTAAATAGCTCCCAACGCCCAAGCTTCTTGCATCGGCGCAGGGGATTGAAAATACCTTGTTGCTTGTCTACGGCCGTCCATTGCATGTGTTTCTTTATTTGCAGCAGACATGCAACATTACTCGAGTAATGGACAAACCTGGTCCCCGATCAAGAAATGTATCTTCGACAGACAGACCCTCATGTGTACGAAGTTGGTTGCAAGAAATATGAGAGTGAATGTGAGATCCGGGCCTACCAAGATGTGCGTGGTGGAAACAAGAATGCGCATTCCGGCGCCGGAGCAGGAACCAGGGCTCCGCTCCGCTCCCATCGCGCTCCAAAAGTTGGGGGCCGAGGACTGAAGGAACACCATGACTCCGGAGAAGTACAACTACTCTGAAAGATGCGACAAGTTCAAGCAGTTAAGAAGTGGTCGTGGTTTCTTGCTTTTTATTTTCCCGTGCCAGATCTCCGTGTCCTTCACAATATTAGAGGTTACCAATCCTATTGAGCAAGTACCCCCGTCGCACTTCCAGACGAGAGAGGGGTTCCACACTCGTCTCCTCCTCCCGTACCATGTCGGACACCGAGGCACACCCAGGACTGCATTCAACTGCTAGCGAAACCCCCTACCCCCGTCCGGTTGGTACCTTCAAGTGATGAGCCTAGTTTGCACCCCCCCCCCCCACCCCCCTCCGACCCC
>Ga0247774_1000426_pt1 | contig 20999 bp, 24 predicted proteins | sample UWRJL001104B6_FD_179933 | JGI IMG/M metagenome (GOLD analysis project Ga0247774, IMG submission 179933) | Plant litter microbial communities from Arlington Agricultural Research Station in Wisconsin, United States - UWRJ-L001-104B-6 | ecosystem: Environmental > Terrestrial > Plant litter >... | reverse complement strand
TCGGTTCTAGTGTGGGGTTTGAGGATGACAGCGCCGACGGTCACGAAGTCGTTCCCATAGCGTAGATGGAGGCATTCCATGGCGATATTGAAAGATCCCAGCGGAAGGCCGTAACCAGGTCCTTTGCAATAAAATTACCGAGCTTCTCGGGGATGGCGTCTTGTACAAGACCATAGTGTTGGACTGGGAGCGAAGCGAGGACGGTGTTAAATTAGTCGTGGAAGACGTCGACAGCAAGAAGCTCATGGTTTCTAAGAAACTCGTGCTTGCCGTTATACCTACGCGCGAGAATCTCAAATCATTTGATCTCGGGAGCCACGAGAAAACCGTCTTTTCGAACCCAATCCAATATACGGAAGGAGCCACATCTGAATCGCCGCCCATCCGAAGCTACTAAATGGTACGACCCTCCGAAATAGGCGCCGGCCTGCTGCCGCAAAGCCACTATCTCCTTCCTCGATTCATCCTTCATCCCTTCTTCTTCGCATCCCTCACTATGGGGAGGGCTCTCGGCTATTGGTTGTGGAGCCGGAGGCAGCGACTTCAATGCTTTCAATATTGAGGCCCGCGTAAGCCACAGCGTAAGCCACAGCGTAAGAGGCAGTCGAGAAGATGTCGGAATCTGGCATCATTCTCGATCTCGGGAGTGAACCATCTTTGTTTGTTCCTTGTTTAGACCGCGAAGTCACCGATTTCAGCTTCTCACTCGAGGATATAAGAAACGGTTGGATGGACGATTGCATTCGCTGCAACGGAAGCGCTCGACATAGTTTACGGGAGGCGGTGTGGCAGTGTGGCGACAGATTTTACGCCAATCCTGTGAGAGTTCAACGATAAGGTATTTTCCAGTGTTAGTCAAGGATATGTGAACAGACCTCTTAGGGGAGACGCCTGTTTAAGATATCGATTTCATTGGCCCACTGCCCTGAGACTCCAGCCTCGGCATGAAGAATGGAATAAACACCATGCTCCTAGTAGAACCACGCCATGCCTTAACTAAGTGGGCACCCATGTCTATTCTACGGTATTGAAAAAACGAAACATTAAGAAATGAATGGAGGGTGGAAGAGATAGAACCCATCCACACAAGACAAGACATCAACATGTATGCCAAAAACGATGCCGTACCCATATCTATTTTCCACGCAATGCGCCATCCCAAAGAATATATTAATACCACGTTCTGTTAGCCGCTTCTCACCGAAAATCCCGTTGTCTTGGATAATTCCCTAATTTTTATATCCTTGTCCCATGTAACATGTGCTCAGCCCTTGACTCTTCACTTGCCTCGGGGTTAGAGTCTCGCCGATAAAACGTCATCTTCCTCTCTCGATCAGCTTCTGCATCAGGCAAATAGCTTGTTTGCTGCTCGAGATCGTACTCGAACTCAGAGATCTGAGTGTGGATGTTCCTGCCTCCACGAAATCGGGCCACTTGCGAATTTTGGGTCAGGTACGACTTGCCGCTGGTGTTCTTTTCAATGCCAAGAACTCTGCCAACGATGGGTCGGAGCATTGGCGCGCAGGCAGCGGCGGTGCCTAGATTGATTTGGATGCTATTGGAAAAGAAAACGGAACAAGATTAGCTGGTATTCTGTGTGAAGGCGAGACCAGGCCTGCGCGGGAAACACACTAGTTCCAAACCTGGAAAGATGCGTTCCAGGTGTGATCATATTCCGCGACGAGCTGCATCTGATAGATGGCCTTGAGAATTCCGGCGATGACCGCGCTAAATAGCAAGATCGGTACTTAGTCTCCCGTTCCAAGACCTCAGGGAGGACTGGAATCAACTGGTCATCTACTAGAGGGGACATACATCCAACCAACGCTGAGAATCGCAACAAGATATATTCTCGTCCGTCGCTTCATGTTGAGCCTCCAGATGACGGGGATAGGAAGAACGGCGACTATGACATCGGTCGCGATGGCAATACCTGACATTCTTGTTAGCACATACGACGTGTAGACCATCAATAACTGCAGAAAGCCAAACCTGTGACTACCGTCCCGATCTTGATGAACAACTCGAAGGAGTAGCAAGTGCCCTCGATGCGATCGTCCCAATGCTTTGCGACAGGTTGGCAATGGAGGAGCAGGCTTATGACCCCAAAGATTCCCCATACCCCGACGAAGCCAAGCATGAACCAGAGTGTCCATTTGAACCAACTTGCAAAGCCATCGCGGAGACGAAAAAGGCAGAGTCCGATCGAGAGCTTCAAGAACGTCAAGGCAACCACGTTCACATTTATCGCCTGCCAGTACGCAAGTTTGGCACGTTGGCGCTTCTGCTCTGCCGTGAGGGTATCCATGTGACGTCCGAGGCCGTACGGAAGCTCGAAAATGTAAATTATTAGACCGCTGAAAGTCGATAGCTATCTTGAGATCAGCAAGGCAGCACATGCAAATGCATCCACGGCAAGTTGAATCCTACCAAGCAGATAATTATGCACCAGTCATCCCAGCCAGCAGATTTGGTGATCACGATGCGCGAGTAGAGACGAAGGACTACGAAGACAAGACCCAGGACGAAGAAAGGCGTCATGACACCGAGGATAGCACCAGCGTTGTTTTCCGCCGCCCGAACAGGGTCAATTGCCGTCAAGTTCGCATTGGCCATGGCGACAATTCTGGCGGTGTCATGGGGAACTCGAGTGGGTCCTAGTATCTCGGTTTTCGATGGCCAGGAGAGGGTAGAGATAAAGTCGGATTAAAAAAGGATCCGTGGGGACGGATGAATTTCCGAGGACGATCGCCCAGAACGCCCCATAGATTTTCGCCAATTCAGTGCTACCCCAAATGTCTGTCAAAAATAGTAAGCCCCTCCAAATCACAGGGATGTCTGACGAGTTTCTCAAGGCTGGATTTCAGGGCATGAGTGCCATGATTGCTTTTTAGTTTGCCGGGAAGGCTAGCCGGCGCACCGTGCCGCAATTGAAGTTTGGCGCGTTGTAGACTTGTAGTGAGGGTTACAAAAGGGGGGGGGAGGGCAGAAACGCTAGCGTGCTTTCGCTGATGAATCACATTTATTGCTGCAAGGCATGGGAAAGAGGGTGTAGCGCGTGGCGAGAGTTTTGGCACCGGTGGATGTTAGGTTCCCGCGGTGAATGCCCGAGAAAATGCCCTGGTGTGGGACCTAAGCGATAACGGCAGGGCTCATCCGGATGACTGGCCAGCCAATAAGAAATTGCTTGAGACGGCACGCCCGAGCTTGCGGTACGCGTATTTATTGTGTTCAATTCAATGCCGGCATTTATCTCGCCATTGTGAATTTCGAACTGCTGTAGCTAATAAAAATTGGTATTGGTTTGGTTTTAGGGGATAACCAGAAAAATTACAGAATCGCTTGCATTTCTACATCAGCCTGATCATTACTAGCAGAACTGAAGCCAAAGTACTGCGAGCTGAATGACAGGAAAAGCGGCGCAGTTGGTGGCACATATATGCCTGCGTTCCGTACCAAGAATATTTTGTCAGCCCGCTTTTACTCGTCATGCAAGATCGAGGCCCCTGCACACCGGTCAGGGCCGCAGAGCCACTCTTGTCCGGCGCCAGGGACGCAAGGTCGTGGGAAGCACCCCAGCATCGTGCGGGCGATAAGTGCAATTCCCCGATGATTTGCCCTGGCAAGTAGGCATCACCTCCAGCTAGCTCCTCTTATTTATCCCCCGTCTGACCGGGACGCTCGGTAAAGCGGGGCGGCGCGATGTACCTGGCAACTGGGTAGCGGGCCCTCTAACCGTAACAACCCGTGACAGGCTGGCAGCGACGAATTCTCGGGCAGGCAAGCAGGTTATGTGTCTCGAAAAGGGCTATTCAAACGTATATAAAGTTAGGCCAGTCGTATGTATCCTCGAGACTGGATGACTCTCCGTCTTCGGCTCCGTCCCCTTTTCCATTTAGTCTCACTTCTCAGCGCTCGGCTGTCGACTGGCTAATAGCAGGGTGGCTGGTAGCCACATAAATCGACCTCAAGACTCGAGGCAGAGAGTAAAATTCGGAACAACAAACCAACTTCTTAAAGGCCCCTCGATAGGGACCTTAAGGAGTGGAGCGCATGCTGCGGTAATAAAGCGCAATCTTCGAGACAACACATGATGATCCACAAATACATCCGCCTCGTTTTATCGCTAGTTGCAGCTCTGTTTGCCAAGTTGACGGCTCTCGCAATCACGGTTGCTATTCTGGAGAGACCTGATGCCATCAGAACACCTACGACCTAGGAGGAAATGGAAGGAGAAGCGGAAAGACTGCCTAGGCGGCCGAAAGATAACAAGTATGAGGGAAGATGGCGGCTGAAGGGCTGCCTCAGTTATGATCGGCCCCATTAGCCAAACTCGGATAGTGATAGTACTGCTGCTGTTGTGCATAACTTGGTAGAGGATGGCTCGCCGTTGGGCAGTGACACCGCGAAGCGTGGACAAATGGGTATCCATCAATGTCAAGAACGCCAATTCCACCTCTATGCCCAAACTGATATCACCTCGCAATATAGCCAAGCGCAAGGCAAGATATAGTCACCACAAGCCCCGCGACCGCAAATGCAGATTGAATATCCTGTGTCTTGATAGGCCACACTGCCGAATGTCAAGCTAACTACGGAACACCAACCACCGCGGCCTACACTTTATTGTCCCACCCTTCCTCAAAGTGTAGTGTCCATCCTATACACTCCTGGACATCCGATGCGCAAAGTTTGCCACATATTCGCTTCGGCAGCTGGGTTAGGATGCTCTCTTGGGTAAAGGGTTTTCCGCTCGGACAATCGATATAGTGAGCTAGGCGTTCCGCGCTGATAGGCGGTACGATCTTCGGTCTCCGCTTAGGCGACGGGCCATAACGATTCTCTTTGATCTCTATCATGTTTATGGGCGGTAGGCAGATGCAGCCAGCGTGTGGTAGATAGAAGAGTGGTGATGACTCCGGACTGCCATCGAGAGCGAATTTATTTCATATTATGAATAGACGCGTTCCGCCGATGGAAAACGGAAGGCGACTCACCCTAGCTAGATATTACCTCTCTAAGGCCTCCCAATGAATACCACGACCTAGGTCTCCATTGGCGAAATATCTTAGTCCTTGGCAATGCGTTCAAAGCACTCCTGTTTAAGGGTCGTGTTGAAAAATCTACGATAGCAAATGCATAACATTCTTAGTGTCAACATACTTCTCATGTATGCCTAGTATAACTACAAAAGTAATAACACTGCATGTGCCTAGCGCACAGTTAGATTCCGTCCTCGCTTGCGTATCCTCGCCGATCGTAGCTTCTCACTGCTGCTAGACCCACGAAAGACCCAGAAGAAATCTTTATTCTTGTCTGGAGTTTATAGAACAAACTTTCATTCCTAAGTAACCCTAGCGAGCCAGACTGGAAGAGCGTGGAGAAGGATATTCCCAGTATGCAGGCTGAACTTCATCCTCTAATGTGTTTCTGGAACCAGCTAATTGCGTAGTCCTCCGCCTCCTGTGCCTGCTGGACTTGATTCGAATTCTGCGGGTCACCCCTGACGCAGAAGCCGTGTCCGGCGCCGGGATACACGGCGACCTCGGCGGCGACGTCGACAGCAGACAAAACTTTCTTGGCCATGTCGACCTGGGCCATTGGCATCCATACGTCCCGGTCCCCGATGGCGATAGCCAGGGGTCGAGCCACCTTTTCGAGGTCCGCGGGAATGGCAAGCATGGCAGGGTGGCCGGTGAACACGGCGTCGACGAGCCACTTTCCGTCCTCGGTTCCCTTGTCGACGTGCGTGAGCGTCACGACCGGCCTGCCGCCCCAACAGAACCCGGCCCCACAGACCGCCATGGACCCGCCTTCATTTCGTCGAACAGATGCGAAGAAGGATCTAATTCGAGGCCACGCTAAGCCGAAGCGATTTGTTAGGAGGAATGGCGTTATGCCGTATATCGCTTGTAAGATATACCAACTGTTGATAGTGTTCAGTGAAACGAGCGGCGAATCCACGAGCAATACGATTACTAGCTAGACTTACGGCTTCCAAAACCACCCACGTAGAGTGTTATTTTCCGTAATTTCCTCCATGGCGTCCTGCTAAGTTGTTAAACACCGGGAAAGAAGCGATAAGGCTCTCGTGCATCATACCATTACCCAAGGTGCTGGAGCCCTGCCTGGAGACCTCGGTTGTTAGTTCCATTCTATGGCAACAAATACTCGAGCACTGGCCTTCACGCACCATTCATAAAATCAGGAAGGTAGACTAGGAACTGTCCCTTTGTCGCATATGTGTCCGCAAGAAGACGGTTGTTGACGAATGCCCAGCCAAAGGCATCGGGCACGATTATAACAATGCCCTTTGGAACGAGGCCGCTCGCAGGCTCCGCGACGTACACATCCAGGCCGTGAATCTTGTCCTCTTTGCCGGCCGGTGCTCCATCGTGCTGTTTCCCGCTAAAGCAATCTGGGCAGGACATGGTGCGACGTGTGGTGGAGAGAGAGACTCTTGGAAAATTTGGTGAAATTGGCTGGATCTGGAACTTGAAATCCTTCGTCGCCGCTTGGTTGCATACGTGGCTCGAGCGTTGGTGTCCCCACATCTGTCACATGTGCGGGGTACTGTTCCGCTCCCGGATCTAAATGTTTAATTATCCTGCGGCTTTGGCTCTTCGTGCAACAACGGAGCACCACGATAAGGCGCCCTAATAGCAATCCATTATGGCGTCGAAATTCCACCGTCCGGTGTATTTTAATCCACTGCGGCGGGTATCGCAATCAACTGGCGAGGCCTCGCAGATAGACGCTTTCAATTTCCATAAGCGACTGCCCGGATATTCTGCTTCCAAGCTTGTTCCCCTCGAGGCCGTTGCTAGGGATATTGGTGTGGGATCGGTGTATATCAAATATGAAGGGCAACGCCTTGGCCTTCCATCTTTCAAGATCCTTGGTGCTTCTTGGGGTACCTTCCGAGCCGTTGCTCACAAGCTCAACCTTCCACTTGATTCCGACATCAGCACAGTCAAGAAAGCTGCCTCGTCAAGTTCCATTAAGCTCCTTACTGCGACCGATGGCAATCATGGCCGTGCTGTTGCCTATATGGGGGCCCTCTTTGGTATTCCTGCCGAGATATTCGTTCCGCGCGGCTTGGACTCGGCAACAATCGAGTTCATCAAAGGCGAGGGTGCCCAAGTGACCGAGGTGGATGGCTCGTACGATGCCGCGGTTGAAAAAGCCGCCGAAGTCGCCGAGAAGGCTAGCGATTGTATCCTCATTCAGGACACTGCGTTTCCAGGATACGAAGATCTCCCAACTGTTAGTATTGACAAGACCAGGGTTTTTTTTTTTTTTTTTTTTTTTTTTTTTTTTTTTTTTCGTAATTAGGGTTCTCATCACTAACAGAGCCGAAAATCAAAGTGGATCGTTGAAGGGTACCGTACGATGATGGTGGAAGTTGACGAGCAACTTGGAGACAGAACTGCGACCTTGGTTATTGTTCCTGTTGGTGTTGGGTCCTGTGCCCAATCGGTTGTGCACCATTGCAATTCTGGGGACAGAAACACCAAGGTCCTCACCGTGGAGCCTGATGGCGCTGCATGTCTTTACAAAAGCATGGTCCGAGGCGATCGAAAGTCTCTCGAGACCACCATTCCAACCATCATGACGGGACTCAATTGCGGTACCGTTTCCAGCCTTGCATGGCCGATCCTCCAAGACGGCGTCGATGGCTGCACGACAGTTAGCGACTTCGAAACCCACGAGGCTCTTTTGTGCTTGAAGGCCGTCGGAGTTTCTGCCGGGCCTTGCGGGGCTGCGGGCCTAGCCGCCTTGCGTCGCTTAACCACTGAAGACAAGGCACGTCTAGGCTTAGACGAGCAGTCTCTGGTGGTCCTGATCTGCACCGAGGGCAGCCGGGATTACCCAGTCCCCCGCAACATGTCCATCGACGACCCCGAAACGCTTACCCAAGCCTTGGTTCAAATCAACTCGGCCAATGCCAGAACTGGCGGGCCGGGAGAAAGCGAAATCTCCCAGTACGTGGCCGCTTGGTTGGAGCACCGAAACTTTGAGACGCACTGGATTGAGCCTACCAAAGGTCGTCCGTCGGTGATTGGAGTCGCCAGAGGTAGCGGAGGTGGCAAGAACCTCATGTTCAACGGCCACACGGACACCGTGACGATTGCGAGTTATGAAGGCAACGGCCTCGGCGGCGAGATTCGCGATGGGAAGCTGTACGGCAGGGGCTCCGCCGACATGAAGAGCGGGCTTGCGGCGATGCTGGTGGCTGCCGCTCGGGCGAAACAGGACCCCCTGCGCGGAGACATCATTATCGCTGCGGTTGCCGATGAGGAAGGCATGAGCATCGGCACCGAGCAAATCCTCGAGGCTGGCTGGAGGGCCGATGCCGCTGTCGTGTGTGAACCGAGTCTGGAGGAGCTGGTCACCTGCCACAAGGGCTTCGCGTGGTTTGAGGTGACCATCGACGGCGTTGCGGCCCATGGGTCGCGATTTGATCTGGGCGTCGACGCCATCACGCGTGCAGGCTACTTCCTGGTTGAGCTACACAAGCACGCGCAGAGATTGATTGAAGGGAAGAAGCATCCTATTCTCGGACCAGGCAGCATCCACGCGGCCATCATTCACGGAGGCGAGGAGCAGGCGTCTTACCCGGCCCAATGCAAAATCACGCTTGAACGACGATCTATTGCTGGTGAGACGGCCGAGGAGATGACTGCCGAGCTGAGAGAGCTGTTAGAAGAAGTAGGGAAGAGCGTCCCCGGCTTCTCCTACCATCTCGAGCTCACATTTCTGCGGTCTACCTTTGAGATAGCAGGCGACCATCCCCTCGTATCTTTAGTAGCGAGAAAGATGAAGAGCGTTACTGGGAAAGACGCTGTGATGAGGGGCGAGGCCTTCTGGACCGATAGTGCGCTTCTGGCTGATGCTGGAATACCTTGCGTAATGTATGGGCCGAGCGGCGAGGGGTTGCATTCAAAGGAGGAGTGGGCAGATGTTGATTCTATTCGAAAAGTTTCGTCCGTTCTTGCTGAAGTTGCGAGAGAATTCTGTGCGTAAAACGTCTTTATTACATCGTTATAATAATCCTCCTCTGTTTAAACGATTTCCCTACTTCCAACTACAGCCTGGAACCGAGCAGCCAAGTCCAAAACGTCACAGTCGCCACCGCTTCCAGCGAGAAACATGACGCCAAACGGTAGCGTTCCGCTGCCGCCCGACGCCAGTTCGGATGCTTCAAACTTCCCTGCCGGCACCGATAGCGCGCAAAGATCCAGCACATTCCCACAGTGAGTAAAAATGCCCAGAGCGCTGTTCTTGGCAATGGGGTCTGCCTTCACCTCGTCTATCGTCCAGTGTGTTGGCGCTGTCGGCACGACGACGATGTCGACGCCGCGGGCGGCTTGCGTGAATACCTCGTTGTGGACGCGTGCCGTGTATCGCCTTTGCGCCTGGAGGTCACGGAAGACCTCGGTAGCAGTTGTCTTGCGATGCACCACGGCACCGAACAGTTCTGATATGACGGGATGGAGACTGTCGCCATTCTTCTCCAGCCACGTCTCGGCATCAAGACCGCCGCTTCCGGGAAGATCCGGAATGGAAGCCAGCCGCTCGAGGACGAATGTGCCGTCGTAGAGCAACCGTCCTGCCTTCTCGAAAGGCTCCCAGTCGATGGGCTGTAGCTTACCGCCCATGGCCACGTCTTGCAGCAACGCAACCGTCTCGGCAAAGAGGCGGCGATACGGGGCCGAGCATACGCTCAGGGCATCTGCAGGGGGGATTCCAAAGCGAAACTGTCGTGCTCTGGGGCCGATGGAGTGGACCAGACGCGGGCACTTTCTCAACTCGGGGGGCTTTGCGTACGCGTCTCGCGGATCAAAAGTTTCTAGGCTCTGCCACACTGTCCTCGCATCCTGGGCCGTGGACGCGATAATGGCAATGCAGTCGAGGCTGAGGCATGCGGGAGTCACGCCGACAAACGGCAGAGTGCCGCGCGTGGGCTTGAACCCGACGATGCCGTTGAACGCTGCCGGCACTCGACCGGACCCGGCCGTGTCGGTGGCCAGGGAGAAGGACACGAGACTTGCGCCGACGTGGACGACGGAGCCCGAGGACGACCCGCCAGATATGTACAGAGGATTCCATACCGACGACGAGGCTCCGTATGGAGACCGCTGTCCCGTCAGGCCGGTAGCAAGCTGATCCAGGTTTGCCTTCCCGAGAAACAGCCCGCCTTGGGCCACGGTGGCCGCATACACGGGGGCATCGACACTGGGGATATGCGATAGAGGAGGACAGGCCGTGGTTGTAGGTATTCCGGCAACGTCGATTGAGTCCTTCGCCGAAAAGGGAACTCCAAACAGGGGCGGAAGCCTTGCCCGATCCGGGAAGCGCACAATCAGCTCATTCGCCGCTGCCAGGACTTTGGACTTCGGCAGGAGATGAATCCAGCTTCCCGGGTTGATGCTTTCATAGGCTTCGATCTTGGAGTAAAGCGTCTCGACAACGCTCGCGGGTGAGAGCCCAGCACGGTAAGCGGCCTGCAAACTGGAGATGCCGAGGTCACCGTCCCACTCGGGAGGCGTTTGGGGAGGAGTGACGCCCATGATGGAGGAGCGTCCGAGTGACAGCGGGGCGAGGGCCTCGAGGAGAGGCTCGAGGTGAGCTACAAACCCAAAAAGACCCTGTGCCCAGTGGAGCATCTCCAAACTCGCTGTCTTGAAAGCCGGGTTGTACCCATCGGTAGCCTCGACGATGGCGCCTTGGGGTGAAAGGAGTCAGTCAGCAGGACGTCAAGCGCTTTGGCTCCAGAGGCAAGCCAGCCGACACTCACAGCACTCAAATCCCCTGTCATTTGCCTCTCGAAATGTGGTGGAGACGCAGCATTCCGTAGTTACCCCGGCAAGGAACAGGTGAGTGATGCCAAAGCCCTTGAGCTTGTGCATCAACTGCGTGTCCCAAAAGGCGCCCTTGCCTGGCTTGTCAATGACTACCTCGCCCGGAAGAGGCTGCAGCTCGTCCACAAAGTCGTGGCCGTACTCTCCCCGAATGAGAAGCCTGCCCATCTTGCCCCTTTCTCCAATCTGAAGTTTTGTTTCCGTTCCCGGCATGGCTGCCTGCCGGGTAATTTTGCTTGAAGGGCAGTCGGACATGTCAGGTTGCTGTCCTTCTCGGGTGTGAAAGATGGCGAGACGGGCGGCACGACATGCATCGAGAAGCCTCCGCGTCGGCTCGATGGCCGCTTCCACTGCCGTGAGGTTGGAGCCCTGCTGCTCACCAAAGCCGCCGGGGAGGAGGAAGTCCCGCTGCATGTCAATAATGACCAGGGCGGTGCGGGCCGGGGAGAAGCTGTACGCATACGGCTTTGCGTCCACCGTCACGGTGACGGCATCGTTCCTTGACGGACCCATAGCTATCCCCTCGGAGTTTAGGCAATGGATGCTGGCTGGGCCGAGGTTTCAAGTTGGGGTTTCTGAATATTTATCTTCAATATACCATATAGGTGAAAGACCGAACCTTCTCATCGAGAGCCGCCTGGCGGAAGAAAAACAACCTGTTCGGCAGTAAATGAGATCGGCAGGGGAATGCGGGGCGGCTACCGCACAGAAAATACTCGATGAATGCCTGGTCCATCTATTTCGAAGTGTCCGGCGGCCAGGTGGGGGCGGAGGCGGGGGGGGGGGCGGGGTAGCGCAGGCCCCGGCGAGACTTTGACGCTCTAGCCGCTAAGCCCGCAAACAGCTTGCCCGGCGGGCTCCCGACGGCCACGGGCCCATGCTACCCCGCGGGCTCGGCATCCACGTGCCGGCTTTATCAATTCTTATCAGTAACCGCTGGCGGTACACTCGCACACCATAAAGGCCACTCCTTGTCAGGCTCCTTATCAGGCCCACCACCCCTGTCGGTCTCTCGCTCCCAATCCTCTCGAGCTCATATGCAGCCAGCTGGCTTGGCACATCTGGCTCGGAGAAGCTTGGGCAATTGACCAGCGTCGAGAGGCTCTGCTTCTTGGCACCCGATGGCAATAGTCTCGAGTGCCTGCAGATGCCAGCCCTTTTCGGCAAATTCGTCGCCATCGAGCCGACCATGGAACTGGAAATCAGGCCCGTGGGGGTTTCCATTTAGCACCAAAGGAATTACGATCGATGTTGACGTCCTCTTTTTCAAATTCAAAGATGCCGAGGCGCTCTGCTGCTCCCGTCTACAATGACAATCCTGTGCAAACCATGCTGCCGTATTGTGGTTCAATCGCCCGCCGTGACTCGTCACGTCCGTGACAACCAATTTGCAGCCTTGGGGGTAATATAATAATTACAAGTGGCTGGCCGCCCTAGTGCAAGCAATGACCAACCTCCGTGACAGCAGTGATGCCGCCTCCGTGGGGGACGCATCGGTGAACGGACCACGCTCCACCTTGGTTCGCGCTGGGCTGCATGTCAAACCCACCGACAGGGCATTGGCCGCATGGCGGGTGGCGCTCGTCTCGATATGGTCGCGTGCGGGCGGGTCTCCGACGGGCTCGACAAGCCACTATCTCCAGTCCAACGGGCGTATCAAGACCTGTCACGATAGCTTCAAATGGAGGATCTAATGTCCAAGTTAGTATATGAAGCCACCTTGGGTCGACTGCGGAGGGAGAGAATCTCAAGACTTCACGCTCGTCTGAGTCCAGGTCCTGCCAAGGCAGCCCAACCCACCCGTTCGCAGTCCCTTTGCTCTGCTTGCTAGCCTGTCCTCGTGCTCAACCCAAGACAAGAAACTGTGCCGTCTGCCTGTCCGTCACCCGCACGCCATGTCTTTTCTGACACCCAAATTGCAAAGGCTTCGGGCCAGAATCGAGCCTCAACTCCACCTCCGAGTCCCATTCCAGGCGGGAGTCTATGCCAACAGCCCGCGATGGTCGAACAAGGACCTTGACCCCATCCCCCCCGAGAAGCGAACATGGGGCGGATTGGATTACTGGGCATACTGGACGAGCGACATGCTTGCCCCGCCTCTCGCCGCCACCGTCTCGAGCGTCATGTCCCTGGGCTTCACTGCTCGTGAGACGATTCCCATCGTCTTCTTTGGCTTTGCCATCTGCAGCGTCGTCGTCACCCTGACCGGCAAGATGGGTGCCAAGTACAGCATTCCATTTCCCGTCATCGTCCGCAGCATCTTTGGCATGTACGGCTCGTACCCAGCCATTTGCATCCGTGCCTTTGTGGCCCTCATGTGGACGGCCATCTTGACGGTCCAGGCCGGGGCCTTTTTCCAGCGCTGCGTCGAAGCCATCTGGCCGAGCTTCATCACGTTCCCCAACCATCTTCCCGAGTCGGCCAACGTCTCCTCGGCCGGCCTTCTGTGCATCTTCCTCTACTGGTTCATCCAGACGGGCCTCGCCCTCATGCCCATCGAGAAGCTGCGCATCCTCTTCCTCGTCAAGGCAGTTGTGGTGCCGCCAACCTTCCTCGCCCTCTTCCTCTGGGCCGTCATCGTGACCAAGGGCGGTGGCCCGCTGGTGACGGGCTCGAAGGATCTGCAGTCGCCCTACATGAACACGGCCTACTCGGCCCTGACGGGGTTGAACGTTATGATCGGCCTCTTCTCGTCTCTGGCCGTCAACATGCCCGACTTTGGCCGCTTCTCCAAGAACAACCTCGCCGGAGGCCACCAGTTCGCTGCCCTTCCCATCATCGGCACTCTCGGTTCCCTGACGCCCATCTTCGTCACATCGGCCAACCAGTATTTGTATGGAGATTTCGAATGGTACATGCCCGCCGTCATTGCCAACTGGGACTCGCGCGCCGCCAAGTTCTTTGTCAGCTTGTCCTTTATGCTTGCCACCATCGGCAACCAGGTCGCGGCCGGTAAGTGCTCTGTCTCGTCCAACTCCGGGAACAAGGGCTGACCATGGGGTTGACTCCCGTAACAGGATCGTATCCCTTTTCCAACGACGTCAGCGGCCTCTGGCCCAAGTACATCAACATCTTCCGCGCCACGATCTTCATCTCCCTCTTCTGCATCATATCGACGCCGTGGAACATTATCAAGAACGCCGCCGGGCTGTTGGCCTTCCTGTCGGGATACTCGTGCCTCATGGGGCCAATGGCCGGCGTCATGGTGACCGACTACTACATCATCAAGAAGAGGAAGCTCAACGTGCATGCCATGTACCAAGACGGGCCCGAAGGCATCTATTGGTACACGGGCGGCGTCAACATCCGAGCTTGGGTCGCTTTCTTCATTGGCATTGCGCCTCTGATGCCCGGATTCGCCAAGAGCATCGACAACTCTCTTTCGGTCGGCGGTGCCTGGAAGATCTACACCTTCGCCTGGATCTACGGCTTCACCACAGCCAGCCTCACGTACTTTGTCATCAACAAGTGGATCTGGCCTCAGACGGTCAGCCTCATCGAGGAGGCAGTGCTTCCGCCGCAGAAGGGCGAGAGGACTTCGGAAGAGATTGAAGGAATCTCTGTTGATGGAAAGACTGGTGCCCTGGTGACCGAGAAGGAGAAGGAGGTTGTTTGAACAGACGAGAAAACAATTGTATCTGGGGGGCTGTTTCGCTCTTGTTTCGCGACCGGCAATGTGTGGTCGACAACCGAAGGGGACGTGCAGGTTTGGACAATTGTGTATGGACAAGCTGGTCAATGGGGCTAACCATAGGAACTGGGCTTGTAAACATTATACCCTCTTTAATTCTCTAATACGTCGCTTGCTTGGGGGCAACCAAACTTGATCGCGTGACAGGCATCCAAACATCGGATGAGGAGGGCAACGTCCGCATTAGGATCCCGAGTATTCCAGCATCGCTTCATTCACGCGATCCGCGGGCGACGCGTGGAAAGGGGCCCCTAGGCTGTTATGCTCAAAGGGGCTGAAGGATGCACCGAGGCTGTCAAACCACAGCTGCTGCTCTCCCATTGCCGCTTCCGTGGGCAGCACCATTCCGTGTTGCGGTTCATATGAACGGATAGCGGTGTGTCCTTCCTCGGCTGGGTCCTGCATATCGGAGTCGTCGCCCAACCCCATCACTTCTTCTCGTGCGTGCTCCTCCTTGTCTTGCCCTTGTTCCCCTTCCGGCTCCTGTCCATGCTCATGGCCATGTTCCTGCTCCTGCCCGTATTCCTGCTCGTGTTCCGGCTCGTATTCCTGTTCATCTTCGTCTACCTCTTGCTGCGAGCCCGACGCCTGGTCGGGTAGCCGAGGCGGTGCCGGCCGAGGCCTTACCAGGCTCCCCACGGCCGATGTCATCAAGGCTAAGGCGCGACTGAGGATATCGGCATTTTTGCTCTCCAGCCTCAGCCTCCATCGATAGTCGTCAAGCCTTGCCTTGAACGCATCCGCTTCTTCCCTCGTCAAAGACGTTTCCCAGAGAAGCGCGATGAATGAGCCAATGAGGGCAAAATTGTAGGTCGAGGCCGAATGCCAGAAGGACTGCAGGTGCTCGGGTCGGAGCGTGGTCACGAAATCGAGCGCCTTCAGGAGTCGCTCGCGAGCGGCATTCCGACAGACTCCAACAACGTCGGCGTTTTCCTCACTTGCTAGGCAGCCGACGATTCGACGGTGGAGGGTGATTTCGGCCGCGTAGTATGCGAGATGAAGATAGCCCGTTGACGAGAGCTTTCTCATGGTAACGTCGTGAAGCCGGAGGCAGTCGGGGAGACTAGAGTACCACGTTCTGAGCTGCAGCTGAAGCGGTTTTGCCCGCTGGAGGATCCAAGTCACGCCGCGGTTCGCCTTGCACCGAATCTCGGCAGCAGCTCGGACCGTGTAAAAGGCTGACAAGATGTCCGACAGGATTATCGTGAGCTGGATCATCTGACAGAAAAGCAGACGGCCTTTGACAACCTCTGTGCTTCCCTCCTCGTCGTCCTCGTCGGCTGCACGCTCGGGAAAGTCGGATTCCCGCAGCGGCTGCACAATCCACTCGTCCTTGGTCATGTGCGAGGGCCGGCCGTGGACCAGCGATCCCCACTTGTCCTGGAGATAGAGAGCCCATGCCAGTCGTTTGCGCAGGCCCTTCTCCCAGCTGGGTATCCTCCAGCTTGTGCAATCGAGATGAAGGCCCAAATCCTGTGCCAGGCCAACAAGCTGCGACGTTGCCGCCCACGAATCGCCACCGGCGCGTTGATGAAGCAAGAGCCCAGCCTGGATGGTTGAAAGTTTCGCGCGATGGATCACGTTGGACATGGTTCGAAAGGCAAGCTCCAGGAGCTGGTTTGCATTGGGCTTTGGCAGCAGCGACAGCTCGGTGCTGTACGACCACCAGTCCAGAGCGACGGCGTAGACGGCCGCCAGGAGTGGTGGCGAGAATTCTCGGTGTGTGCGGGCATACTTCTCGAGAAAGACTCGCTTGTGAAGAATGGGAAAGGTCGGGTGGACGATGCGAAAGTACAAGTTCACCAGTGCCTGTCCATGCGGCGCCACCAGGCCTTCGATGGCGTCCACATCGTCCATCTCCTGGTCGTAATTGCGCGTGTCATCATCGCCGTACAGTATAAATGATTCCGAATCGGAGACGGAGCGAAGTGTTGCATTGGGGCCGATGGGAATGTCGTCCGTCGCCGTGAGGAAGAGCGCAGACGAACCAAGCCGGCCAGTCAAAAGCGATGTCGAGCCAACCAGAGAGCTATGGCGATGATTTTGCAATCCCAAAGTCTTCTTGAGAAGGGACGGTCCACGCAGGTCGGCATAATCCTTCACTGGCAATTCGCGACGTATCTCGGGCGTGGTGCCGGTGGTACCACCTTCACTTCCGTTAAGGGTGAGGTCGACCGACTGCTGGCGCCCACTTTGAAGCCTGAATTGCTGTTGCGAGAGCGCGTCAGCGGCAGTGACCGCTCCAGGCAATGCGGAGGCGCCGGGGAGTGATCCCGGCAGTGGCCCGGGGCAAGCATGTTGCAGCGCAGCAATCCCCACCGCCCCAGTAATTCCGCCGACTGCCGGTGGTGCAGATGGGGCAGATGATGTTGGAAGTGCTGTGCTCGAGGCAGACGGGCTCGCTCGCCGCCGTTTCTTGGGCGGATCCTTCAAAAAGGTGCAACTCTGTCGATGGAATTGGCAAAGAACGCAGTCGGTTCCACTCTCCGACATTTCACATCTCGTCTTCCGCTTCCTACACGAGTCGCATGGTCGTTGGGGTCGATTTTTGGGAATAGAGTTGGCGTTCGCATTCGCGCTCACATTCGATGGTCGTATATGGAGAGAGTTTGCCCCGCTGGGAACGCTTGTGTTGGCGGTGCTTCCTTCCATGGTGCTGGCTTGTTCGGTAGACTCGTGGCGGACGGAAGTTCTGGTTAGAATTGAACATTTCCAACCTCACCTTCCTGATTCTCGACGATCGACACAATACAGCTCAAACTTCAAGGTTGAAGCCTTCGACCAAGACCTGCTAAGAATAATCTAAATCAATAATTGAGGATGTGGTGGTGCCCGGCCCGCCTCTGGTTCTTATCTGCTGGCACCATCTCCGCATGGCTGGGACGCCTGGCCTGGCACGGGCTGGCATGCTTCCCCAGCTCGAGATCCAGTCTCAGAACTTACAGGACCTACTGGACCTACAGGACGGGAGCATTAGCGCCACCAGCTTGCCCCAGTGGCGCCCCCAGCGTCGCCTGGTTGGCCCACCGCTGCTGAACCCCCACTCAAACTTTCGCCTATCCCGAATGCGCCCCAAATTCGACTTCTCTTGGGTTGCGCGGATCTAACACGAGAAAACTTATAGGTCTCCATCAATGCTTTGTATTGCTTTTTTCCATCATATGTCGCGTGAGTGCCCACATATCACCGCTATTAATGAATATTAATACTACCCCCAAAAGTATCTTTGGGACAGTTGGACAGCTGTGCAGAATTATCTTGGTAAACCAAACTCTTGAGTCTAAGCCATGGCAACTTGGGTGCTCAATTATAGCTTCACTTTAGCTCCGTTGGTGGGCTAGCCCTATATACTTCGCATGCAAATAGGCTTCGTAGGCGAAGGCTAAGGGCATTAGGAAACTTCCTTTCTTTCATCTTTAAGGCCTCTTTAAGGCCTCTGTAAGAGGCGGTGGCGGGTGGCTAGCTCGCGTCTGAATCCGAAGCCGTCTCCCAGTCCTCGTCTTCCGTCTCACTTTGCTCCTCGTCTTCCAGGGCACTGATCCACTGGCGCGAATACTCGAGGGCAGAAATTTCGTACAGGGCAGTTGTTCTCGTGGCCAGACCATGAAGCGGGACCGCATCGGCCGAGCGATCAAAGTAGGGCGAGCCGGGGACTGATACCGACATGTCGCAGCGGATGTCATGCCGCGTGTATTTCCTGGCAACTTGGGACCAGGCCGCGTGCACCTTCTCCGAGGGCTGGAATGGCCAGGGGCTCTCCCACTTGATGACCGAGGCCTTGTCGCCAGTGGTGTACCGGAACATGCCGTCGACCCTGCCCCTCTTAACGTTGTAGATCTCGAGAGTTCTCAGCTTCGGCATTCTCAGGGCAGCTCGTGCGGCAGCAACCAGGACTCGGTTCAAATCGGTATCGTGGTGGTGCTTACGAAAGCAGAACGATGTCAGCGTCAGCGTGTGGAGGTTTGGCCAGACGGGCAGCTTGGCCTGATGGCGACCCTTCTTCTTGGCCGACTTCATGAACGGGTGGAGAAAGTCGACGGCATCGACCCAAAACGACAGGGCAAATTTCTCTAGAGAGAGGCTTCGACGTAGGAGCACCTGCACAAGCTGAATCGTGGTTACGCGTGGCTGCTTCTCGCAGTCATGGTAATGGTCGCCTTCCTCCTCCTCTCGCAGATACTCCTCGACATCCTCCAAGTTGGTGGCGAACAAGGGCGTGAAGTCTCCAGGCTCCTCAAAGAAGCTCATACATTTGATGGTGCCAGGTAACGAATCGAGTATGGTAGCCAGTTCGCTGTCCACATGCCTAGCCAAGATGTCGCTTGAATCGCCCGGACGCTCGAATACCAGGTGCGTCAGACCCTTGAGGCGGTTGGCAAGCAGAAGAACGGCCTTGGGCGGAAGCGCGGGCTTGCCAAAGGCGGGGAGGCACAGACGGCGCACAAAATCGAGCGTGGGGAGAAACATCATCTTCCTGTCGATGGCCACTTTCAAGTCGTCGTCTAGCAGCAGACGCGTGGCCTCGTGCTCCGTGTCGAGAGAGTCCGGGTGCATGGGGCCATCGGTGATATGGGCCTCATCCACGAGAACAATCTCAAGAGTTACGCCGCATCCGTCGGCCTCGTCCCTACTTCGCGTAGTCTCCAGCTTCCATCCGCCCCGCGTTAGTGCCTTGAAGAGTTTCCAAACAACTCTAGTCAATGCTTCGCTGTTGCGCGTCTGCATTTTCAAAATCTTGTCCTCGGGCGTCCACTTATCCACCTCATCGGGCTCGGGCAGTGCCAACTCGAGAGATATGTGGGAAACGTAGTTCATGCGCCGCCTCTTGTCCCCGCCAAAGACGGTGTCAAATTCTGAAAGCCGCCATTCGTCCAACATGATGCGCCGGAAGTTAACACTCTCGATAAAGGCCTGCCATTCCCGATTGACGACGGCATATTTGCCGATACCATGGTATAGCGGGAACTCCGTGAGCTCGAGATCCACATCTTCCCGGATCGAGCTGATGACGAACTCGAGAGTTTTCAGCCGGAGTTCGGGCGGCAGGTCGTTGAACGACACCATTTCGCCGCAGCGGAAAGTTGGAGACCGAAAAGAGCGCCAGCATAAAAGTGTCACGCCGTCGAGTATCGTAGATTGGTGTTTAGATGACCGCGCCTCTAAATGACGATGCCTAGTATTAACCACCGTCGAAATGGAGTGGATGAGGCTTGCAAGGCTCGAAGAAGCTCCGAGTGTCCAAGTTGTGATTTTGCCATGAGGTGAATGATGCGGGAATAAGCGAGTTCGAACCAGTCTAGCAGCCATCTGTCAACAGCTGAGACAAAGTCCAGTACGGAATTTTTTGCACTGTGTAGTCACGCAGGTCGGCACCTGTGTTCTAGCTAGTCCGGGTTAGGGTTTGCAGTTGGCCGCAGGCTTTGTCAACCGTTTGGACAGGTTTGGACCTGGCTGTGCCTTGTGCTGACTGTTGCTTTGCTTCAGCCGCGCATTGAAAGCGGGAATCATTGTTCAACACTGCCCCAGGATCGGGCCATTTGGATTACTTGTTTCAAGCAAATGGTGGAATTGTAGAATTCCATTAACGACTGCAAGCCTAGAATGCTTTCGTCTTTTATATCGGATCTATACCGTTTGAAACCACACGAATCTACGAGTGCGCTATCTGTGCCGCCACAGCGACGGCATCTGCGTCCCCATTATCTGCCCGCTTGAACATATCCGCCATTGCACGCCGCCGAACTTCCTCTCAAACACGCAACGCTGTAATTCTCAGTTGCAGCGGACGAACATCAGAGACCACGGCAAAGGAAAAAAGAGTCGGCACCATATTAGAGCCATGTCGGGAGTTATCGATCCCACAAAACCTGCCAAATACCCAGTCATCCTCAGCGATGCCTTGATGGGAGGGACGGGCAAGGAAATCTTTACCAACATACGATGTACGAATCATGCAACATCACCCATTGCCTTGCCTGCCTGCCTGCCTGCCTACCTACCTGCCGCACCTACAGCTCTTTTACTAACGGTACGATGACCAGATAACCACAGACCAGCCCAGCTCTCGTCGGAAACGGCCGCCGCCAATGCCCGACTCAGACCCTCGACGGCCGGCTCGACGTCGTCATATGACCTCTCTTTCCAAGATGAAGTGGGGAAATTTGCCTACGCCGGCACGCGAGTTGTCAATGGCAACCAGTACATTCTTTACTTCGACCCATCGCGAAAGGTCTTCATACTCGACCGCGTCGATTCCTCCTTCAACATGAACCTCACTCGAACCCCTGACAACACCAACCCTGAGAGCCTTGCAAGGGAGTTTGCCCAGCTCGATACGGCCATCACGGTGGATACGGGCCCGCCTGTAAAGTCTGACAAGTCCTCCAACGTGCCCGCGAGCAGCCCCGAGTCGCCACCGCCGCAGCCTCTACCTCCGCCATCAA
>Ga0247774_1000425_pt1 | contig 21008 bp, 15 predicted proteins | sample UWRJL001104B6_FD_179933 | JGI IMG/M metagenome (GOLD analysis project Ga0247774, IMG submission 179933) | Plant litter microbial communities from Arlington Agricultural Research Station in Wisconsin, United States - UWRJ-L001-104B-6 | ecosystem: Environmental > Terrestrial > Plant litter >... | reverse complement strand
GGCCTTTTTGACTTTCTCAGGTCGTTGCATGCGCGGCTCCTAGCAAGGCGCGTGCCCGTACGCAATGGGCACGGGCTAAGCGATTAGGGAAATTGTAGATGAAAACAACGGCAGCAGTGATTCTAGTTGCGGGGATCGGCTCGCGCCTTCGGCCGATTACCGATGATCGCCCGAAGGCATTGGTCGATCTCGGTGGGGAGACGATCTTGGCCCGCACAGTACGCTTGCTCGCCAGCTATGGAGTGCGAAAAGTGGTACTCGCCACGGGATATCGCGAGGATGCCGTGAGGGCCGCGATGCAGGCTGCGCCCTTGACGGTAGAGTACTGCAGGAACCCCGAATTCGATCGCACTCAAAACTCCGTATCGCTGGCGCTGTGTCGGGACGCGCTCGGTTCCGATGCGTTCTTCAAGCTGGATGGGGACGTGGTGTTTCAGCGTCAAGTGCTGGAACGGCTGGACGCATCATCAGCGGAGCTTGCCGTGGCTGTCGACTCCGGGCGAATGCTCGATGCCGAGGCTATGAAAGTCACGCTTTCGCAAGCGGGAGCCGCGCAGATCGCCGCTTTCGGGAAAGGCATCGCCCTTGCGCAAAGTGCAGGCGAGAGCATCGGCATCGAGCGCATCTCCGCCGCGTGCTCGCCGATCTTGTTCACTGCCCTGAGCCGTACGATCGCCGCTGGCGAGACCGGCCTGTACTACGAGGACGTCTACTCTCGCTTGATTGCAGCCGGGGCGCTCGGGGCCGACGCTGTGGCGGTCGCGGACCTACCCTGGACCGAGGTCGATGACTTTACGGACTTGGAACGCGCCCGGGCGCTGGTCCGGGACGGCGCCTGATCCCGGTGTCGGACCTGAGGCGTTGCTGCGAAAACTCTGACGCGGCGCGCCGATTCCAAGAAAAGCCGGTAAAAGCCAGAATTTGCTCGTAAATCACTGAAAGTGTTGCGATTCTGCCTGGTCTTACCAGTGGCGCTAGAGGCGGACAGCAGTGTCGTTTATTTGCAACACTGTGTCCGGCCGAAGACACACCATAGGTGGTCTAAGTTATCGAATCGAATAGGCTTTGGCCCCTTGTCACGCCGCGTGCTAAGTCCCATATAAGCTTCAACCCGGGGTCCCCCTGGGTGACGAAAGAGAGCCTTAGAGATGACTGAGCGACGCGTCACAAGGGCCATCGTACTAGCGGCTGGTACGGGGTCTCGACTGAGTGAAGGAGCCGACGTGCTACCGAAGCCCCTTCGTGTAGTCGGAGGTGTGCCGCTGGTCGTGCGCGTGCTCCGCACCCTGAAGAGCGCCGGCATCCAAGAGGCCGTGGTCATCACTGGCTTCCAAGGTGAGGCAGTTCGGCGTGCGCTGAAGGCCGAGACGGATTTGGGCCTCAAGTTGTCGTTCGTCGACAACCCGCACTTCGACAAGAAGAACGGTGTGAGCCTGCTGGCCGCTGCAAGCTTCGTCGATCGCGAATGCGTGCTCACGATGTCCGACCATTTGTATTCTCCGGAGCTGGTGCGACGGCTGCTGTCGGCGGATGTGCCCGAGGGTTCTTGCGCGCTGGCCGTCGACTACGACATCGAGCGCTGCTTCGATTTGGATGACGCCACCAAAGTCGGCGTCGAGCTCGGCAAAATCAAGCGCATCGGCAAAGAGCTCGAGCGCTACGACGCGCTCGACACCGGCGTTTTCCGCATCGGCCCCGCGCTGATCGCCGAGCTTGCGGCCGTCGAGGCCAGCACCGGTGACTGCTCGCTGAGCGACGGCGTGCAGGCGCTCAGCCGTCGCGGCCGCTTCCTGGCTACGGACGTGGGCGACGTGCGTTGGGTGGACGTCGACACGCCGCAAGCCCTGGCCTGCGCGGAAGCCATGCTACGCGTTTTCGGCGACACCCTCGGCGATGAGCCGGGCAGCGGGCAACCGCCCGTGATCGATCCGGAGAGCATCGAGTTTTACGCGCCGAGCTGGGTGCGAGCAGCCAAGCCGTACAACGAAGATCATTTCGCGGTGGCCGAGCAAAACGACGTCTTGCGCATGATGTCGAACGAGAGCCCCTATGCGCCCAGCCCGCGCGTGATCAACGCCATCATCGAGGCTGCCACGCGCGGCAACTTTTACCCGGGTGGCGCGCCCGCGCTGAAGAACAAGCTCGCGCTGCGCGACAACCAGGTCGAAGGCAGCGTGATCTTGGGCGCAGGCTCTACCGAGCTGATCGATCTCGTGATCCGCACCTTCGTCGGTCCGGGTGAAGAGGTGCTGCTCAGCGTGCCGACCTTCAGCATGTACGAGGCGCGCACGCGCACCGTGGGTGGCATTCCGGTGCTCGTGCCGATGACCGACGATCACGATCACGACCTGTCCGGTTTGATTCGCGGCGTCACCGAGCGCACGAAGGTGATTTTCCTGTGCACGCCCAACAACCCCACGGGCGGACGAATCTCGGAGGCGGACCTCAAGCGCCTGCTGCGTCTCGGCCTGCCGACCGTGATCGACGAGGCTTATCACGAGTTCGGCGAGGGCGCGTCTTTCTCGCGGCTTCTGGAAGAGTTCCCGAACGCGATTGTGCTCCGCACCTTCTCCAAGGCCTTCGGCCTAGCTGGGATTCGCTTGGGCTATGCGCTCGCACACCCGGCGGTGGTGCGCCTCTTGTCGCGGGTCAAGGTGCCGTGGAACATCCCGGCCATCACTTTGGCTGCCGCCAGCGCTGCCTTGGACGACGCGGCCGAGTTCGACGCACGTATCTCGGAGCTGCGGGTCGCGCGCGAAGAGCTGGTAGAAAAGCTCGCGCGCATCGACGGCCTACTGCCGGTGCCGAGCGAGGGCAACTTCGTCCTGATCGACGTGTCGGCCACCGCTCAAAGCGCCGATCGCCTGGTCGAAGCCATGCTCAAAGATGGCGTCTTGATTCGTTCGCTCTCCGTGCACCACGCCAAGCGCAGCTACGTGCGCGTCACGGTCGGCACTCGTGAGCAAAACGGGCGTTGCGTGGCAGCCTTCGAGCGCGTGCTCGGGGGTCGGGCGCGGCGCGAGGCGCACCGCCCGTACCTCACGGTCGCGGGCGCCAGCGACGCCGAGTGAGTCGAGCGGTGGGTCCCCGTGCCCACCAGCGCACGGGGCTTCGGTAGGAGTACAGGATGAGCTTCTGGGACGCCTATTTTCGGAGCCTCAAACCACTCGAGGTCGAGGAACCAATCGACGTTTGGGTGCACCGCCCGCCAGCCTATGTGCTGGCGCGCATCCTGTTGCCCACGCCGGTCTCGCCGAACCTGGTGACGGTGGGCTCGATCCTCGCGGGCTTCGCGGCCGGCGCAGCCATCCTCAGCAATTTTCCCTGGCACCTGCCGGTGGCGGGCGCGCTCATCTTCGGCTCCGCGGTGCTCGATTGTTGCGACGGACAGCTGGCGCGCTTGCGCAAGAGCTCGTCTGTCTTCGGGCGCATGTTGGACGGGGCCGCCGATTCGATAGTATCGGTCGTGATCGTCGGCGGCGCCTCCTACCTCGTGCTGCGCAAATACCACGATCCGCTCTGGTTCCTGTTGCTGACCATCGTGCTCACGGTGACGACGATCCTGACCAGTTCGTTTCACACCACGATGTACGACCAGTTCAAGAACGTGTTCCTGCGCATGACCCATCCGAGCTACCGCGAGGGCGAGGATCTGAGTGTGGCCGAGGCGCGCTTCCAGGCGCAGCGCGGGCAGCTCTCGTCTTTTCTCAAGCTGGTTTGGCAGATTTACTTCGTCTACATGCGGGGTCAGCGCGATTACGTCGAAAAATTCGATCCGACGTCCCGTCGTCTGCTCGACGCGAGCCCGGAGTACAACGAGCGCAACGCCGCCATCTATCGCAAATACGCAGGCCCGGCCATGCGTGTGTGGCGCTCGTTTTTCGGCTTCGGGTCGCTCGTGTTCGGGCTGGCCGTATCGATCGCCTTCGACGTGACGGACTACTACCTGCTATTTCGCCTGCTGTTGCTCAATGCGGTGTTTTACGGCTACCTACGGCCCGCGCAGCGCCGGGCGTCGCGCCGCGCCTTGGAGGAGATAATCAGCCCCGCCTGAGCCCGCTTCGCGTGCGCGGAACGGAGGATGCTATGTTCGGGGCTCGTGCGCCCCTCGACCTTCGCGTTGATCCTCCTTTTGCTCGCCTCGGGTGTGCCGGCGAAGGCCGCGCTCTGGCCGAGCACCGCGCTGCGCGTCGAGCGGGACTTGCATAGCCAAGACGTGGACGTACGCAGGCAGGCCGCGCAGGCGTTGCGCGATCTGCCCAAAGGCAGCGGAGCACGTCTGGCCAGCGCCGCGCTGGACGACAGCGACGTCGGCGTGAAGCTGACCGCGCTCGATGCCTGTTTGAGCTTTGGCCTACCCGCACTCGGCGAGCGGCTGGTGCCCTGGCTCAGTGACAGCGAGCGACGCCTGCGCTTGGCGGCCGCCGTGGCACTCAGCGAAAGCCCGAGCGCGCGCGCCGTGCCTTCGCTCGGCCGGGCGCTGGGCGACGGCGATGCGGGGGTGCGCAGCGCGGCTGCTGCCGCACTCGGCAAATCGGCCGCCCCGGAGGCCGTGCTGGCGTTGCTCGGGCATCTGGATGACGGCGCTCCCGAGGTGCGGCGTGTGGTTGCGCTGGCCCTGGGCGACCTCGGGGATCGACGCGCAGTCGTGCCGCTGATCGGCAAAATCCAAGATTCGCGCCCCACCGTGCGCGAGGCCGTGGCGCGCGCGCTGGCGCAGCTCGGCGACGCGCGCGCCAGCAGCGCGCTGGTGCTCGCGCTGCACGACGCGGATGACAGCGTGCGCGTGGCCGCCCTGGCTGCGCTCGGCCGGATTGCCGACCCCAGCGCGGTCACGAGTATCGCCGCTTTGCTGACGACTGGCTCGGACAGCGTCGTGACGGCCGCGCTCGACGCGCTCTCCCAGATCCCAACTCTGGAAGCCGCCAAAGCGTTGATCGAAGCGCTTGGTGGTGATCGCTCGAGCAACGTGCAGAGCGCGGCAATGCACGCGCTGGCCCGCTCCGGAGCGACGGCACTCGCGTCGCTCCGAGCCTGCCTGAGCGCCGAGTCGGATCCCGAGCGTCTGGGCGGCTGCGCGCTTGCGCTCGGTCAGAGTCGAGACCTGGCGAGTGCTCCGGCGATCCAAGATGCACTACGTCGCGGCGCGTTGCGCCCGTTGCCAGCGTTGCTCGCGCTCTCGCAGCTGCGCGCGCCCGAATCGCTACCGTCGGTCCTGGAGTACCTGGCGGATCCAGACGTGTCGATCCGACGAAGCGCGCGCGTGGCGGCCAAGGCGTTACTCGACCCCTCCCATCCGGACGGGCGCGCGGTCGAGCCGATCGAACATGCCCTGAACAAGGCACGGCACGAGCGCGGGGAGGTTGCAGACTTGCTGGATTTGCTCGGCCAAACTGGGGCCGCGCGGGCCGCGCGCAGTTTGCTGCCCTTCGCGGCCCCAAGCGACGAGGTCGCGCTGCGCAGCAGCGCCTTGTCGGCGCTGGGCTTCTTGGGCGAAGCCGGACAATGGCCGGCCTTGCAGAGCGCGCTCGACGACGATTCGGGCAGCGTTCGCTTGGCGGCTGCCTCTGCTTTGGCGCGACTGACCCTGCCGGGTCACGCGCTGCCTCTTTTGGATCGCCTCGCGCACGGCAGCGAGCAAGAGCGCCCGCTGCTCCTGCTCGCGCTCGGTGGCACACTGTCTCGAGAGCAGGATGCGCAGGTCGTCAAGCGGCTGGAGTCGCTGCTCCTACGAGCTCGGGATGGAGAGCGTGACGCGCTGATCGAGCTACTTGGGCGCATGCCGGCGCCGGAGGCCACCGTGCGCTTGGCGGCACTCACAGAGACCTCCTTCTTCGCTGCTGACCGTGCCAAGTTCGCCGAGGCGCTGGCCGCGCACCCGAGCGAACGAGCGCGGCTGTTGCCGCTGCTCCGCGATCCGAGCACGGCCGTGAGGGCCAACGCGGCTTGGTCCTTGGCCGAGGTTGGCACGGGCGCGGAGCGGCCTGTGCTCGAGCAAGCCCTCGGGGACGTCGCGCCGAGCGTCGCAGGTAACGCGCTTTCGGCGTTGGCGCGTATCGCCCAGCGTGAGCATTTTCAGATCGCGCCCGTGGCGTGTCCGCGGATCGGCGACTCTCGGGCGCTGCTTCGAGCTGTTTCTTTGCGCGCGCTGCGCCTGACCCGGGAGCGCTGCGATGGCGGCCAAGAAGCGACTGCCTTGAGCCGCGATCGGTCGGAGCTCGTGCGCATCTCGGCGGCCCTGCTGCTGCGCGACGTGTCGCGCGGCAAGGCCGACGAGCTTTTGTTGGCTCGCGTTCGCGATCGCGATCCGAGCGGAGCGGTGGCAGCGGAGTGTGAGCCGAGCACGCAGTCGAAAGCAGTGACGGGTCGCGAGCCGACGCTGATCGTGATTATCCCAGCTGGACGCGATACGCCCAGTCCAGCGCAGCCGTTCGCGCTGCTGCGCGCGGATGGTCTGATTCGGCTCGGCGATTCCGATCGGCGCGGTCAGGTGTTCGAAGTGGCGGCGCCGCGTGGCGCGCTTTCACTGCTCGAACCCGCCGCCGATTTCGAGTAGGTGGGTGAAGCGTGGCAGCTGCCCTGATCGTCATCGAAATCGCGGCTCCCAAGGTGTCCGACGACGCGCTGGCCGTGTTGGTGTCCGCCTGCAGCCGTGCCGCTCGCGATGCCGAATGCGTCCTGGCTCGCAACGCCAGCGACGAGCAGCCCGCCGCCGTGGCCATCGTCAGCTTGCAATCGGAAGACAAGATGCGCGTCGAGGTCGGCGTGCGCCGAGGCGATCACGATTCGTGGCGCACCAAGGACTTTGCGTTCTTGGCGGCGGACAAGAGCATGGACCGTTGGCGCGCGGTGGGTTTTGCGATTGGCACGCTCGCCGAGAGCAACCCGGCACCCGAGGACGAGACGCCTGCACGCATCGGGCCAGCAAGCGCCGGTCCTAGTGCTAGTCCTAGCCCTAGTCCTGGGTCCAGCTCGACCACTCCTGCTGCAAGCTCGACGGCTCCTGCTGCGAGCTCGACGGCTCCTGCTGCGAGCTCGACGGCTCCTGCTGTGAGCTCGACGGCTCCTGCTGCGAGCTCGACGGCTCCCGCAGTGGTGGTCGATGAGCCGGCCCCCGAGGCACCCGCCGCAGCCAAGCGAAAACGCTCGTCGGGCACGCAAGTGTTCATCGGCGCGGCGGCGATCTTCGGACCCGGGCTCGAGGGGGACGCGCCGTGGCGGGTCGGCAGCGCCCTGAACGTCGATCTGGCGCTCGCGCACGCACCCTTGTTTCTGACCATCGGAGGCAGCGCAGCGACTCGTCTGGGCGCAGGTTCGGGGGACGTCAGTACGCGTTGGTTCGACGTCTCACTGGGCGCTGGCGTGCCGCTGCTCGGACCCCTGCAGGCCTCGGGTCTGGAGTTCCGAGCCCAAGTGTTGGCCGAGTATTTCGACGCGCACGCGAGCGTCGACGGCGCCTCGCAAACCATGTATCGCTGGACCGTAGGCTTGCAGGGGGCGTTCGGCGGACGCCTGCAAATCGTGCCGGATTTGTTGCTGACCGCGGAACTGCAGGCGGCTGGGCTTTCGGGCGAAACCGTGGTCTTGGTGGGCGGCGAGAGCGTGGGTAGCTCGGCCAGCTTTCGCTATCTCGGCAGCGTCGGCCTGCGTGTTCGGTTGCGCTGAGCGAGCGCGCTGCGTTCGCTCAGAGCTTTACACAGTGACCCTTCAAGCACGATTGACCCATCATGCACTGCGAATCGCCGGTGCACTCGACGCACACGCTCTGAGAGCAGTGCTGGTTGGGTCCGTAGTTCGAGCAATCTTGGTTATTGATGCACGCCACACACACGCCGAGCTCCCGGCTACACAGCAAGTGCTGGCCATCGACCGCGCAGCTGTCGTGGTTACCGTCGCAGGCCTTGGCGCAGCGCTGATTGAGCAGGTTGCACGCCTCACCGAAGCCGCATTGAAATTCGTTGATGCATTCGACGCAACGCTTGTGCACCGGGTCGCACAGCCTGGCGTCTCCCACTGCCGGCATGCAGTCGTTCTGCGTCTCGCAGGGGATGCAGAATGGAAAGGGAGAGCTCTTCGAGCAAACCGGGGGCACGTCATCCGGACAGCCCCCCTCACCGAGGCAGGGGAAATTTCCCGAACCGCCGCCGGGGGGAATGCCGAAGCGCCCGCCGCCGCCCGCACTCGCCTTGCCCCCGCCGCCCAGGCCCGCGTTGGCGGAAGCGGCGGCGCTGCCGCCGAGCCCTCCGCCGCCCAAGCTAGGCGCGCCCGAGCTGGGCGCGCCCGAGCTGGGCGCGCCCGAGCTGGGCGCGCTGTCCGACAGCAGATCGAAGGTTTCCTGGCCGCAGCCGGGGGCTATGCTCAGCGCGCAAAGTGCCACCGCGAACGCAACTGTGCGGGCGGAATTGGACGGCGCACGTCTCATCACACCTGAGCTTACCACCTTTCTTGCGGTTTTCAGGTGGTCCGCCTGCTGTTTCGTGGCTCAGGTACTATCTTCACCAAGGTGTCTAGCAGCCCGCGACTTCGTCCCGATTCGAGGCTCCGCGTCGTTCCATCAGCGAGCGTCCCGCCGCCGGCGTCAGGCGCGCCCGGCCTGCTGGTGCAGCGTTCGCCGACCGATGAAGAGCTGATTGATGCCGTGCAGCGCGGCGACCACCAAGTAGCTTCCGTGATCTACGAGCGCTTGATCGGCGTCGTCGACCACACATTGTACCGCGTGTTCGGTCGGCGTGAAGTCGACCACGACGATCTGGTGCAGGCGGCCTTCGAGCAAATCGTGGTCACTCTCTCGCGGCGCTCGTACGCACGTGCCTGCAGTCTACGCACGTGGGCGTCCAGCATCGCCAGCCACGTCGGCTTCAACGCGCTGCGGTCTCGCCGACGGGAGCGTCGAGTGCTCGATCGCGAAGCGGGCATCGATGCCGAGCCGATCCGGGCCGGGGTGGACGTCGAAGGTGAAGCCTCCGCGCGCGCCGAGCTCGAGCGACTCAGAGTTCAACTCTCGGAGATGAAATCGACGCACGCCGAGGCCGTATTCCTGCACGACGTGCTGGGCCATGAGCTTGCCGAGATCGCGCTGATGACCCAGGTCAGTATTTCTGCCGCGCAATCGCGTTTGGTACGCGGCCGGCGTGAACTGTTCCGCCGTCTCGACCATGTGGCCCCGCGCCGCAAGTCGGAGCCATCGTGAGCTCGCCGCGCATTCCGTCGCAGCCGGATGACATGCTCCGGCGCATGGGCAGCCAGGTCCTGCCCGTCGAAACGCCCGAGCGTGACGAGCAGCGCCGTCAGCAGGTGGTCGCTGCGCTCTCGCGTTCGATTCGCGAAACTGCCGATCGCAAACGGCGCGCGCTGCGCACGCGCTTCATTTGGAGCTTGGGCATTGCGGCCTCGTTGGCCCTCGGGCTCGGCATTGCGGCTCACGCTCGGCAGCGCTCGGCCGACGCGGCTGCGGTGTTTTCGACCGTCGCAGAGGTGACGGGCGCTGTCGTGGTGACCGAGAGCGGCGAGAGCCGCGTGCTCGCCAAAGGGTCCGACTTCGCTCTTCGCACGCAGGGCGAGATTGAAACGGCCCCGGAAGCTCAAGCTGAAATTCGCTCACGAAAGAGCACGGTCCATCTCGCCCCGGCGACCAAGCTCACCGTGCCTCGCAGCACGGCGCTGGAAGAGCGCTATCGACTCGCCGTTGGTCGAGTCGACGTCTCGGTCGATAAAAGTTCGCCCCTCACGCGCAGCGTCGTGGTCGAGACACCCAATGCGGAGGTCGTGGTGCACGGCACGGTGTTCACGGTCGGCGTCGCGTCGCGCGCTGCGCGTCCCGTGACTGACGTGAGCGTCACGCGTGGCTCGGTTTGGGTGCTGCAACACGGCGTGCAAGTCGCGGTGCTCGGCGCCGGTCAGCATTGGTCTTCGGACGCCGAGAGCGCGTTGCCGACGAATGCGGCGGCAGGCGCATCAATCACCTCAGAGACACCCGCAGTTGCCATTGACGACGTCACGTCGCGTCGCGCGCGGTCGCCGCGCGCATTGTCGCGTGCGAGCGCTGCCGACGCCAAGGCCAGCTCGTTGGCTGAGCAGAGCCGCATGTTCCAAGAGGCGATCGACGCACGCAACCGCGGTGACGACGCGCGTGCGGCCGAGCTTTTTGCGCGCTTGCTGGCTCGCTTCCCGAGCTACGAAGAAGCCGAAGTTCAGCTGTTTCGTGCGCAAAAACGCCTCGGTCGGACCACCCAAGCGGCCGCCGAAGCCAGGCGCTATTTGGCGCAACATCCGCAGGGTTTTGCTCGCGACGAAGCGCGTGATTTAGCGTTGAGCTCGCTGCCTGCACAGCGTCGCTGAAATTGCTGCCTGTCTCTTAGGGCACTGGTTACTCCTAAGTCAAACCGTTCACGCTTGGGTCCTGCCTCTGGTCGGACCCCCAGAGGAGGAACTCATGAAAGCCCTAAAGTACGGAATTAGTTTTGTGTTCGTGGCAGGCTTCGCGTCGCTCGCCGCGTGCGGTGGATCGACCGATGACAATGGCGACGCGACGGCCGGTCAGGGTGCGGGTGGCGGGAGTCATGCTGCTGGTGCTCCGGGCGGCGCCGGAAAACCCGAGACGAGCGCCGGCGCGCCAGGTGTTGCTGGCGCCCGGTCGAGCGATGGCGGTAGCTCATCGGTTGGTGGACGTGGCCCCGGAACCAATGGCGGAGCCCCGGGAGCGGGAGGCGTTCCGGGCGGCGGCATGAACAACCCGGACTGTCCCGCGTCGGCACCGGCGGATGCAACGAGCTGCACGCTCACTGGGATGCAAGCGAGCTGCACGTACACCGGCATGCGCTGCACGTGCGCGCGCGCGGGCGGCATGGGTGGCCCCGGCGGGGGGACGGCAGGCGGTGCCAGCACCGGTACTGCCGGCGCAGCGGCTGTAGCCCGCGAATGGAATTGCACCGAGACGCTGGTGTGCCCGGCGGCGAAGCCGACGGCTGGCGAAGCTTGCACGCCTGCCGCGGGCCAGTGCCGCTATACCGGGATGGGCAGCTGCAGTTGCAGCGCGCAGACTAGCCAGTGGGCGTGCAACGACGGCGCCGGAACCGGCGGCGGCTTCAACGGCGGCGGTGGACGCCCCAATGGCGGCGGTGGACGCCCCAACGGCGGCGGCGGTCGTCCCAACGGCGGCGGTGGTCGTCCCAACGGCGGCAGCAGCAACGGCGGCAGTAGCAACGGCGGCAGCAGCAATGGCGGAACGGGCGGCTAGCTCGTACTAACCCCACGCGGAATGCGCGGCACGAGTCAGCTTCTTTCGGAAGCTGACTCCGTTGCCGCGCAGTCGTTTTGTTCTGTGCGCGTCGTTGCCGCGCGCTCGAGCGCGGCACGCCGGAGCGCGCCGCGCTAGCCGATCACTTGGCGCTGCAGGACATGTTGCACATCAAGTCACTGGGCGCGCAGCCGCAGGCGCTGCGCTTGGGCTTCGGCGCTGCAGGCGCTGCTGCTGCAGCGGGCTCGGCAGCGGGCTTCTTGGGGGCGGCCGCGGCGCCGCCGCCCGTGTACTTCTTGGGTGCCGTGGCGGTGCCGGGCTTCGCGCTGGGCGGGGGTTCCTCGGCCGCAGTGCCCGTGGAGGGCGGCGTGGCGGTGATCACCGGCGCGGGCGTGGGAGTCGGCGCCGCTGCGGGCGTCGGCACGACCGCAACCGGTGCCGGTGCGGGTGGCGGCGGCTGGGGCTTGAGCACGATCGCGCCAGCGACGATCAACGCGGCCAGCACGACGCCGCCGCCGATGAACAACGGTGCCTTGCTCTTGCCACCGGCGGACGGGTAACCGCTCGGCTGCGCTGACGCTGCGAAGCCTCCGCCGAGTGGCGAGGCGATACCGAGCGGCGGCGCAATGCCGAGCGGCGGCGCAACGCCGATGGGCGAGGCCATCGCGGCCATTGGTGCAGCTTCGTTCTTGGTCGCGGCAGCCGTGAGCGCCTTGAGATCGATCAAGCCCGAGTCGTCACGCGAAGCGGAGGAGGAGGTGATGGGGCGGGAGGCGGGACGCGCCGCAGCCACGGGGCTAGACGCCGAAGTGAGCGCGCTGAGCGAGAACAGCACCGACGATTCGTTGCGCGCGCCGGTGCTCGAAGCGCCGCTGGTCGCAGCGGGTGCCGCGTGACCGCCGCCACCGCCGCCGTGCTCGGGGGCGCTGGTCAGTACCTCTTCTTCGCTTCCGGCCTGCTCGATTCCGCCGAACAGGTCGGCTGCAGCCCCACGCGCGGGGCGCGCAGCGGCGCGTGGAGCGGCCGCGGGCGCAGACCAAGGAGAGGGGGTAGCGGTAGGCGCGGGTGCTGCTGCAGGCGCCGAGGCTTGCGTCGCCGCGTGCAGCGCTTCCACGATTTCTTCGACCTCGCCGAGCGCTTTCCAATCGGCGAAGCCGTCCGCCCACAGGTAGGTTTCTGCCGTCACCTGGCCGGCGTTGTAGGCAGCGACGATTTCCGACACGGTCAAGCTGCGTTGATCGCCCTCACCGAAGTCGACCGAGTACTGCGAGCCGCTCGCATCCTGCTCGACTGCGCCCGTGGCGTCCGGCGCTTCGCCGGCCGCGGTGTACACGTTCGCTGGAGACGTCTTGCCATCGATCACGATGGTCGCTCCGCATTTACGACATCGGATCTTGGCGAGACGGTCAGTAACTTTCTCGTCTGCAATCGAATACTTAGCTTGGCACGCAGGACAGGAAATCTTCACAATCAGCCTCGCGGATGCGCTTTCTGGACTTGGGGGGAGCAGTCGGGAAAGCTTGGCGCTATCGGGGTCCCGGAGCGCTAGCCTAATCAATTGCTACGCTTCCGTTCAATTTTCGGTCTCGGCGGGAGCCGAGCGGGCCACTCTTTTATCATTCCTGGTGAAGATCGCTAGACCCCACGCAGCGTTCCGAACATTGGACACAGAAGTGCCGCCTGCCTTTGGTGTCGGAATATTCCAAGCGCTGGACGCGGCGAACGCCGCTCGCCTCAGGCGCCCATGGCAAATAAGGCCAGATCCAGGGCATCGAGCCGCTCGACGAGCTCCGGATTGGGACCGTCCTCGCGCAGGGCGAGCAATAATTCTCGTTTGGCGGCGCGGAGGTCGCCCTCGGAAATCAGCTCGTCCGCGCGCCCGGCGTAGCGCTTGGCCGACGCGGTTCGACACAGCTCGTCGAGCGATTTGGCGCCCACACCCACATTTGCGACACGCGGCACCTCGCTGCCCCCCAGCCGTAGCTGACCCTTGGCCAGGGCCAGATCATAGCGGGCACGCAGCGCCGGGTTCGATAGCACTCGGTACGCCTCCGCGCCGCGCTGAAATACCTGACGGCAGACCTCGGTCGTGGCTTGGTCGTAGTCGGTGTGCGCGTCCGGGTGAAACGCTAGAGCAAAGTCGTGGAACGCAACCTTCACTGCGGCGTCGTCCGCGATCTCGAGCAAGCCGAGCAGCTCGTAGTAGCTCGCCGCGTCGAGCACCGCGGCCCACTCGTACAAGCGTTCGATGTCGGCTTCTTCGGCGAGCATGGCTTGGGCTACTGACGCGCCGCGTGGCGCTGGACCATGCGTGCGATCTCTCCCGATTCGGGCAACGCGATCAGGCGTACCTGGGTGCCAGTGGCACGGCCGGTGGCGACGTCCTTGGCGCTCACGCTGAGCATGCCGTTGCTGTCGAGCGAGAAGCTGACGGCGATCTGAGTCTCTCCACGTGGCGCAGGGCTGAGGCCACTCAGCTCGACCTCGCCGAGCAGGGTATTTTCTCCGAACCGGCTCGACTCACCCTGGCTGATGCGCACGCGCACCAAGGTTTGCTGATCGACCGCCGTCACGAACACGCGCGTGCGCTCGCAAGGAACCTGCGTATTGCGCTCGATCACCGCGTCGCAAAAGCCGTTGACCGTCTCCACCGCCAAGCTGAGCGGAGTCACGTCGATCAACAGCGGCGCTGGGCGCGACGACGGGCGCGAGGGCGGAAGTGTTTCGAATGCGGCGTAATTGGCTGGGGGCGGCGCGATGTAGGGCGCGGTTGGGGGCGGCGCAGCGGGCGGCGCGGCGATCGGCGTGGACGGCGGCGCGAAGGGCGCGAAGGGCGCGAAGGGCGCGGCCGGCACGGCTTGCATCCGCGCGGTGCCGAACGGACCGCCGGGGGTCGGGCTCGAAGCGGCGCGCGGGACGCTCGGTTCGGGCGGCGGGGCCACGCGCGTGATCTCCTCTTCGGGCAGCTCCGGCAAGGGCAGCGAGGCTTCGTCGTCGAATGCCGTCGGCGCCGGGCCGTATGGGCCGACCGCGCGCGAGCTGGGGTGAAGCGGTGCCGAATCGAGCTCTAGGAAATCGCCATCGCCCAGGCTGAACGCGACGCTGTCCTCGTTCGTGGCGGGCACCAAACCCAAAGCGTGGGCCAATGCGTCACGAGCGCTTTGCGATTCGCCGGCCGCGCTGAGCAGCGTGGGCCCGGAGAGCGCGCGCGTGGCTTCTGGACCCAAGCCCGGGCCGGTTTTGACCCCTTGTCGTGGACCAAGCCCGCCGAGCGTTTGCGGGGGCTGGTTCGCCGGCGCTTTGCCCAGTGCGCCGAGCGTTGACTCATGGCTGGGACCCGCTGGGCGCGAGCCGGGCTGAACTCCGGGCGTGGTCGACACGTGCGGTCGACCGAAAAAAGGTTGCGTGCTGGGGATCGCGGGCGAGCTTTCGAAGCGGCTGCGCAGCGGGGGCGAGGCCGGCGTGAGCGCGCTCGGTTGCTTGCGCGCGGGCTCGGGCAGCTGCGCGTCGCTGAACTTGGGCTTGGTCGGACGGGACGCCGGGCTCGGCGCGGGTGGCACCGTCCCTCGGCGCTTCTCCGCGCTACTCAGCGCGGCCGCTTGAATGGCGGCGCCGATCGCCACCACTTCATCGGGGTTGATGCTGGCCAGCAACGGCCTTTTGAAAAACTCTTCCACGCGGCTTCGCACGAGCGGGATGCGCGTGGAGCCGCCGACCAGCAGGATCTGATCGAAATCGTTGGCCGACAGCCGCGCAATGCTCAGCGCTTCTCGGCAGACGTCGAAGGTGCGGTCGACGATTGGCGAGGCTAGGCGCTCGAGCTCCTGGCGGGTCATCGAAAATTCGAAATCGAGGCTTCGCCCGCCCAGGCCGTGGGCGATTTCGCTCACCGTGACGCGCACTTCGCTTTCGGTCGACAGCCGGTGCTTGACGATCTCGGCGGCCGCTCGCAGCCGTTCGAAGATCTGGAGATCCGCGCGCGCGTCGACCCGATGCTGCGCGACCAAGCTCTCACTCATGCGCTCGGCGATGGCCAGATCCAGGTCATCACCGCCGAGGAAGGTGTTGCCCGCGGTGGCCAGCACCTCGAACACGTTGTTCGAAAGGTCGAGCAGCGTGACGTCGAAGGTTCCGCCGCCGAAATCGTAGACGGCGACGCGCTCCGAGGTCGCGCGACCGTAACCGTACGCCAGCGCGGCGGCGGTCGGCTCGTTCAAGATACGGATCACCTCCAGGCCGGCCACGCGCCCGGCGACCTTGGTCGCGGCGCGCTGCAGATCGTTGAAGTTCGCGGGCACCGTGATCACCGCGCGATCGATGCTCGTGCCGAGGGCTGCCTCCGCCACACTCTTTGCCCGGCGCAGCACGAATGCGCTTATTTCCGGCAAAGTGTAGGTTTCCCCGCGCGCGACGACCAGCGAGGCAAGTCCGGGGCCCTCGCGCATCTCGAACGGGAAGCGCGAGCGCGCGCGTCTGACCTCCTCCGAATCCCAGCTTCGACCAATCAGGCGCTTGATCGAATAAATCGTATTCGAGGCGTCGACGATCCGCCGCTCTTTGGCGGCGCGGCCGACCAGCACGCTGCCGTTCGGGTGAAAGGACACCACCGAGGGGATCAGTACTTGTTGCGTCTCATCCAGCAGCGCCGATGCTTGACCGTCGCGCACGACGGAGACGACCGTGTTGGTGGTACCGAGATCGATGCCGATTACCGTAGACATGTTCTATTCAGCGACCTCTGAGAGCTGTTCGAGCGCGCGGTCGTACCAAGCCTGCACCGAGCGCTCGAACGGCCACATCCAGCCGTACTCGGGGCCAACGAAGCGCCTGACGATGTGCGCGCGCAGGCTGGGCGAGCGCGCGGCTTCGAGGCCCAAGAGCTCGGCGGTCGCGCGCAGCGTTTCCTCGTACGCCTCCCATTCAATGCGCGCTCGGCCATAGGCCAGGCCGAGTGGGAAGAACGGGATCAGGTACAGCCAGGTCATCAAGAACGCACCGTAGCGGCGGCGCTGGCGCAAGTGAACTCGCTCGTGGCGCAGCAGGATCACGCGATCGAGGTCGCTCATCGCGTCCCAGGTCGGCGGGACGTACAGGGTATTGCCGATCACGGTGTGGTAGCGAGTGAGATAGCTGCGCTGCCCGCCGAAAGTCAGGACCCTGAGCGCGAGGTCGATCGCCCGCGACGGCCAGTGACCGTGCTTCGGCACGATGCGAAACGTCGGAAACTCGCCGCGAATCGTGTCAATGAAGCGACCCGTGAGCTCCATCGAGGTGGGTGAGAGAGTAGCGCGCTTCGGGCGGCCGTGGCGAGCGCGAGAAGAAGGGCGCGGGCGTTCTCGAGCGCTGGGCGGCCAGTGGGCCAAATTGGCTACTGGCCCAGGATGTCGCCGGGTTTGAGGGCTCGCCCGTTGATCAGGTCGAGGGCGGGGAGCTCTTTGCGGCCCTCGAGTTGGGCGCGTACGAGCTCGAAGGTGCCGTCGATGGTGCTGACCAAGACCCGCTTTTGATCGACACTGACCAAACCGGGCGCGCCTGCGGGGGGGCTATCGCTCCGTCGAGCCTGGTTGACCTTGAGCGGCTTGCCGTTGAGCAGGGTGTGCGCGCCGGGGCGCGGCGCGAGGCCACGCACCAGATTCACGAGATCGCGCGCGCTCTTGTGGAAATTCAGGGCGCCGTCGGCGCGCTCCAGGGGCGGGGCGTGCGTCGATTTATCGTGCTCTTGCGGTACGGCTTCGATCCAACCGTGCACAGCGCGACCGAGCTCGCTGCGAACCAAGTCTGCAGCGGTGCTGGCCAAACGTTCGCTCAGCTCACCCGCGGTTTCGTCCAGGCCGATGGGGATCGCGCGGCGCGCGTAGACCGGGCCCGTGTCGAGGCCCTCGTCCATTTGCATCAAGCAGATCCCCGTCTCGGTATCGCCGTGTGCGATGGCCCAATTGATGGGCGCCGCGCCGCGCCAGCGTGGCAAGAGCGAGGCATGCAAATTCATGCATCCGCGGCGCGGTGCGGCGAGCACGGCGGGCGGCAAAATCCGACCATAGGCCATCACCAACGCGACGTCCGGCGTGCGTTCGCGCAGCCACTCGTCCAAGGTTCCGGTTTTCACCTTGACGGGTTGGTGGACCTCGAACCCCAACTCCAGCGCGGCGACTTTGACTGCGGGCGGTTGCAAGTTCAGCCCGCGACCCGCAGGCCGATCTGGTTGGCAGACGACGCCCACGACCTCGGCGACTTCAGCCAGCGCTCGCAAGGCAAGTACGGCGATGGCGGGGGTACCAAAAAAAACGGCGCGCACGGGCTCGGTATACCAGATCCCGTCCAGTGCGCGCCGGGCTAGGGGACGACCCCTATTCCGTGCAAGCCAAGGAGACGGAGGCGGGCGCGAATGCGGGATTTCGTTCCGGCTGGGTGGTGTTGACCAGCACCTGGATGCCGGGCGAGCCGTCACTCGGCACGAGCACGATGTCGTGGTGCGAAGTCTCCGCCGCGATGTAGCCGGCCGGGCCCCAGCTGGCGGTGATCAGCCCGTCGCTATTGGCAGCCAGACGTGTGGCGTTGGCGCACGTCTCGCCCGTCGTGCCGTCGACGCGCGCGAGGAACACCTGCTTGCCGGCGGCTTGCGCCGAATATGCTCAGGCCAACCCCCAGCGCGCCGCGCAAGCCGAACAGCGGTTGCGGTTGCCACCCGATTTGCGCGCCGAATTGCAGATCGTGGGCCGAAAATTGCGTCGAGGAGGGCAAGCTCAGCAGGTAGCCCGCATGGAAGGCGAAGAACGCGGAGCTTAGCTTCTGTTGCAGCCCAAGCTGCGGTCCGAGCCCTGAGCCGCTGCTCCACAACTCGGCGCGCAGCCCCGCCGAGAGCCACGTGCTCGCGGGGCTGCTGCGAACGACGCCAGGCCCTGCGTCCGGAATGCGCGCTGGTGCTGGCTCTGGGGGAGTGACCGGCGAGAGCACGGGCACGACCCCCGAGGGCGTTGCGCTCGTGGGCGGCACGGGGGGCGCCGCTGAAGAGGGCGGGGCGCCCCACGCGGCCAGCGCATTGTCCGCGCTGGCAAGTAGGGCCTCTTTGACGGAGCTGTCGGCGCGATCGGAGCGCTGCAACACTTGATGACCATTTCCGGTCACTTGCGTCTGGGCACCGTCCAATTCGCAACTGAGCTCCACCGTTGCGGGAGTGAGCCCCGCGCTGAGCAGGCTGGCGCGAACCCTCGCTTCGACCTGCGCCGTATCTTCGGCCGAAAGCTCGGAGCAGCTCACCGTGACCTGGGCTTCGGTCGCTGTTGCGCCCCGTGCGCTGAGTAACGCGGCGAAAATGAGGCCGAGCCATTCCGTGCGACCGCGGCTCACGGGCCCGACCATCCGGCAACGCCCGGCGGCCGCAAACAGCCCGCCTGCCCGATCCGCAGCGGCGCGCTGAAACGTCGGAGCCGGGCGCTGAAGAGCGAAGAAAGAGCGGGCGCGCGCATGGAGCCAAGGTAGGTGATCAGAAAGCCCTAGCGTAGCGAAATGGTGTGGTTAGCTTCTCCAATTGTAGAGAGACGGCGCCGTCCCAAGCCCGCCCCGAGACCCGGGCCCCCGCGCAGGAGGGGCAGGAAATAGGAGGTGCGCTTGGCCCGTCGCGAGTGACAAGATGAGGACTGACCATGAGTGAAAAGAAAAAGCCGTCGCCGCCTCCGCAGCCTCCGCCTCCGACCGAAGACGAGATCAAATTCGGAGACGAACTGGCGGTATTGCCGATCCGGAACGCTGTACTTTTCCCGGGCGCCGTCGCGCCCTTTGACGTTGGACGCGAAAAGTCCGTAGCGCTCGTCGAAGACGTGCACAACCTGTCCACGCCAGTGATCGCGATCTTCGCGCAGCGGGATCCCGCTACGGACGATCCGGGGGCGGACGATCTGTATCCCGTGGGCTGTGCGGCTCGCGTGCTCAAAGCGCTCAAGCACAGCTCGGGCAACTACTCGCTGATCCTTCAAGGCCTGACGCGCATTCGGCTCGACTCCGTGACCCAAACCTCGCCTTTCTTGCGAGCCAAGGTGACGCGCGTCGAAACGCCCGCCACGGAGGACGTGGAGGCCGAAGCGTTGGCCATGAGCCTGCGTGACGTCGCCAAGCAAGTGATTCAACTGATGCCGGAGCTGCCGCGTGAAGCGGGCTCGCTGATCGACTCGATCCAGGCGCCCGGTGCGCTCGCGGATCTCGTGGCCGCCAACTTGGATGCCCCGGTCGAAGAGAAAGCCCAGCTAATCGAGACGGTCGAGGTCAAGGAGCGCATCCGCAAGGTGCTGCGTCTGCTCACCCGGCAACTCGAGATCTTGAAGATGCGCGAGCGCATCAACTCCCAGATCAAAGAGGAGATGGGCAAGAACCAGCGCGAGTACGTGCTGCGTCAACAGCTGAAGGCGATCAAAGAGGAGCTGGGCGAAGACGACGGCGATCAAGGCGATCTGGACGGCCTGGAAGAGCGCGTCGCCAAAGCCAACCTGCCGAACGAGGCGGACAGCGTCGCCAAGAAGCAGCTCAAGCGCCTGCGCTCGATGCAAGTCGGCTCTGCCGAATACACCGTCGTGCGTACGTACCTGGATTGGATCTTGGACCTGCCCTGGTCCAACCAGACCGACGACAACATGGACATCGCCGAAGTGCGTCGCGTCCTGGACGAGGACCACTACGGCCTCGAAAAGGTCAAGAAGCGCATCGTCGAGTACCTGGCCGTGCGCAAGCTCAAGAAGGACAAAAAAGGCCCGATCTTGTGCCTGCTCGGTCCGCCCGGTGTCGGTAAGACGTCGCTCGGCAAGAGCATCGCTCGCGCGCTCGGTCGCAAGTTCGTGCGCGTCAGCCTGGGCGGCGTTCACGACGAAGCGGCCATCCGCGGTCATCGCCGCACCTACGTCGGCGCGCTGCCCGGTCAAATCATCCAAGGCATGAAGAAATCCGGGACCATCAACCCGGTGTTCATGATGGATGAGGTCGACAAAATCGGCCACGACTTCCGCGGCGATCCGAGCGCGGCCTTGCTCGAGGTGCTCGACCCCGAACAGAACAACACCTTCGCCGATCACTACCTCGAAATCCCGTACGATCTGTCGAGCGTGATGTTCGTGGCCACGGCCAACGTGGCCGATCCCATCCCGCCGCCTTTGCGCGACCGCATGGAAATCCTGGAAATCCCAGGCTACACGCGGCGCGAAAAGCTGGCGATTGCGCGCCAACACTTGATCCCGAAGCAGCTGGAAGAGCACGGGCTCAAGCCCGAACAACTCACCATCACGGACGAAGCCGTGGAAGAGTTGATCGAGCACTACACTCGCGAAGCAGGCGTTCGTTCCCTCGAGCGTACGGTTGCCAGCGTGATCCGCGGCGTCGCGGTCAAGGTCGCCGAAGGCGATCTCACCCCGCGCGTCATCAAGAACGAAGAAGATTTGCGCGAGTTCTTGGGCGCGATCAAGTTCACGAGTGAAGTGGCCGAGCGCACGGAAGAAACTGGCGTGGCCACGGGTCTAGCCTGGACCAGCGTGGGCGGTGAAATCCTGTTCATCGAATGCACGCGCATGTTCGGCTCGGGTAAGATGCAACTGACCGGTCAGCTCGGTGACGTCATGAAGGAAAGTGCTCACGCAGCCCTCAGCTACGTGCGCACCAACGCCGAAAAATACGGCATCCCGAAGGACTTCCTCGAGAAGAGCGACGTACACATTCACATCCCTGCGGGCGGCATGCCCAAGGATGGCCCCAGTGCGGGCATCACCATGTTCACGGCCATCGTGTCCTTGCT
>Ga0247774_1000424_pt1 | contig 21024 bp, 11 predicted proteins | sample UWRJL001104B6_FD_179933 | JGI IMG/M metagenome (GOLD analysis project Ga0247774, IMG submission 179933) | Plant litter microbial communities from Arlington Agricultural Research Station in Wisconsin, United States - UWRJ-L001-104B-6 | ecosystem: Environmental > Terrestrial > Plant litter >... | reverse complement strand
TGGTTTGCAGTAGAGCTAAACTCGGAAAATCGCCAGATGATATATATTCCTGAAGGTATGGCTCACGGCTGTCAAACTTTGGCAGATAATACGGAAGTTTTTTACCAGATGTCGGAATTTTATTATTCTGAATTAGCAAGGGGAGTGCGGTGGGATGATCCGACTTTTAGTATTGATTGGCCGGAGATATCTCAGCGCGTAATTTCGGAAAAAGATCGAAGTTTTCCGGATTTTGGGCTATGAAAAAAGTCCTGGTTACGGGGGCAGGGGGTTTTGTTGGCAGACACTCGCTCAAGACGCTGGTGGAACGCGGCTTCGAGGTTCATGCTGTCGCTTCTAAGACTTTGCCGACTTTAAGTTCTGACTGTATGTGGCATCGGGCAAATTTGTTAGATCGTACATCTATTAAAGAGCTAGTTTGTCAAGTAAAGCCAACACATTTGTTGCACTTTGCCTGGTGTTATACTCTACCCGGTCAATATTGGAAATCTGAAGATAACTTTTTGTGGGTTCAGGCAAGTTTGGAATTATTGAGGCAATTTGGAGAGCAAGGTGGCGAGAGATTAGTGATGGGCGGAACCTGCGCCGAGTATGATTGGAAGTATGGTTATTGCTCGGAATTTGTAACGCCCAGAAATCCAGATACTCCCTACGGTATTTGTAAAAAAGCTTTGCAGGAGATAGTGAATTCCTATTCCGAGACGACAAGTCTCAGCAGTGCTTGGGGACGTATTTTCTTTCCCTACGGTGCTTACGAGTACCCAAACCGGCTGGTTTCTTCAGTGATTCTTTCTCTCTTAAAGGGAGAGCCTGCTCGCTGCTCTCACGGTAATCAAATCAGGGATTTTCTGTATGTACAAGATGTGGCTGATGCTTTTGTGGCTCTTTTGGAGAGTGAGGTGAGGGGAGCTGTTAATATTGGATCTGGACAGCCGATCGCGATTAAAGATGTTGTCTATAAAATAGCGGATGTAATCGGGCGATCGGATTTAGTGCATTTAGGTGCTATTCCGTCTGCTTCGAAAGAAGCGCCTTTGTTAGTGGCTGATGTGACCCGTTTATCGAATGAGGTAGGCTGGCTGCCAAAATTTAATTTGGAAATGGGATTAAGGCAAGCTATAATCTGGTGGAATAATTCAAATTATACAGGATTAAAAATTGATTAAAAAGTGATGCTAACAGATACAAAAAACTATAAATATTTCGCCGGAAATGGATCTTAATTATGCAGAGATGCCCTGTTTGCAATTCTAACTTAATAGCCCCCTTTTTGGTTCGAGGTAGCGTACCCGTCCACCAAAACTTAGTGATGGCAGATATAATATCTGCTATACAAATAAATCGCGGCAATCTAACTCTAGCAGTTTGTGAAGACTGTGGATTTATTTTTAATCAGGATTTTGATGGTTCCAAGTTAAGCTATGGCAAGGAGTATGATAATACCCAGACTTATTCGCCATCTTTTGAGAGTTATATTTCCGAACTTGCCCGCTCTCTAATCTATGATAAAAATATTCAAAATTGCTCGGTTGTCGAAGTTGGCTGCGGCAAGGGTTCATTTTTAAGGAAGCTAGTAGAATCAGAGGAATGGGGAAATACTGGTTATGGATTTGACCCAAGTTATGTCGGGGCAGAAACTATTTTTGACGGTCGCCTGAAGTTTGAGAAGCGTTACTATGACTCAGAGTGTGCTAATATTCATGCTGATGTGGTTGTTTGTCGTCATGTGATCGAACACATTCCCGATCCTTTGAGCTTACTCTTTTCTGTCGGACAAGCTTTAGTTCATTCTCCCAACGCTCGCGTTTTCTTTGAAACACCTTGCGTTGAGTGGATACTCCGCAATCAAGTAATATGGGATTTTTTCTACGAACATTGTTCCTACTTTACAGCAGAGTCTCTAGCGACGGCTTTTGAAGTATCTGGTTTTCAGGTTAAGAGCGTAGATCATATATTTCAAGGGCAATATCTATGGTTAGAAGCTACGATTCCTGCCCAAAAACCTGCGGTTACGAAAAAACCAGCATTGATTTCAATTTTAGCTAACCAGTTTGCTACCTCAGAACGCGAACTGATCGGCAAGTGGGAAATTAAGATTCAAAAATTAGCTAGCCAAGGAAAAGTGGCTCTTTGGGGGGCTGGAGCTAAAGGTGTAACTTTTGCTAATCTGATCGATCCCGATCGTAAATGGATTGATTGCATTATTGACCTGAACCCGAATAAACAAGGTAAATATATTCCTGGGGCTGCTCACCCGATTGTCAGCTATCAGGATATAGCAAATCGAGGAATTACAACTGCTATTTTGATGAACCCGAATTATTATCAAGAAAATCTACTATTATTAAAGGCATCCAACTTAAACATCGACCTATTAGTTGAGTAATTTATGAAATTGACAATTGATACGACTGAAAAAACACTCACTTGTGAGATTGATAAGCAGAAGCAGGTATTAGACCTTTATACAAAAGAGGCTTTTGAACTGATATCGCTTCAGTGGGTTAAAGTTGGATGGAATCAGAAATATTCTTATACATTTAGTTGGCTGGGTCGCCCTTTGTTGCAACTTCCTGAAGATTTGATTCGCATTCAGGAAGTTATCTATCAGGTTAAACCCGATGTAATTATTGAAACCGGGGTAGCTCACGGTGGCTCTCTGATTTATTACGCGAGCCTTTTTAAAGCAATGGGCAAGGGTAGGGTTGTAGGAGTTGATATTGAAATTCGCCCCCACAATCGCAAGGCTATAGAGGAACACGAACTGTCATCCTTCATTACTTTAGTTGAAGGCAGTTCTACAGATACCAGTATTGTAGATGAGGTGAAAAAACTGGTAAATCCAGGGGAGACTGTGTTGGTGAGTCTTGACTCGTGTCACACAAAACAGCACGTTGCTGACGAGTTAGAGGCTTATTGCAGTTTTGTGACACCAGGCTCCTATATAATTGCCACTGATGGGATTATGAAGGATTTGGATGATGTGCCACGGGGAAATCCTGAGTGGCACTGGGATCATCCTACTGCGGCGGCGGCTGAGTTTGCAGAAAAGCATCCAGAGTTTATGTTGGAGCAACCTAAATGGCTGTTTAGTGAGAGCGATTTGACGGAGAATGTGACTCATTGGCCAGGGGCTTGGTTAAAGCGAAAATAACAAACTCAATGAATTTAAGCTAATTTTTGCGATGCACGAGCATAGTTATCTACGGTGATACATAAGTTAGGCTTTGAGTCAATGGCATGGGGATACGATCAGCTTTCCAGTCTACTCGATCGCAGATGTTCGTCTATCGCTTATTTATTTGGTGGATAAATTTATGGCGCCAAGCTAGAGTACCTAGCGCTTCGCACAAATCGCTTGTGCATAATGCCTGGTGGGTGCGGGAACATCCTTAGAGGGCTGAAGTCTGATATCTTTGGAAGGCAACGGCTTGAGTTCATTTGGAGCTCATTGGGGCGATCGGGCAAAAATTACCCTCATTTGTGGTAAGCTTTTGAGAAACCATTTTTAGGAGTAGGTTGTCCTAGGGCGGCAAGGAGTTGAAAAATTGCTGTTAGGTGATGTTTCTGTTGATCGGGAATTAGTTTTAGACGGATATGTAGAGGTGGTTATTTGAGGTTGTAGTAGAATGGGTTACGAAAGTGCGATCGGGAATATAGAAAATTATACTTTAGAGGATTTGGTGACAGAAGCGTTTGGTTGTTTGGCGTTGAATTGACAGGAATATATGGTGAAAGAATCAGTAAAAATAAAAAATATGACACTTAAATTTTCTGACGAGAGTCTCTTACAGGGAAAAAACCTAATATTTTTAATTTCTCAGCCTCGTGCTGGGTCAACATTAACACAACGGATGTTGGGCAGCCACTGTGAAATTCATACAGTTTCTGAACCTTGGTTAATGCTTCATCCTTTATATGCTCTGCGCTCAGAGGGATATGAAGTAGAGTATAATGCTCAATGGGCTAGGAATGCTGTTGAAGGTTTTGTGGACGAATTACCAGATGGGAAAGAAGCTTATTTCAATGGTTTGCGCCGAATGTATTCTTACTTGTATAACTGTGCAGCCACCAGTTCCGGGAAAAATTTTTTTTTGGATAAAACACCGCGCTACTATTTGATAATATCCGAACTTTACAAAACTTTTCCAGAAGCGCATTTTATTATTTTACTGCGAAATCCTTTAGCAGTTTTATGTTCTACAATCAATACTTGGACGCAAGATGACTACTTTAGACTCCATCTGTATAAGCAAGATTTGTTAGAAGCTCCCGCTCGATTAATCGATGGTATAAAATTATTAAATAATAACTGCATGGTATTACATTATGAATGGTTACTGTTGAATCCCGAATCGGAAGTAAATAAGATTTGTAGCTGGTTAGGACTTCAATTTTCACGAGAAATGATAGATTATGGAAGCGCAAAAGATCAGCCTGTGTGGAGATACGGAGATCAGAATAAGGTTTACCAGGACACCAAACCTGATTCCCAAAATTTAGATAAATGGATTATGGCTCTAGACAATCCTCAAGTGTGGAGAATAGTAAATGATTATTTAGAATTTTTAGGAGTGGAAAAATTCCTTCAACTGGGTTATTCTTACGAAGAGATGCGAAATCTCCTGGATGCAAAACGTCCTCAATGGTTTGATTTATGGCGCACACTTCCCCTAGACGTACTGGTAGAAGACCCGCAAAACAGTAAAGACTGGAAAGATCAACAGTATTTTACCAAACTAATTTCATCAATTCATCAATTCATTGAGTAGAGTGGGGACATAATAATGAGTGATTCAGAAAACAAGTTTTCGACTAAGCCTTATGGACTTCCCAAGCCTAATCAGGGGGAATGGCAATACTATCAAAGCCAAGTGCACGCGGCTCAGGAGGAAGTGCAGCAGTCGCAGAGTCAATTCCACGCAGCTCAGGAGGAGTTGGAACAGTATAAGGATCTGCTAAATCAAACTCAAGGGGAATTGCAACAGTATCAAAGTCAACTGCATCAAACTCAGGAAGTATTGGAACAATTCCAAGATCAAATGCAAGAAGCTGAGACACTGTTGCAAGAGTATCAAGGTCAACTGCATTCGACGCAGGCAGAGTTGGAGCAATCTCAGTCACAACTGCATTCGACGCAGGCAGAGTTGGAGCAATCTCAGTCACAACTGCATTCGACGCAGGCAGAGTTGGAACAATCTCAATCACACCTTCACTCCACTCAGGCAGAGTTGGAGCAAGCTCAGTCACAACTGCATGCCACTGAGGCAGTATTGGAACAGTCGCAGTCACAACTGCATGCCACTGAGGCAGTATTGGAACAGTCGCAGTCACAACTACATCAGAATAGAGCAGAGTTAGCACACAAGAATTCTCAACTGCATCAGAGTGAGTGGGAATTAGAGCGAACTCGTTTTCAACTGCATCAAACTCAGGCAGAATTAGCACAGTGCAACTCCCAAGTAGAGAATATTCAGTTGGAAGCGGAGCGATTGGGCTCTCAAATTGGACAAGTTCAGGGAGAATTAGAACATTCGCAGTCTAAACTTCGCACCAGCAGCATGGAATTGAAGCGCTCTCACTCTCAACTTGTCCAGGTTCTAGGAGAATTGGAACATTCCCAAGCTCAGCAGCGTCAGACAGAAGCAATTTTGCAGCAGTCACAGTCTCAAAACCATCAACTTCAAAATGAATTGAAGCGGTTCTACTCTCAACTTGTCCAAGTTCAGGAAGAATCTCAGCATTATCAGTCTCAACTTGTCCAAGTTCAGGAAGAATCTCAGCATTATCAGTCTCAACTTGTCCAAGTTCAGGAAGAATCTCAGCATTATCAGTCTCAACTTGTCCAAGTTCAGGAAGAATCTCAGCATTATCAGTCTCAACTTGTCCAAGTTCAGGAAGAGTCCCAGCATTATCAGTCTCAACTTGTCCAAGTTCAGGAAGAGTTGGATCGATCGCATTTCCAGCAGCAATATGCTGTTAGCGATCGAGGTGTCGAGAGTCAGATGCAGTACACACTTCTAGTGCGGGATGCGTGGTATGCTTACCAAAGTGGCGATTTGAAGAAAATGCAACAGTGTTTGCAGGAGTCTTTGAAAATTACACCTATTTCACGAACCGAGTCTGTAGTCAACTGGTTAGAGAGTTTTTGCCAATTCTCTGCGGAAAAGGGACAGCCCTTTGATACCTACAGTTTGACTAACTCACAAGAGTGGAAACGACTGATGCAAGGGAAGTTCACTGTCAGTCAGATATGAATCATCTTCTGATACGAATTGGGTCAATATACTGGAAAAAAACAACAAACTAAGTAATTCGCACAGTGATTAAACCGTGGAAATAAACCAACAATTAGCTGAAGCCCATGCTCAAATGGCGATGCTTTATACTGAACTAGCGCAAGTATGGTTACAGTTGGACAAAAAACCAGAGGCGATCGCGTATTTAGAAAAAGCGATCGCGTTAGAGCTAAAATTAGAGGATAGTGAGGATATTTATCATAAAGCGGAAGTTTGGGTGAAGGCGGGTGATAATTTAGCTAATTCAGAAAGATGGTCTGAGGCTATAGTTCACTACCAACGAGCCATAGAGATTGAACCTAATTATCACCAATCTTACCAAAAATTGGGTATTGCCTTAGTGAAAGTAGGTAAGATAGAAGAAGCGATCGCATCCTATAGTCAGGTAGTAAAAACTCAAATAAATGCTAAGCCATTGGTTAGTGTTGGTATTCCAACTTATAACCGATCTCATCTAATCAAACGTTCTATTAATTCACTTATTAACCAGGACTATGATAATATTGAAATAGTGATTTCAGACAATGCATCAACTGATGAAACTCCATTGATATGTCAAGAATTTTGTCAACAATATGAAAAAATTAAATATATACGTCAACCTACTAATTATGGGCCAACAAGGAACTTCAGGGAAGTTTTAGATCATTCTGCTGGAGAGTTTTTTATGTGGCTTGCTGATGATGATTACTTAGATTCTTATTATATCAGCAAGTGTGTCCATTTTTTACAGGAAAATCCAGATTATTCTTTAGCCAGCGGACGAACATTCTACTTCCGAGAAAACAACGAACAAGACCTCAGTGAAAAAGAGTTTATTTTTGAAGGTGAAAGAATGGAACTCTGCCAGGAGAAGGGAACAGAAAGAGTGAAAGCTTATTATCAACAGGTAACAGATAATGGAGTATTTTATGGTCTGTATCGTCGCAATCAATTGTTGACTGTTCCTATAAATAATACAATGGGAGGGGATTGGCTGTTTATAGCATCAATTGCTTTTTTGGGAAAAATTAAAACTCTGGAATCCGTTTTTCTTAAGAGATCGCGTCAATGATTTTCAAAGGGAGGTAGCTATAAAACTTTGCCTATAAATGTTAGACAACATGAAAGTTAATAAAAAATTTCAATTCTAATTAAAGTTAATTGTTCATTTAATGTAATATATGTGATTTATGGTTGAACACATTCATCTTTCAAAATATGGTCAAACACATGGTGGCTACCAACATGGAGCTGCGCGGAGTGGTTTTCCAAAGTTTCAGGGAGAATATCCACATTTAAGTATATCTATATCGGCTTTTAATGACATTCTTTTTTCGCCTATATATGAATGCTTAGAGCCATCAGAGCGTTTTGATTTTGCAATTGAAGTTCAAAAAATAATATGTGAACGACATAATATAACGTGGAATAAAGCCCTGTTCCTACTCCTAAATTACCTTGACAGATATCATCATGTTCCATCTGATGATATACTACTGAAAATTGGACAATTGCAAAAAGAGATAGTAGATCCTATTCAAAGAGAGGAAATGAAGCAATTAGTCAGTTTATACATAACAATGTAGAGCGCGCTAATCTTTTAGAAATTCGTTTTGCTTTAATGACATAAATCAATAGCTACAATAGCATCTGTAACAAATAATATTGGGCTATATAGAATTCTCGTCCAGTGGCGACTGCTAAACGTTTTTTGTCACTGATGTTTAAGTCGATGATTTTTACTTCTTCAGGGAGGAGAATAGATATGCAAATAGAGCAAAAATTAGAAAAGCACCAATCTCTTTTGAATCAGTATCGGGAAAAATTAGAAAAATCCCGCCTGTTGTTTCAAAAACACTATTTTAGTCTCTATAAATCAGCTATCAACGCTGTTGAAGGGTGGCTGCCATTAGATGAGGCTGAGTTACTGTTTACTAAAGCCAGATCACTTCCCGATAATGCTGTTATTTTCGAGGCCGGTTCAGATAAAGGGCGTTCAACGGTAGCAATGGGTTATGCTTGTTGTGGAACAAATCGGCACATCTATTCTGTGGATTTGTGGAATCCATACCCGATAGAAGATTGGCGAAAAAATGTAGAAAAAAATCGATTACTTGAATATGTGACACCATTTCAGGGAAACTCCCACGATGTTCTAAAGCAGTGGAATCAACTAACTGGTGGAAAAGTTATAGACTTTATCTTTATAGATGCTTCCCATGAATATGCGGATGTATTACTAGATTTTGAGCTATCATTTCCTCTGGTTAAACCAGGCAGTTGGATTGCCTTCCATGATGTAGGGGATAGCGAATCTTCGGGTCCCGGACGAGTTTGGCGGGAGAAAGCTAAACCAATCCTACTGAATTGCGGTCAAGTCGGATGTCTTGCATTTGGTCAAAAACCAGTGCTTTAATTTTATCAACTTAAAAACAAGGAGATACAACCAATGAAAATTGAACAGTCACAGTCTAAACTAGAAAAATTGAAAACGGAATTAGCACGTTCTCAAGCTAGACTGAATCAGGTTAAGGCTGACAATCAAAAGAATCAGGATGAGAAAAACAATATCAGTTTTATTATGCCTGCCTATAACTGTGCGGACACAATAGAAGAGTCTGTTGACTCAATCTTTAACGGCAATTTTACAGATGGTGATGAACTAATTATTGTCAACGATGGTTCTACAGATAATACCGAGAAGGTTTTAGAAAAACTAAGAAGAAATTACCCATCGATAAAAGTTTTACACCATCCTCAAAACCGCGGTGGGGCATCAGCGAGAAATACTGCTGTTATAAAGGCTACACACTCAATTATTTTTTGCTTAGATTCAGACAATATATTAGTACCCGGAAGTGTGTCTAAACTGAAATATTTTATGTTAGCTTCTGGTGCAGATGCAGCAGTTTTTCAGGAACTTCATTTCTTTATAGCCAAAAAGGAAAACGTAATTCACAAATGGGTATATAAAGACATAATTACTTTGGCTGATTTTTTTAAGGGAGGCCCAATACCAGGCGCTAGCGGTAACTATATGTTTACTAAAGAAAGCTGGGTAAGAGCCGGAGGATACCCTGAATTAGCAGTTTGTTTAGATACTCACGGATTTGGATTTAAGCAGTTGGCAACTGGGTCGAAAATGCTGACTTGCCCGGAGCTATATTATTACCACCGCCAAGGTATTGAATCTTACTATATTAGAGATTCAAAAAGACACAATTTATCAGAAATAATGTCTCAAGTAATAACTCCATTCACATATTTGATAAATGAAGCGGATGTTAATTATATTTATGGGCAAGCCAAAGATACTTGGTTCGCCGATTTGGAAAAGCGACCTATTAGGTTGCGAGAAGGAGTGGACGTTCCCAACCCTTTAAGTTCTTTAAATGAAGCACTTGAAAACCCGATGTTAGACTTACGGGAACTTTGCAGCAAAAATGGTGTAATTCCAAAAGGAGTCATACACATTGGAGCTCACGAAGGTGCAGAAATCAAACGCTATCAAGCAATGGGTGTTCATAAGGTTTTGTTTATAGAAGCTAATCCAGTTGTTTTTGAGCGTTTGTCAGCAAATGTAGCTAGTATTAAAAATGTGCAAGCAGTCAACTGTGCAATTAGCGACCAAAATGGAATGGTTAACTTGCGTGTAACTTCAATGGATCAAAGTAGTTCAATTTTGCCCTTGAAGCGCCATCAAGAAATATATCCAGATATAAAAGAAACTCATCAAGTTACAGTAAAAGGTAGAACATTAGATACCCTTTTGCACGAAATGGAAATACAGGCTTCAGAATATAATCTAATCAACTTAGATATTCAGGGAGCAGAGCTATTAGCATTGCAAGGAGCTACAGATTGCCTCAAATATATAAACGCTATTAATACAGAAGTTAATTATGAAGAACTCTATGAAGGCTGTGCATTAATATCTCATTTAGACGCTTTTTTAGGGTTGCATGGATTTGAGCGGGTAGCAACTGTCACACCTTTTCATCCATCTTGGGGCGATGCTTTTTATGTAAAAAAGTCAGTAATCGGTATGTTAACCCTTGGCAGTAATGGTCGTTTTGCTAATCAAATATTCCAATATGCTTTCCTAAACATCTATGCTAAACAACACCAATTAAAACTACAAACTTCTGAATGGATTGGTCAGTATTTATTTGGTCATCGAGATCCTGTAATTTCTCGCGAGTTACCTCAAGTGAAAGACCCATACAGTGAGATCGATCACCTTGCTAAAGCTCTCAACGACAACTCCATAACACCATATACTAATGTTGACTTTTGGGCTTACTTCCAATATCACACAAGTTGCTACGCACCACACAAAGAGTATTTTCGCAGTCTGTTCCAACCAGTACCAGAAATCAAATTTAAGTTGGAGCGAGCCATAGAACGTATACGTTCATACGGGAAAACATTGGTAGGTTTACATCTGCGTCGGGGGGACTACGGGTATAATGAATTTTTCATCTCTCCCAATGAATGGTACAAAAAATGGCTGCAAGAAGTATGGGGAAGTTTAGAACAGCCAGTCTTGTTTATTGCGAGTGATGAAATTGACGAAGTTATCGGTAACTTTACAGAGTACAACCCAATTACATCCAGAGATTTAGGGATTGAGTTACCTGAATCTCCATTTTATCCAGATTTCTATTTATTGAGCCAATGCGATCTAGTGGCGATATCGAATAGCTCATTTTCCTTCGCAGCTTGTATGCTTAATGAGAAGGCAAGGTTGTTTGTAAGACCTCACCTGATCCAAGAAAAACTACTTCCTTTTGAGCCTTGGAATGACTACCCAATTTTGCGAGAAAGTCAAATCCCTCAACAGTCTCTAGCAGAAGCAAGTGTGCCAAAGTCAGTTTTAAATTATCCATATCTACCTGTTAATTTTTTGACGATCGTCCTTAACGGTGAACCATTTATCCGCTATCATATCGAAGTATTCAAGCAACTCCCATTCAAATGGCACTGGCATATAGTTGAAGGTGTGGCAGAACTCAAGCACGACACAGCTTGGAGTTTATCACTGGGAGGAAAAGTTACTAATGAAATTCATCGAAATGGCCGCAGCAATGACGGCACTACTGAATATTTAGACAAACTCAAACAAGAATATCCAGACAATATTACAATTTACCGCAAGCCAGAAGGGATCTTTTGGGATGGTAAACGGGAAATGGTAAATGCTCCTTTGGTTAATATAAATCAGGAATGTTTACTATGGCAAGTGGATGTAGATGAACTATGGACAAAAGAGCAGATTTGCACCACACGACAGATGTTCATTGATAACCCAACTAAAACAGCCGCTTGGTATTGGTGCTGGTATTTTGTGGGAGAAAACTTGGTAATTAGTACCCGCAACTGTTACGCTCATAATCCTAATCAAGAGTGGTTAAGAACTTGGCGCTTTAAACCAGGTATGAACTGGCAAAAACATGAACCGCCCTGCTTAGGAGAATTAGGTGGTGATGGAGAATGGCATGATGTAGCGGCTGTCAATCCATTCCGACATGAGGAGACAGAGAAACAAGGATTAGTGTTTCAACACTTTGCTTATGTAATGAATAAGCAATTGCAGTTTAAAGAAACATACTACGGTTATAAAGATGCTGTCTTGCAATGGAGTCAATTGCAGAAACAAACTCAATTCCCTGTTCTTTTGCGTCAGTATGTGGGTTGGGTGCACGATGAAACAATGGTTGACACAGCTACTTCAATGGGGCTGTTACCAATTTTATCCAAAACAACAGATGGCATAAACTGGCGGTTTAAAATAGGCTCTCAAGAAGTCTTGGCACAAGATAGTAAAAGAATTGCCATCTCAGAAGCAAAGAAAGTTCAGATTAAAGATTCTCTAAAGGTAATAGTTGATGGGGTCTTTTTCCAGCTAAATCACTCGGGTATTGCCCGCGTGTGGAGTTCATTGCTAGAAGAGTGGGTAATCAGTGGATTTGCTAAACAGGTACTAGTTCTCGATCGCGCTGGGAGTGCTCCTAAGATTAATGGTGTCCAATATCGAACGGTAGAAGCTTATAATTATGGCGCTACTGATGCCGATCGACAAATACTACAACAAATATGTGATGAAGAGGGTGCAGATATCTTCATTTCTACATACTATACAACTCCCATATCAACCCCTTCTGTATTCATGGGATATGACATGATTCCAGAGGTAATTGGAAAGAATCTTGATAAGGAGCCTATGTGGATAGAAAAGCATTATGGGATTAAACACGCATCTGCATACATCACCATTTCTAAAAATACAGCCTATAACTTGGCTGGTTGTTTCCCCCTGATTTCACCGAGTAATATTACGGTCGCACATTGCGGAGTAAAAACAAACTTATCCCCAGCAAGTTCGCAAGAAATATCTGCTTTTCGAGCAAAATATGGCATTGCTAAACCTTACTTTTTATTGGTGGGGGATAGATCGGGGTGGTGCGGCTACAAAAATGGCATATTGTTCTTTAAAGCATTTGCCCAATTGGCTAACAAACATAATTTTGAAATTGTTTGCACAGGTGGCGCACCCACTATTGAAGAAGAATTTTGGCAGTACACTTCTGGTGTTGAAGTACATAAGTTGTATTTGACCGATGAAGAACTAAGAGTTGCTTACTCTGGTGCGGTTGTTTTAGTCTATCCCTCACTTTATGAAGGCTTCGGAATGCCTGTTATAGAAGCGATGGCTTGTGGATGTCCAGTAATTGCGTCTAAACGGGCATCAATTCCAGAAGTCGCAGGGACAGCAGCTTTATATATAAGTGGCTTTGAGGTGAGTGAATTAGTTAATGCTTTACAAGAAGTACAAAAACCAGAATTACGCAATCAACTAATTTCTTCTGGCTTAGAACAGGCTAAGAAGTTTTCTTGGTCTAAAATGGCAGAGATAGTTAGAGAGGCCTTACTTAAAGCCACTAATAAATCTAGTAATAATAGTGCTATTATTGCCAATAAAGAAAGTCACAATTTAGCATGTAGTTTCAATATTAGTATGGGCAAATCTTTGCCAAAAATATCGATAGTTACTCCGTCCTTTAATCAGGGAGAGTTTTTAGAAGAATGTATAGATTCGGTTCTCAGTCAAGGCTACCCCAATCTTGAATATGTGATTATGGACGGCGGTAGTACAGATGGATCGATAGACATTATCAAAAAGTATGAAAAGCATCTGAATTATTGGCAAAGTCAACCAGATGGGGGTCAGTATGCCTCGATTAATCATGGTTTCGCTAAAACACATGGCGAAATTATGGCATGGATTAATTCTGATGATAAATATCACCCTGATGCCTTTTTAAAAGTAGCAGCAGCTTTCAATCAGTATCCCCAAATGGAATGGCTAATGGGGCGACCAAATGCTTGGGATGGACTTAATGGCAATGCACAGTGGATTGCTGAATATGAACCACAATGGTCACGAGAGTTTCTCCTTGGTAAAACATGGAAATCCTGCGGTCAGTGGATTCAACAAGAAAGTACATTTTGGAAACGCTCTTTATGGAACAAAGCAGGCGGTCAGTTGCAGTTAGATCCGCCAATGGTAATAGCAGATTTTGAACTATGGGTGCGGTTTTCTCGCCATGCACAACTTTACTTCATTGATACTTTGCTAGGCGGGGCTTGTTGGCATGAAAAACAACGGTCAAGAGTGTTTTGGGATCGTTGCATGGAGGAAATTGATGAAGTGCTGGCGAAAGAACAAGCTCTTATTGCTAGTGGACTCCATCAAACTTCTTTACCTGCACCTCCTCCAGTAGTTCTCAGTGCGGAAGAAATTGTCGCGCTCAAACAGCAAGCTAAACACATCATCCAAGTATCAGCAATTGTCTCGACTTACAATTCTGCTAAATTCATACGCGGTTGTTTAGAAAATCTAGTCAACCAAACTCTTTATCAAAAAGGTGAACTAGAAATTGTTGTTATTGATAGTGCATCGCAACAGAACGAGGAATCCATTATCAAGGAGTTTCAGGCGAAATATTCCAACATTATTTATGAACGCGCCTCGGAACGGGAAACCCTCTACGCCTCATGGAACAGAGCAATTAAGATGGCTCGAGGAGTTTATATTACCAATGCCAATACAGACGATCGTCTGCGCCCTGATGCTTTAGAAATCATGGCTAACCACCTAGATAATCACCTAGAAGTTAGCCTAGTATATCCCGATCAATTAATCACGAATACTCCCAATGATACTTGGGAAACAACTAAGGCACATCGGCGCTGGAATTGGCCACCTTTTGACTACAGGGAATTAGAAAGCCGCTGTATTATAGGATCTCAACCAATGTGGAAAAAATCTCTGCATGAAAAATATGGTTACTTCCGCCCAGAATTTAAATCGGCCGGTGACTACGAATTTTGGCTGAGAATTGGCAAAACAGAAAAATTGGCTCGCATTCGAGAAACCATGGGATTATACTACGAAAATCCACAAGGGTTAGAACATTCTTCAAGCGTCGGACAACAAGAAACACAAAAAATACTAGAAGAATATGGTATTACCCAACGGGGTGTCATCCCAAAAACTTCCATCCCCGTGGCTATTTCTCCTTCAGAACTAAACGCACTACCCTATCGCCAAATAGGGCAATCAACGGTTAACACAGGTAGCCCCCTTGTCAGTGTCATCATCCCCACCAAAGACCGCCCCGAAATGCTTACCCAAGCTATCCAAAGCGTTCTAAATCAAACCTTTACAGACTTAGAAATCATTGTTGTCAACGATGGGGGCGTTGACGTACAATCAGTCATCTCACGCCTCAATGTGAAAGGTAACATTGTCTATAAAAAACACGATCGCGCTCTCGATCGATCCGCCGCCCGTAACACTGGCATCCGCGCCGCCCGTGGTAAATACATCGCCTACTTAGACGACGACGATATCTACTATCCCAATCACATCGAAACCCTAGTCAAATTCCTAGAAAACAGCGAATATAAAATCGCTTACACCGATGCTGTCATGGCGCAACAGGAAAAACAAAATGGTGAATATGTGACAGTTCACCGTAGTGTGCCCTACTCGCTAGACTTTGATAATGACAAAATCTTAGTGAGTAACTGCACTCCTAACTTATGTCTAATGCACGAAAAATCCTGCTTAGATGAAGTGGGCTTATTTGATGAAAGCCTATCAACCCATGAAGATTGGGATTTAATAATTCGACTCTCCCGCAAGTTTAACATAGCCCATATCAAGGAGACTACCTGCGAATTTACCCAAAGAAATGATGGCACTAACACCAGTAGCCATAGTCGCGCTGATTTTACTCGCACTCGGGAGGTTATTTTTAACCAATATCTGCAGTATGCTGAGGCTAACCCCGCTATTTTAGAGGCTCAAAAAGAGGCTTTTATTGCAGAAGCAAAAGAGTTAGCCCAGCAAGTACAGCAGATACAATCTCAAGTGATACAAAAAGAGTCACAATTACAGGAAACTCAAGCGGAAAAATCTCAGTTAGCAGCGCAATTGGAAACTTGGCAGCGATCGACTCAGGAGGTACAAGCTAAATTAGAGGCAACTCAATCGGAAAAGGAATGGGTAAAATCTCAGTTGAATAGTTGGAAACAAACGGCAGAAGAAATGCAGATAGAATTGGCTCGATCGCGCTCAAAACTGAAACAAGCCCAGTCACAATTAGAGCGATCGGCCCTAAATCTGATAAAGTAATAATAAATATCCTTAGAGAACTTTCGCCACGATACTCAGATTTAGACTGCCTAAGCTTAAGACTGCCTCTGCTCTTGAATTTGCTTAAGTCTAATTTTGCTTTTTTCCAAGTCTTCTCTTATTTGAAAAAAACGCGAATTTTTATGATTTTTTTGCTCGTCAACTATTTCTGATTGTGGCTGATTAAAATCTTGTGGTGTAAAAACTCTCCTAGCTGTTTCTGAATTAATTTTCCTCGCTATTAACTCAAAATTAGGTGTTCTCCCATGTAAAATTTTCACCTCACCGCTAACAAAAACAGGAAAGATAAAACGACAATTATATTCTGGTGTAAGGGTTGCTGTTATAAGCCCGCTTTCGTATAAAACAGACCTGAAAGTAGCCTGATCGTGTAAAGGCTTACCATGATTTTTCACTTTTTGTTCGCATAAATTTAACCAGTTTTGGAAAAAGTGCTCAACTTTATAGTTTTTTTTGTAAAGGATAACTCCCGTATTCATTTCTGGGAAACTTTTGGGAATTTCTGTAAACTGATAGGGTATCCACTCCCTGCCATTAATATGTGTAGGTGCTATCCTAACAGGTGCATGAGCCACAGCCATGTCAAACATATCTAACAGATTGAAAATTTCTAATAAATCAGCACAAATATAGGTATCTGAATCCAAGAATAACGTATACTCATAGGGCGAATCATACATATGGCTAATTTTATCAAGTCCGGGGGTGTCATAGCGAGGACTGTCTATAACTTTAATTTGATTAAAATAAGGAGATGCAACTGCTTCACTAGAAAATAAGGTAATTGGCAAATTTGGCATACATTTTTTGAGACTAGCGGCAGAGGTCACTGCCTCAGCTACATATTGACCACCAACTGCAATGTATATTACACCTTTAAACATAACTTTATTATTCCTTCTGTAACAACAGATTATGGATAAAATAAGAGACCGGGGCAGCACGAAAGTACCCCCCTGATCAAACTAATATTTCAGCCTATCGCAAGTTATTTGGCAATCAAGAAACTTTCGTTTTCAATTCCAAAGCGCGACGATAAGAAACACTAGCCTCCTTTTGTCGCCCGACCTTAGCCAAGGTATCACCCAACTTGTCATAAACCTCAGCTAAATTAGGATTAAGATCGATCGCCTTTTGATAAAACTCGATCGCCCTCTCTGGCATTCCCTTACCCACCCAAACATCACCCAAACCAGCGTAAGACATAAAATCATTAGGGTGAACCTTTACACATCGATTGTAAGCCTGGATCGCCTCATCCCACCGCCCTTGTTTGAGCAAAGCTTCCCCTAAATAATGTTCCGCCTCCCAAGAGTCTGAATTTCGAGCGAGAACGCGGCGGTATTGAGCGATCGCCCCATCAAACTGCCCTTGTTCTGCCAAAGCCTTACCTAGCCGCAAATAAAGATCCAAGTCGTCAGACTTAATCTCCACAGCCTTTTGAGCCGCCTCCAAATTGCTTGGATTCAATTCGCTTGCCCTGCGATAACACTTTACCGCCTCATCTAAATCCAGCTCAACATCTTTCTGAAGCGGTTGGATGGCAGCTCGCTTTTGCAAAGCCTGCCCTAAATGGCTGTTAACTACATCCGAATCAGGAGCAATTTCCAGCGCTCTGCGATAGGCAGAAATCGCCTCATCGTAACGCCCCAACTGATATAGAGCAAACCCTAAATGATCCTGAGCCTCCAGCGAATTTGGCTCAAACTCAACCGACTTGCGATAAGAACCCACAGCTTGATCCCACTTTTGCAGTTTCGCCAAAGCATCGCCCAAATGCTGGTAAATCACTGCCGCATCCGGTACGAGATCGAGCGCTTTCCGATAAGATGCGATCGCCTCCTCCCACCGCTGGACGATCGATAAAGTATGCCCCAAATAGTGGTGGACGATCGCCGAACCCGGTTCCAACTCAGCGGCTTTCGAGTAAGCTGCGATCGCCTCCTCCCATTGACCCTGTGCCGATAAAGCCGTTCCCAATTTATAGTAAATCCAATGGAAATCCGGCTTCAACTGAATCGCCTTTCGGTAATAACCCACGGCTTCTGCTAATTCATTCTTACCTTGCAAAGCCTCTGCCAACTTCAGGTACAATTCCCCATCACCCGGATTTAGCTCGATCGCCCTTCGCAAACAATCAATCCCTTCATCAACCCGTCCCTGTCTTGCCAAAGCCTCCCACAAATTTTGGTAAGGCAAAGCCGATTCCGAGTCCAGCTCGATCGCTCTTCGCAAACAACTTATAGATTCATCCAGTTGACCTTGCCAACACAAAGCCTTGCCTAAACTATTGTGAAACTCGTAGAAATCCGGATATATTTCCACAGCTTTGCGGTACGCAGCAACCGCTTCATCTAGATTGCCCTGCTGTTCCAAAACCTCCCCTAAATTGTGCCAAGACCAAGCCGAATTCGGGTTAAGTTCGCAGGCCCTGCGGTAACTTTTCTCTGCCCCATCCCGCTGCCCCAATTTCGCCAAAACTTCACCCAAATTGTGGTGATACCAGGAAAAATCCGGGTTTAGTTCAGTACACCGCTGGTAGGCGGCGGCGGATTCCTCTAATTTACCAGACTGTTTCAGGAGGTTGCCTCTATGAAAATAATTAGAAGCAGTCTCTTCATGCACTTGTAATGAGCTATTCATAATTTTGTACCGTAGATTTCATTTTTTTTGCTTGGTCGAGCGGGGTTTATAACTATCTCGAATCTGACATCTTGCACCGTCAATAAATGAATTTCGCGCGGGGTAGGGCGGGTTTATTTAACCTCTCTGCACCCTTTAAAGCTATTGGTGAACCCGCCCCTACAGGTTCTTGATATTGGTGCAAGATGTGAGCGGGCACTCAGGACAGGTTTTAGGCTTAAGTTGACACCCTAAACTTATGGGCATATTCCTAATGACTCGGCCGCCAATTCTTGTCCTCCAATCTGATACCGCTGTCTTGACAAGCTCTGGTTAAATGGGGGCTGTAGTAAGGGTCATTCTCAATATATTTTTGCCACCGGCTTTCGATCAGCTTCGATTCCTTCCTCAGCCGCTCTTTCTTTTCAGGCGAGTCTTCGTAACCCCGGCTTTTAGATTCGTGGTGGTAGAGAACTACATGAGGCAGGTAAATATTTCGGTACCCTTTCTCTAGCATTTTCAAACATAAATCCACATCATTGTACGCCACTGTTAGTTCTTCGTCAAACCCCCCAATACTCTCAAATACTTCGCGGCGACACATTAAACACGCAGCAGTTACGGCTGAAACATTATTCATGCCTACCACATTCCCGAAATACCCTGGTATGGAGCGAGGCATATGGTAATAGCTGTGACCGGCAACTCCGCCGCCGAGTCCCATCACCACTCCTGCGTGCTGGATTTTGTTATCTGAGTATATCAACAAATTGCCCACCGCCCCGATCGAGCTTCTCTGAGCTTGTTCAACCATCCCGTCAATCCAGTCGGGAGTAATTACCTCTGTATCGTTATTCAAGAACAGCAAGTAATCTCCCTCGGCTTTGCTAGCAGCGTAGTTGTTAATCTTAGAGAAATTGAACGGAATATCTAGGCGATAACTTTTAAACCTCGCTGATTCCTTAGCCGTCCATTTAGCCAGAATTTCCGCCGTGTGTTTCTCTTGACTGCCGTTGTCGATGACGATAACTTCGTAGTTGGGGTAGACGCTCTTAGTAAAGATAGACTCCAAGCAATTGTCCAAGACATCGCCTAAATCCCGCGTCGGAATAATGATGCTGACCCGCTTGTAATCCGCAATTTTGTAGCGTGTAATAAAGTGTCCCAAAAAGTCGGGAACGCCTACAATTTTCCCCGGTTCGCCCCTGCGTTCGATCGCCTCTTGCAAAGCTTTTTGCCCTGCGTCATAGGCATAGGGTTTAGCCTCTACACCGCCAGCCGCCGAACCTGCGTGCATTCTCCAGTGGTAAAGAATTTTAGGGATGTGAAATATTTTGTCAGTTTTTTCTGTAAACCTCAAAACCAAATCGTAATCCTGAGCTCCTTCAAAGCCCGGTCTAAAACCGCCGATTTCATTGATTAGCGATCGCCTGTAAGTTCCTAAATGGCAAGTGTACATCCGAGATAAAAATGAATCCGGACTCCATTCTGGCTTGAAGAAAGGATTTATCAGTTCTTTATCCTGATAAATCTTGTCTTCATCTGAATAAATCATGTCCGCTTCCTGGTGGCGGTTCAGCAGCAGCACCACTTCATACAAAGCCTCTGGTGTCAGCGTATCGTCGTGGTCTAGCAATGACACAAATTCACCCGTCGCCAACTCCAAAGCAGAATTGGAACAGTGAGAAATGTGACCATTTTTGGTGCGATAAACTACTTTAATTCGGCTATCTTTAGCTGCATATTCTTGTAAAATCTGCTTGACATGAGTTGCGGTTGATGCGTCGTCCGCAATGCACAATTCCCAATAAGGATATATCTGATTGAGAACTGATTCTATTGCCTCCTTTAAATAATTTTCTGGCGTATTGTAAGCCGGCATGACGATGCTAATCAGCGGCTTGTAGTTAAAGATTTCTAATGTTTCAGCCATCTTCCGCAAGTCAGCTTCTCTGGGGCTGTTCTTAGCGCGCCACTTCGTGTAAGCTGGGTCTTGACCGAGGAATAGCGCATCTCGTAAGTTTTGATAATCCAAACCAAAAAGTTTCGGATCTAGTTTGCTCGCCGTCTGATAAGCTTCCAGAGCTTCCGAAAGCTTGTCTTGTTTAGCTAAAGTTTTTGCTAAATTGTGGTACGACCAGCCAAAGTCAGGAGCCACCTCGATCGCTTTCCGATAAGCCGCAACAGCTTCATCAAGCCGACCTTCTTGTTGAAATATATCCGCTAAGTTGTGGTGCGACCAAACAAAACTTGGATTCAGTTCAGCAGCTTTCTGATAGCTTTTAATAGACTCATCAACTTTACCTATCCTTTTCAGGACATCGCCTAAATTGTGGTGAGTTCCAAAGTAATTGGGATTAATTGAAATTGCTTTGCGGTAGGCGGCCACAGCCTCGG
>Ga0247774_1000423_pt1 | contig 21063 bp, 21 predicted proteins | sample UWRJL001104B6_FD_179933 | JGI IMG/M metagenome (GOLD analysis project Ga0247774, IMG submission 179933) | Plant litter microbial communities from Arlington Agricultural Research Station in Wisconsin, United States - UWRJ-L001-104B-6 | ecosystem: Environmental > Terrestrial > Plant litter >... | reverse complement strand
ATACTCCGTGTACTTCCTCGAGCTGCCCCGAACCTTTTCAACAGGGTACCGCCGGGCATTCACCTCGATCTTCTCGTTCGCCGCGGCAATCAGGTCAATGCCAAGCTTGTCCGCGAGCCGTACCAGGTAATTCAGGACATCTGCCGATTCCGCACGGATACGCGCGAGCTGCGCCGGATCGGGCGCCTGGCTCTGTGCTTCCGTCATCCACTGAAACTCGGCGGCGAGCTCGCCGGCCTCGCCCACCAGCGCCATCGCGAGGTTTTTCGGCGAATGGAATTGCTCCCAATCCCGCTCGCCGGCGAATTCACTGAGACGACGGGCCAATGCGGCAAGCTGCGAATCCATGAAAACTCCGGGGATGCCATGCTCATGCGGAAGCGGCAGCGTATCGCGAATCGCCCCGATCGTGGAACGCACAGGCCGAGCATGCGTTGTGCCGTGTTGACGCGATCGTTCTTTCGAGGAGGTTGGAATGCGAACTGTAACTCTGGGTGCCGTTGCGCTGAGCGCCGCCGCGCTTGCCGTGGTGGGCTGCAGCCGAAGCCAAGCGCCGACTGAAACTGCCGCGCCCTCGGCAACAGCCAGTACAGAAGCGGCCGCGACGCCTCCGTCCGACTCGCAAGCCGCGGCCGGTTCCGCGCACCGCGTGAACCTCAAGGCCGCGCAGGGCGGTGACGTCGCCGGCGCCCTCGACCTCGTCGCCAGCGACGGCGCCGTCGTGATCACCGGCCTCGTCACGGGTCTCAAGCCCGAATCCGAACACGGCTTCCACATCCACGAAAAAGGCGACTGCAGCTCGCCGGACTTCAAGAGCGCCGGCGACCACTTCAACCCGACCTCGGAAGCCCACGGAAATCCCGCGGCCACTCCGCACCACCGCGGCGACATCCCGAACCTGAAAGCGAACAACGAAGGCAAAGCCGACGTGAACGCGAAAATTGAAGGCGTCACGCTGGGCGACAAAGGCCCGAACGACCTCGTCGGCCGCGCGGTAGTGGTCCACGAAAAAATAGACGACTACCAGACCCAGCCGTCGGGAAACTCAGGCGACCGCATCTCCTGCGGCGTAATCGAGTAACGGGTGTCGAGGTGATGCGCTAAAGCGTCGGGTCGCTCGAAGAGAACACACCCGGCGGGGGTTTCAAAATGCAGGGACGCATTTTGTAAAGCGCCCATGGACGGCTCGCAGCGTCCCCCGCCGGGTGTGTTCTCTTCGAGTGACCCGACGCCCGTGCCGGCGTCGCTGTCATCGCGTGGGTTCCGTCAGCGACGTCGAAAGCGCCGAAAGATCGAGTTGAGTACAACCTCAGCCTCTGAGAGACCCAGCGCGCGCGCCACCGCGAAGTACACGACGCCGAACGATCCAACCACAGCAACCGCCGTGACAACAGGATGTCCGCTCACGGTGAGCATGCGAACGCCAAGCCCCACCGCAGCGGCAACGAGCGCAGCGACAAACATGCGAGTGAGCTGGCCGAGGCCCGCGCCAACAGGCCCGATGCGACGTTGCAGTCCGCGGAAGAGCAGGGCCCACTCGAGCCAGGCGCCGGCTGCCGCGCCGAGTGCGAGTCCAACCGGTCCGAGCGGCAGGCCGGCCACGCGCACGTTTGCGAAGACGCCGGCAGGAATGTGAAACGACCCGACGTCGATCGGTTCGAACTGGATCATCAGCAGCGACCCGCACGTGGCGGCCATCAGCACGCGCAATCCAGCAACGCGCGCCGGCGTCTTCGTATCTCTCAATGCGAAGAAAGCGGACTGGTAGATGCGCGTGCTCGTCGAAGCAAGCAGGCCCATGCTGTACGCCGCGAGTGTCAGCCACACCATCGTGACATCCGCGGCGCCGAATTTACCGGCGCGGTAGATGCCTGCGACGATCACCTGACCGAGCACGACGAACGCGACGAAGCTGGGCACCACAAAAAACGAAACGCGCCTCGCCGCAGACACGGCGCGCTCGCGTAATACATCGATCGCGCTACTGCGCTCGCGGGCCAGTTCCGGCAGCTCCGCGGCCGCGATGCTCATGCCGAACAGGCTCACCGGCAACACGTAGAGCGTCTGCGCGTATCGAATGCGAGCGAGCGCGCCGATCGCCAGCAGGCTCGCGAGCACCATGTCCACGTACGTGCTCACCTGCACGACGCCGCGGCCCATGATCGCCGGCCCGGCGTTGCGCACGGCTTCCTTGAAGGCGGATTCGTTCCGCCCGGTGTTGATGCGAATTTCGCGCTCGAGCTTCAGCACCCACGGCAACTGAATGCCGAACTGCAGGAAGCCTCCGACGAGCGCGCCCCATGCGGCCGCCATCAGCAATCCATCCAGCGAGACACGGCTGTGAAAACCGACGAGCGCCGCGATGATGGCCGCGTTCCACAGCACCGGCGCGAAATAGGGAATGAAGAACTTGCGGTGACTGTTGAGAATGCCGAGCGCCCATGCCGAGAGCACGAGCACACCCGTCATCGGGAAGATGATTCGCACGATGGCGATCATCAGCTCGCGGCGCTGGCCTTCGAATCCGGGTGTAAATACAGAAACGAGCACTGGCGCGAGCAGTACGCCGAGCACCGAGATCACGCCGGCAATGCCGAGCAGCAGCGCAAACATCGCACCGGCGACGCGGCCGGCTTCCTTGGTTTTGCCCTGCCCGAGCAACTCGGAGTAAACGGGAATGAATGACGCGCTCAGCGTCCCCTCACCGAGCAGGTTCTGCAGGACGTTCGGCATGCGCAGCCCGGCACCGAACACGTCTGCGTGCAGGCCAGTGCCGAAATACGTTGCGACCACGCGCTCGCGAATGAGCCCGACTACACGGCTGAGCAGTATTCCCGATGCAATCAGCAGGGAGGCGGCGCGACTGGACCGCTTCGGCGGAACTGCGGCGGCCGGAGGAGTGGGGGCATTCGTCATGTGGCGCGGGAGTTTAGCAGCCTCCCTCGCGTCGCGAGCCGGTCAACCGCACGCGCCCGCGCGCGTTGCGGGTGGCACTGGTCCCGTTCGCTCATTCAGGGAGATCTCTCGTGAAGATTCGCTACATGTCCGGCCTGGTCATTGCCACGGCGCTCGCCCTCAGTTCGGCTCAATCGTTCGGGCAGGACGCCGGGCCACCTGCGTCCTCCGCCCAGCGCGAAGCGATGCAGCTCAAGCTGGAAGACATCCGCACCCGTCTCGCTCTGACGCCCGACCAGGAGGCCAAGATCGCACCACTGTTCCAGGCGCGTAACGAGAAGCTGAAAGCGCTGCGCGATTCGAGTGACCCGAACGCATCCCGCCGCGACAAGCTCGGCATGCTCAAGGAAGCGCGGGGCATCCAGGACGACTTCGTCGACCAGGTCGAGCCGCTGCTCACCAAAGAGCAGAAGAAAGAGTGGGAAGCCATCCGCAAGGAAACGCAGGAAACCGCGAAGGCGCGATTCCGCGAGCGACGGGGCGAATAGCTACCCGCCGGACGAAGAGCGACGCCCGGCCTTTGCACCGCAGCCATTTCTCGACGAACACAACAGGCATGCGAGCTGACCCCTCGCATGCCTGACGTCACACTTCCCGAGTCGTCTTCAACGTCCGCCGGCAGGTGGCGCATGGATCGGCTCGCCCGTGGAAGCAATCGTTTTTCGTTCACAGCAGGACAGCTCATGGCTTCGCATCGCGGAGCAGCCGGGATGGTATGGGCTGGAGAGGCCGACGGTGTTTCTGGATACCACGATTCCGAGTTATGTGGTCGGCAGTGCGAGCAGGAATTCTCTCGTCGCACGCCACCAGCGTATTACTCGTGTGTGGTGGGATAGATATCGGCGTCACTACGATCTGGTGATCTCCGATCGCGTGATACAGGAGATGAGGCGCGGTGCTCCATCAAAGGTGGCAGAGCGGGTGCGGCTCATGGAATCCATTCGGTCCGTCGTCTGCGAAACGCGCCATGAGGCTTTCGCGCTGGAGTTGCTTCGTCCGGGCGTCCTTCCGTTGAAGGCCGAACAGGATGCAATGCATATCGCAGTTGCTGCCTTCAATTCCGTACGAATTCTGCTCACGTGGAACTGCAAGCATCTCGCAAACCCCACGATTGCACGGAAGGTCGCACAGACATGCGCGGCTCATGATCTGATCTGTCCGCGCATTTGCACACCCGAAACTCTCATGAGAACCTTTCGGCCATGAAAGATCCCATCGTCGAAGAAGTTCGCCGGGTCCGACACGAAATCTGGCTCGAGTATCAGCGCGATCCCATCGCTGCCGCTGAGCGAACCCGTTTGGAGGTGCTCGAAGTGAATCGGTACCTGGAGCAGCTTCGGCCTGAAGAGCGTTACAACGAAAAAGAAGAGCTTCGTAAATGGCTCAAAGAGCTCGCTGCCTGGAAACGCGAGAGACGCAACAAGTGACTACCCCGGCGAAATCTGTCGCCCTGTCGTCGCAGCCCCAACTGATGCAGCAGCAGTACTGCAGCCTTCGCATGGCTCAGAGCCTGGACCGGGATCAACCGCCGCTTTCGCGCAGCGTCCTGAAGGTGATGGAATACCGAAGCATGGGCACCGGCGGCACGCTGTGTTGCCAGTCCCATCGGGCCTCGCCTCGCATGCAATAGATGGAGCGCGGTGGCAGCTCGATCGCCAGCGACTTTTCGCGCGGCCCGGGTGGGTAACGCCGAAAGCGCATCCGGCACGCGCTGAGCAACGACACGCCCACGACGACTTCGAAGTTCGGCACATCGCGATGCCAGCCGAGCTGCACACCTTCCGCATATTCGGCGACCAGCGCATGACTGAACTGATCCGCCGATAGCCCCGCCCAGGCGGCGGCGCGCGCTCTCAGCGGATACAGAAAAGCAGGAACAGGCGCAGCTTCGTTCAGCCGATTCGCGTCGTAGTCGAAGCGCCCGCCATAGCTCACCACCCGCCGGCGCGCGCGATACTCTTTGTACTGCGCCTCTGCGAACGGCAGCGCCCGGACCTGCTCCAGCAGCCAAGCTTCGTCTGCGGCCGAGAGAAAATCCGCTTCGAAGGCGTAGCCTGAAGCGAAAGGCGGCTCGTCGAACAGCGTCCCCTGAACAGACATCCCGGCATCATGGGGACGTCTTCGAGCCGCTCAACTATTGATGGTCCGGGTCAGCGTGCCGACGATCGCATGGTGGCGCGATGGGCCAGCACGATTCCGCGCCCGCGGCCTGTAACCTTTGTTCACGTCGTGCGTTCATCGGCTCATTGGAGGTGAGCCATGACGATGAAGAGCCTGGTGGTGTCCGCGTTGCTCGCGTGCACCGTTTTGAGTGCGTGTGTGGTGCAGGCGCCTCCGCGCCGACATGCGGTCGCCGTGGTGGACATCGATGTCAGGCCGCCGCCGCCCCGTGTGATTGCGGTTCCGGCGCCACGGGCAGGATATGTCTGGGCACCGGGTTACTGGCGATGGAATGGCCGGCGCCACGTGTGGGTCGAAGGACGCTGGGTGCGCGAACGCCGTGGCGAGCACTGGGTTCCGGCGCACTGGGAAGAGCATCGCGGCCGCTGGCACTTCGAGGAAGGGCACTGGGAGCGGTGAGGCAGCGGCGCGGGAAGGCTCGCGTCGCAGCCCTACAGTCGCCAGCACTATTGCGATCGGCCGACAACGAGGCAAAGCTCCACAAGTCCGTGCGCGAATGCGCCCGACGGCCCACAATCGGGCTCTAACGAAAACAAAGGGGGCTCTTTCATGGACGCATCTGTCGCTGTGAAACATGTCAACTGGCTGGCCGTCGTCGTCGCTGCGCTCTGGCCATTCCTGCTCGGCTCGCTCTGGTACGGCCCGGTGTTCGGCAAATCGTGGATGGGGCTCACAGGCATTTCCAGGGGCACGCCGGGCCAGAACAGCATGGGACTCGTGTTCGGCCTCACGTTCGTGCTGAACCTGATCATCGCCTCGAGCCTCGCCATGTTCATCGGCGGTGGCGACTGGGTGTTCGGGTTGTTCGCCGGCTTCATGTCCGGTTTCACTTTTGTCGCGATGGCCTTCGGCATCACGTACCTGTTCGAGTCGCGTCCCTTCAAGCTGTGGGCGATCAACGCGGGCTACCAGACCCTCGTGCTCACCGTGATGGGCGTGATCATCGGCGCGTGGCACTGACGCAAATCGTCCGGATTGCGTCTGCGAACGGACACATTTGGACCTGAAGGGACCGATTCCGACGAGCGGCACGTTGAGCCGACGAGCGGCGCGTGTCGCCCGCGGACAATAAAAACGGCCCGAAAGTCGCATCGTCTGTGCTCGTTCGGCGACACAAATCGGCGCGAGTCGGGAACACGCGTTGCATGATTCGCGACTGAAGTCGGTGCGGAGAGACTTCATTACGTCCAACTACACACCTGTGTGACCGCACGCGTGTCGTCGAATGCTGGCAACTCACAGGTCGCATTCCAGCTACACGTAGATATCGCGAACGGCCGTACGACATCATCGACGCCTGTCGAAATCGAACTCTCTCCAGGCTAATCCGTCGATGAGTGATCCGATACTGGATGTCGCCATTCTCGGCGCCGGCCCCGGTGGGCTCAGCGCCGCCGCGCGCGCGGCCCAGCGCCAGCTGTCTCACGTGCTGCTCGAGGCCGGGGACAAGCACGCCAACACGATTCAACGCTACCAGCGGCTGAAGCACGTCATGTCCGAGCCGGGCGTGCTGCCGTTGCGCAGTGACATCGCGTTCAGCGCCGGCCGGCGCGAGGAGGTTCTCGAGATCTGGGAGAAAGGGATCGCAGAGAAGGGAGTGCGCATCCAGTACAGCTCCGAGGTCACGGCCATCAAGGGCCAGAGCGGCGACTTCCGCGTGGAGTTGCGCAAAGGCCAGCCGATCCGCGCGAAGCGGGTGATCCTGGCGCTCGGCGTGCAGGGCAATCCGCGCAAGCTCGGCGTGCCGGGCGACAGCATGCCGTTCGTCACCAACACCCTCGAGAGTGCGGACGATCATCGCAACGAGACGATCGTGATCGTCGGCGCCGGCGACAGCGCGATCGAAGATGCCATCGCGTTGTCGCGGCAGAATCGGGTGGTCATCGTGAATCGCGGCACCGAGTTCGCGCGTGCCAAGGAGTCGAACTCCACGCAGATCCTGCGCGCGATCAAGAACGGCCAGGTGGAGTGCATCTATCAGGGCTCGGTGAAACTGATCGAAGCCGGTGGCAAGGGCACGCCGCCCGGCCGCGTCACCATCGCCGCGCCCGGCGGCGCGCAGGTGGTGGCGGCTCACCTGGTGATCACGCGCCTCGGCGCGATTCCGTCGCGCAGCTTCGTCGAATCGATCGGCGTGCGCTTCCTGTCGCCCGAATCCGATTCGTTGCCGGAGCTGACGCCGAAGTACGAAACCAACGTACCGGGCGTGTTCATCATCGGCGCGCTGGCGGGCTATCCGCTCATCAAGCAGGCGATGAACCAGGGCTACGAGGTCATCGAATACCTGCTGGGCAACAAGGTGCAGCCGGCCGATCACGGCCTGCTGCAGGAAAAGCTGGGTGGGCTGCGTTTCTCGGGTGGACGCGTCGGTGTCGACCAGGCGCTCGCGGCGATCCAGCAGCGCATCCACATGTTCCGCGACGTGAAGCCGCTCGGATTGCGCGAGCTCGCGATCGTGAGCCGCATCGTGGGCCCGAAGCAGGGCAGCCGCCTGTTCAGCCGCGGCGACTACTCCACGTGCATCTACAACGTGCTGGATGGCGAGATTCATCTCTACTCCGACAACACCCGGCTGATGACGCTCCGGCGCGGTCAGGTGCTCGGCGAGATGAGCCTGATCTCCGGCCGTCCGCACGACGTCACGGCAATCGCTGGTGATCGCTGCGTATTGCTGGAAAGCCCGCACGGCGCCGTGCGCAAGCTCATGCGTGTCGAAGCGTCTGTGCAGGACTATCTCGACAAGACCTACATCCTGCGGGCGCTGCGACTTTTCCTGCTCGCGCACGCCGCGCCGGAAACGGTTCACAAGCTCGCACTCACCGCCAATGTCCACCGCGTGAAGGCCGGAGAGAAGCTGTTCAGCGAAGGCGACGCGGTGGATCGTCTCTACATCCTGCGCAGTGGCTCGATGACGCTCTCGCGTGTGGCCAACGAGCGCGATGTGATCGTGTCTTACTGCGCGGCCGGCAAATTCGTCGACCTCGTCGGCCAGCAGTCCGGTGTGCTCGCGCGCACGGTGACTGCGAAAGCGACGGTCGCGTCGGAAGCCATCAGCGTCGACTACATGAGCTTCTGCGAGCTGCTCGCCGAAGACAAACGGCTGGAGAGCGAGGTCCAGCGCGAATCGAAGCTGCAGCTCGCCGAGTACACGAAGATGCAGGCGGCGCCCGAAGCGAGCCAGCTGCTGTCGTTCCTGTTCCAGCATGGCCTGGGCGAAGCGACCAACGTGCTGGTCATCGACGAGTCCCTTTGCGTGGGCTGCGATCAGTGCGAGACCGCGTGCGCGTCGACGCATTCCGGTGTGTCGCGGCTCGATCGCAAGGCCGGGCCGTCGTTCTATTCGTTGCACCTGCCTACGTCGTGCCGCCACTGCGAGCATCCTCACTGCATGAAGGATTGCCCGCCGACGGCCATTCATCGCATGCCCAACGGTGAGGTGTTCATCAACGATGAGACCTGCATCGGCTGTGGCAATTGCGAAGAGAACTGTCCGTACGGCGTGATCCAGATGGCCGAGATGGGCGGCGCACGGGAAGGCTTCCTGAACCGGCTGTTCAAGCGATCCGCACCCGAAGACGCCGCGAAGACCGCAGTGAAGTGCGACATGTGCAAGGACCTCAAGAGTGGTCCTGCGTGCGTGGCCGCGTGTCCCACCGGGGCGGCGATTCGCATCCATGCCGAGGATGTGCCGGCCCTGGCTCGACGACGGGCCGCCCGAGCCTCATAGGCTCGAGAGCGTGGGAACGGGGAGCACAACAATGCATCAGTCCTTCTTCAACTATCGGCAATATCGGTATGCGGTACGTGCGGGTGCGCTCGCGGTGCTGGCGATTCTTGCTTACGTTTTTTGCCCGCTGCGTGAGCCCAAGAGCGGTGGAACCTGGCTCGGTTACACGCTCGGCACCATCGGCGCGCTGCTCATCGTCTATCTCGCGTGGTACGGCGTCAGGCGCCGCACGTTTGGCTCGGGCGGAAGTGCTACGGGCTGGCTCTCGGCGCACGTGTACTTCGGTTTCGTGCTCATGCTGGTCGCCACGCTACACTGCGGTTTCCAGTTCGGGTGGAACGTTCATACGGCTGCGTATGTGCTGCTCGCACTCGTCGTGCTGAGCGGTGCATGGGGCACCTACGCGTATGCGCGATATCCCAGCCTGATCATCAAGGCTCGCGGCAACATCGGTCGCGCGGAGCTGGTGGACGAGATCTATCAGCTCGATGGTCGCGCGCTGCGTGTGGCAGCGGTGCTGCCGGCAGACGTCCACGATCTGCTCGCGGACTCGATCCGGCGCACGCAGGTCGGCGGCAGCATCTGGGCGATGCTGCGCGGCTATGACGAATCCACCGTTCTGATTCCCGCGGGTGGCGGCATGCCGTCGCGTGTAGTGCCGAACCAGGGCCAGAAAGCGCTCATCGAAGCTCTCGCAGGCCGTATCGCTGCACAAGCGGACAGCAACGAAATCACCAAGATGCACACGCTGCTGGACATCGTTGCGCGCAAGGCGAGTCTCGTCACGCGGCTGCAGAAAGACGTGCAGCTGCAGAGTCTCATCCAGTTCTGGCTCTATCTGCATCTGCCGCTGTGTTTCGCGCTCCTGGTGGCCCTCGTGGCTCACATCCTCGCCGTGTTTTTCTACTGGTGAGGGGCGATGCGGTTTCGCGTATTGCGATGGATCAGATCCGACACAGCCACCGGCACCAGGCAGTTCCGCGAGGTCATCGTCCAGACCCGACGGCTGACTATCGGCCGGGGCAGCGATCAGCACCTGCAGATCGCGGATGCCAAGGTCTTTCCGAATCACGCGGTGATTCGTTCGGGACGCGGCCGCGAAGGCGCGATGGTGATCGAGTCGCTCACGCCAAGCGGCGTGACCGTGAATGGCCGCAGCCGCGTGGTGTGCACGCTGAATCCCGGCGACGAGATTCGCGTCGGGCCAGCGATCATCATCGTGGAAGACAGCCAGAAGGGCGCGCCCTTCACACTGCGCTTTCGCATGGCCGAGCAGGAAGGCGGCCGCCTCGATCGCCTGCACGTGCTCTCGCTCAGCGACTCGGGCCTGAGCAAACGGTTCTGGTCGCTGATGCTTGCCTCGGGCGTGGCGGCCATTTTTCTGCTGGTGCCGATGGCGGCGGCTTTGTATCAGCCGCTGCGTCCCCTGTTGCGCGCGAGTGCAGTCGTGCCGAATGACGCGCTGTGGTCGCCCGGCCCGCTACATGCCGCGCATCAGTTCATTGGCAGCGATTGCAACGCCTGCCATACGTCGCCGTTCCAGCCTATCGAGAACGTCCAGTGCACCAACTGTCACACGAAAGTGGAGCATCACGTGCCGGTGACGTCGTCCGATATCGGGTTGTTCGATCAGCGTCGCTGCGGCGAGTGTCACGTCGAGCATGCTGAAACACCGTCGGTGGTTTCGCGCGATCAGCGCTTGTGCTCGGACTGCCACGACAAGCTGAACGAGCTGAGTCCACGCACTCAACTGCTCAACGTTGCCGACTTCGGCAGCGACCACCCGGATTTCCGCGTGTCAGTGCTCCAGAGCAGTGAAGGCGCCAAGGGACTCGACTGGACCACGGTGCGCCTGGATGTGCTGCCCGGAGAGCGCCGCACCGAAACCTCGCATCTGAGGTTTTCACACACCCAGCATCTGGCGCGCAGAGGCATCAAGGGGCCGAACGGCGACGAGGTGCTCCAGTGCCGCAATTGCCATGAGCCCGATTCGAGCGGCCGGCTGATGCAGCCCGTCCAGATGGAACAGAACTGCAGCCGCTGTCATAGCTTGCGGTTCGACGAGAAAGATCCGACGTCGATCGTGCCTCACGGCGATATCGAGGGCGTGTACCAGACGCTGCTGTCGCATTTCAGTCGCCAGTTTCTCGAAGGCGACGTCGGCTCGACGCGTCGGGCTGCGATCTCCGTTCGCCGGCCTGGTGGGCAGCCAGGCATGGTGCTCACGCGAGATGAGCAGTTCCGCGCGCGCGATTGGGCCGAACAGCAGTCGCTGATGGCAGCCCGCGATCTCTTCGAGAAACGGGTGTGCGTGGATTGCCACGAAGTGACCAAGTTATCCGGGCGGCTCGGTATCGAACAATGGAAGGTGGAACCGGTGAAGTTGACGCAGACGTGGATGCCGCGAGCCCAGTTCAATCATCAGGCTCACAAGACCACGGAGTGCCTCACCTGTCACACCGGGGCCACGGTTTCGAAACGCAGCAACGATGTGCTCATGCCGGACATCAACGTGTGCCGCACGTGTCACAGCGGGGCGGAAGACGCGACGAGGCTGCCGTCGGATTGCCTGATGTGTCACCAGTTCCACTTGCCGGATCGCGGCTTGTTCGATCAGCAGGCCGCTTCGGAGTCGGAAGGCAACCCGCGCTCCGGCGTGATCAGGCGCATGAGGGCGTTGCAGTGAGCCGCCTGTCAAAGATGCAGCGGACCGCGTCGCGCGCCGTAGCGCTCGCAGGTTTGTTGCTGGGGTTCGCGGCTGCCGCGTCCGGCGCCGCGCCGCCGAGATCCGGTAGTGCCGTGACGAGCCCGGATCCCTCGGTTCAAGCGCTCGCGGCACTTCCGGCCGCGGCACTGAAGCTGCCGTATCAAGCCCCGAACAAGCATCTGGGCGTGGCGTCGTGCGCGTCTTCGGTTTGCCATGGCAACGTGAAGTCGACGAGCAGCTATGACGTGCAGCTCAACGAATACATCATCTGGTCGCACGACGACTCGCACTCCAAGGCGTACAGCGTGTTGATGACAGAGCGCTCGCGCGCGATCGCCGCGAAGCTCGGCCTGCCGAACGCGCACGACGCGAAGATGTGCCTGGACTGTCACGCCGATAACGTGCCCGAGGCGGTTCGGGGCAAGGAATTCAACCTGGCCGATGGCGTCGGCTGCGAGACCTGTCATGGCGGGGCGGAGAAGTGGATCGAGTCCCATACGATGAAAACCACGTCGTACCAGGACAATCTCAAGAACGGCATGTATCCCACCGCGACGCTCACGAGTCGCGCGCCGTTGTGCCTGTCGTGCCATGTCGGTAATGCAGACAAGTTCACCACGCACCGGATCATGGGCGCCGGCCATCCGCGCCTGAGCTTCGAGCTCGATACGTTTCAGGCGCTGCAGCCGTCGCACCACGTGATCGACAAGGACTATGCCGCTCGCAAGCCGGTTTACAGCCGCACGGCTGTCTGGGCTTACGGGCAGATCGAAGCCGCGCGCATGCAGGTGCAGCTGGTTCAGCAGTACTTTTCGAAGGATGGCACGGTGTTTCCGGAGCTGGCGCTCTTCAGCTGCCACTCTTGCCACCAGAGCTCGATGCGTCAGCTCGATTGGGCTCGTGGCCTCACCACCATTGGCGCGCAGCCGGGCAATGTGCCGCTGAACGACGGGCACGTGCGAATGGCGATCGTGATCGCCCGGCAGGTTCTGCCGAATGCTGCGCGCGACATCGTGCCGCTTGCGCAGTCCCTTCAGGAAGCCAGCAGCTCGAGTCGGGAGCGGGTGGCTCAGGTGAGCGGTCGGCTGGAGGTCGCGCTTCGTGAGCTTGCCGGCCAGGTGGCCGGGCACAAGTGGACCCCGGGCGAGCAGACCGGCCTGCTCACCGCCATCCTGGATCTCGGTTCGCGCCGTGAGTATCGCGACTACATCGCCGCCGAACAGGCTGTGATGGCGTCCGAGCTGCTGATGCTCGATCTCAATACGGCAGCCCGGAATCGGGCCCGGCTCGACGAGCTGTTCCGGCTGGTCCAGGACGACGAAGCCTACCGCCCGGATCAATTTGTCACGGCTGTGGATCAACTTCGGGCGGCCCTGGGGCTGACCGGCGCCCGCGCCATGGCAGGGCGGTGACAGGGCTCTTAAATCGATACGAGAACTGCGTCTCTCATTCCCCGGCTGATGCGTGACTCAAGCCGCGCCGCACAATTCGTCGGCTCCCTAGCATGCTTTTCTTATGCCGGTACGAGGGCGTCGAAATCCGCCGAGGGTGGCTGCGGTTCCGGTATGGCGCCGGGCGGGCATCGTGCTGCTCGTCGCTGGCATCGCCGCAGGCGTCCTGACCCTGCAGAACATGGCCGGCCGCAAGGTCGTCATGGACAGCTTCCGGCACCTGGAACAGGACGCCGCCCAGCACACCCTCGACCAGGTCCTGAACGCCCTGCAGGCCGACCTGGATCACCTTTCGATCAGCGTGCGCGACTACGCCCGGTGGGACGACGCCTACAATTTTGCCGGCGATCGCACCGAGCGCTTCACCCAATCCAACCTGTCTTCCGACGCGCTCGAGAACATGGGCGTGGATCTCGTGTGGATGCTCGACTCGCGCGATCACGACATCCTGTCTCTCACGGTTGATTCGAAGCGGACACAACCGATCGAGCGTCCGGCGAATGCCGAGCTGCTCGATGTGCTTCACCGGCACGTGAAGCAGATCAAGGCATCGCGCACCGGCGCGAAGGCGATGGAGCGACTGCTACAGACGCCGCGTGGCGTGCTGGCCTTTGCGGCTCACGACATCCTGCCGACTGGCGGCAAAGGCGAGCCGCGCGGCACTCTCGTTTTCGGGCGGCTGGTGGATACGGAGGAGATCGAGCGCGTTCACCGCACGACTCAGATTCCCGTCCAGCTCCACCGGTCGGCGCGAAGCATCCAGCGGTTGCCTGCTGCCGCTGTAGAAATGTGGGGCGCAGGGCCGAAGAGCCCGGGCCGCCTGCTGCTGCCGTCGGACGAGCAGAACATGCAGATCTTCGCGCTCCTGCGCGATGTGGACGGCGCGCCCGTCGCCATCCTCGAAACTCATCTCGATCGCACGCTGCTCGAATTCGGCCAGAGCACCCTGCGTTCGCTGCTGTTGCTGATTTCCGCGGTGATCGTGCTCGTGGCGATCGGCGTCGCTTCGCTGCTCCTGAGAATGGAGAAGGCCTGGCGCGCGCAGGCGACGAGCGAGCGGCGTTATCGCGCAGTCATCACGCAAGCACAGGACACGATGCTGCTCGCCGATGCCGTCGACCGAAAGATTCTCGAAGCGAACCCCGCCGCGACGACTGCGCTGGGTTATCCCGAAGCGGAGCTGCTTTCGCGCAGCGTGGATGAGCTGTTCGTCGTGAACGATGGCGGCACCGTCCGGCCGGTTCAGCCGGAGCTGTATGCCGCGACGCTGTCCGACCTCGCCTTGCAGGTTCGCTGCCACGGCGGACAACTGCTCGACGTGGAAGTGTCGGCGAGCCCGCTGACGATCGATGGTCGCGAAGTGATCAGCTTCGTATTGCGTGACGTCTCTGCCCGCAAGAACGCGGAACGCGCGCTGGTGGACAACCAGCAGCGCCTCTCGCAGGTGGCGCATCACGACGCGCTCACGGGCCTGCTGAATCGAATGGGCCTGCAGAACCGCCTGCAGGACGTGATCGAGCAGGCGAATCGCACCAAGCGTCCCGTTGCCTTCCTGTATCTCGACATCGATCACTTCAAGAAGGTGAACGATCTTCACGGCCACGCGTGCGGCGACCGACTGCTGCAGCGGGTGGCGGAACGGCTGCGCGCTGCCGTTGCAGCTTCCGATCTCGTCGTGCGCATGGGAGGTGACGAGTTCGTCGTCATCGCCACGGCTGTGCGCGATGTGCCCTCGGCCAATACGATCGCGATACGCATCCGGGAAAAACTCGCCGCGCCCTTCGAAGTGGATGGCCAGGAGATTTCGGTCACCGGCAGCGTCGGCGTCAGCGTGTTTCCCGAGCACGGCGCGGATTACGACGTGCTGCTCAAGAATGCCGACATCGCTCTGTACGAAGCGAAAGACGGCGGTCGCGACGCGCACCGGGTCTTCGTTCGCAGCATGAATACGCGGGTGAACGAGCGGCTCACCATCGAGCATTCGATGCGCGCTGCCATCCGCGACAACCAGTTCTACGTGGACTATCAGCCCATCGTCGACCTGCGCACGAACAAGCTGGAAGGTCTCGAAGCGCTTTTGCGCTGGCGCCATCCTGTTCGCGGGCTCGTGCCGCCGGCGGTGTTCATCGATGTCGCCGAGAAGTCGGGCCTCATCGCGGAGCTCGGTGAGTTCGTGCTGAACCAGGTGTGCAGGCAGATTCGGAAGTGGCAGGACAAAGGTGCCGAACCGGTGCCTGTCGCCGTGAACGTCTCGGCCCGGCAGTTCGAGCGGCAGGACATCGCAAACCTCATCGCGCACGCCGCGGCAGGGGCGGGCATCGACGTGCGCATGATCCACGTCGAGCTGACCGAAAGCGCCATCGTGGAGGGCAACGAGCGCCACCTGGGTGTACTGCGTGGCCTGCGGGCGCTCGGCGTGCCGGTTTCGATCGACGACTTCGGCACGGGCTATTCGAGCCTGTCGTACCTCAAGAACCTGCCGATCGACTGCCTGAAGATCGACCGGTCCTTCGTGCGGGACATGATCACCAGCGTGAACGGCGATGCGATCGTCACGGCCATCATCCGCATGGCCAGCAGCCTGGGACTGCGCACCATCGCGGAGGGTGTGGAGACGCTGGAACAGCTCAAGCGGCTGCGCGAGCTGGGGGCGACGATGGGGCAGGGGTTCTACTTCAGTCCGCCACTGTCGACTGAGGCGGCCGAGCGCTTGCTGACCGAGGCGGCGCGGCGGCAAAAGTTGACGGAAACCCTGAGGTTACGGACGTTGTCGGCAGCGGCTCGGTGACGATTATGTAGGGTTGAGCCCGGCCGGAGCCGGAGCAGGAGGCGCTCGCTCACCGCGCCGCTGTGGAAAAACACACTTATCCACAGCCTATCCCCAGACACTCCACACCCTGTCACCGCTAGACTGTGTGACATGCGTCTCAGACTATTTCGCCGCCGCCCCGTTGAAGAGCAGGGCACTGTCATTGCCTCTTACCCCTTTACCCGTCGTACGGCCCAGATGCTCCTGCTCAAGGACGGGCGCGTGCGCTGGACCTGCGATTGCGATACCGCACAGCGCAGTGTGTCCCGCGGCCTGACGCCCTGGTGCAAGCACATCGAAAAGGCAGCGGCCAAGAGGTCGGTGGATCGGCTGTTCCGGGAGAGGCCATCCAGCGGGAAGCCCCCGGCGCACTGACGATCGACGGCTTCCGGCGGCCCGCTTCCAACTCCGGCCCGACCAACCCGCCTACACTGACGCGCCCAAACCCCGGGCCCGTCCGTACAGGCTTGCATGATCACCGTCCATCATCTGAACAACTCGCGCTCCCAGCGCGTGTTGTGGCTCCTCGAAGAGCTGGGCGTCGAGTACGAGGTGAAGCGCTACCAGCGCAACCCCGAAACCATGCTCGCGCCGCCCGAGCTGCGGAAGGTTCATCCACTCGGTAAGTCACCGGTCGTCGAGGTGGACGGGCAGATGCTCGCGGAGTCCGGCGCCATCATCGAAACCCTGGCAGATCGTTACGCCGACGGAAAACTGGCGCGTGCCCATGGCTCGCCGGCCCGTTACGACTATATCTATTGGCTGCATTACGCCGAGGGGTCGGCGATGCCGCCGCTGTTGCTCAAACTCTTCGTCGACCGGATTGCGGCTGCGAAGATGCCGTTTTTCGTGAAGCCGATCGTTCGCAAGATCCGTCAGAGCGCGATCGATGCGTTCATCGGCCCGCAGCTGAAGCTCCATCTGGATTACATGGAAAGCGCGCTGAACCGCCACACCTGGTTCGTCGACGACGAATTCTCTGCTGCCGATATCCAGATCAGCTTTCCGTTGGAAACCGCCGTCAGCCGCGCAGGACTCGATGCGAGCCGGCCGAAACTCATGGACTACCTGCGTCGCATCCATGCGCGGCCGGCATACCAGCGTGCGCTCGAACGGGGCGGCCCCTACGCCTACGTCTGAAGTTTGGCGTATCTTTACGCCGTCACATGAGCTTTGGAGAGATGTATATGGGCAAGGGCATGGATCGTAAGAAAGAGGCGAAGAAAAAGCCGGCGAAGTCGCTCGAAGAGAAGCGCGCGGCGAAGCGTGAAAAGAAGGCTTCCCGCGGCTGATGCCGCGCTGGCCAGGCCGACGGACAGGATCTTTCTTACATGCAGATCTGGGTAGACGCTGACGCCTGCCCGGCTGTGATCAGGGACATTCTGTTCCGGGCCGCAGACCGCGCGCGCATGCGTGTGACACTGGTGGCAAACCAGCCCGTACGCCGCGCGGTCTCTCCTTACATTCACTTCGTCCAGGTGCCGGCCGGTCTCAATGTCGCGGATGCACGCATCGTCGAGATGATGGAAGCCGGCGATCTCGTGGTGACGGCAGACGTGCCGCTCGCCGCGGCGGTCACCGAAAAAGGCGGCGTCGCGCTCGATCCGCGCGGCACGCTCTACACCACCGAGAACGTGCGCGAGCGGCTGAGCGTTCGTAACTTTCTCGACGAGTTGCGCGGCAGTGGCGTGAACACCGGCGGTCCGCCGTCGCTCGGTCAGCGTGAGCGCCAGCTCTTCGCGAACCAGCTGGATCGATGGCTGGCCAAGGCCACGCCTTCGCCGCCCGCAGCGCCGCCCGGCATACCACCGCCCACATCGGGCAATCCGCCTACAAGCTAATCGGTCGTCACCCCCGCCGCGCTCCAGCCGATGGGTATGCCCATTGCGGCCTGTTTGCCTGAGCACGCAACTAGAGGTGACGACGATGCATACGCTACGAAACCTGAGCCGGTCGGTTGCCACCGCTACCGCGCTCGGTTTGATTCTCAGCGTCTCTGCTCACGCAGTGACGACCGAGGGCAAGGCAGAGGCGCAGACCACGCCCGCGCAAGGCACACTGCCGCCGATGACCAACCCCAATCCGGATGCCGCGTCGTCAGCGCATCAGCGTGACGTCACCGGCCGTTCTGAAGAAGGCAGTGAGGCGCCGGTTCAGACGAATCCATCGGAGCCGAGTCAGTCTTCCACGCCGAATCAGCGTGAAGTCATCGGCTCGAATGCCGGCGCCAACGAGCGCGCGGCAGGCAGCGAGAAGCAGATGAGCGGCGACACCAAGCCGAAAGACAAGCTCGTGGGCTTGCCGGTGCAGTCGTCGAAGAACGATTCCGCGACCGGAGCGAGCAATGAGCTCGGCTCGGTCGTCGATATCGTGCGCGACACGAATGGCAAACCGACCTATGCCATCGTGGCCATCGACAATGACACCACCGCCGTTCCGTACGACGTCGCTACGTCATCGCTCCATGCCGGACGGCTGCTCGTGATGAATCCCGACAAGCTTGCCGGCGCGCCGCGCGTGAAGCAGACCGAGTGGCTCGACCAGAAGTCGACCAAGTGGCGCAAGGACTCTGACCGTTACTGGGGTAGCACGCGCACGGCGCAGCCCGCCGACGCGCCGATGCCCAAGGAGCGCTAGGCGCTACGCCTGAATGAGTCCGTGCCGGATCGCGATGAGCGTCAGCTCGGACTGGTTCACGACATCGAGCTTCTGTTTGATGTTGTAGAGATGGGTGCCCACGGTGGAAGCGGAGAGCTTGAGGTCTTCGGCAATCCGCTGCACCGTGGCGCCTGAGGCGAGTCGGATGAACACTTCGAACTCGCGCTCGGAAAGCCTTTCGACCGGCGATTTCGTGCTGCCGCTGATGTCGGCCAGCGCCAGTTTCTGCGCGAGAGCCGCGTCGAGATAGCGTCGCCCGTTCGCCACGGTCGTGACCGCTTCGATGAGCGCTTCAGGCGCGCTCCGCTTCGAGAGAAATCCCAGCGCACCTTCCTGCAGAGCCCGTCTTGCGTGAACGGGATCGTCATGCGCCGACAGCGCGAGGACGCGCGCCTGCGCGAACTGGGCGCGAATCCGCTTGAGGGCTTCGAGGCCACCCAGGCCGGGCATTGCGAGATCCATCACCACGACGTCCGGCGTGAGCTCCGGATAGCGCTGGATCGCCGCTTCACCGGACTCTGCCTCGCCCACCACCGACATCGAGGGCACCGATTGCAGCAACAGCCGGAAGCCCGTGCGAACCACGGCGTGATCGTCCACGAGCATCACTCGAATCAAGACGCCGCTCCCAGCGGAATGTTTGCCTGGAGTGTCACGCCGCGTGTCGAGGAGTTGCTCACCGTGAAGCCGCCGCCGAGATGCTCCACCCGTTCCGCGAGACCGCGCAGGCCGAAATGGCCGGGGCGTGACCAGTCGGACGGCAGGCCGACGCCATCATCCGTGACCGTGACGACGATGCGTTTTCCGTCCGACTGCACTTCGGTATCCACCTTTGACGCCTGCGCGTGGCGCAGGGCGTTGATCAGCCCTTCCTGCACGACGCGATAGATCGCAAGCGTAACGCTCGGCCCGAGATCTTCAGAGAAGTCCTGGCGCAAGGAGAGCGCAACGGTCGGATAGCGGCGCTGCCAGTCCTTCACGAGATTATCCAGTGTCGTGGCGAGACCGAGCGTATCGAGCGACAGCGGCGTGAGGCGCGGAATGAGGCCGTGCATGTTGTCGTAGAGGCGCGCGGCTTCTTCCGAAATGAGCCGGGCCGCCTCGCCGGTGGCCGGGTCCCGCTGCCCGCCTTGCGCGGAAATGGCCTGCGCGAGGCTGCGAATCGCCGTGACGGATTGGCCGAATTCATCGTGCAGCTCGTGCGCGATGAGCCGCCGCTCCTCTTCGATCTTCTGCTCGACGATGCGTGACAGCTCCTGCCGCTCTTCGAGCAAGGTCTGCGCTTCGCGCGCCATGCGCTCGGCCTTCACCTTGTCTTCGACTGCTTCGGCCATGCGATTGAACGCAGCGCCGATCACGCCCGCTTCGAAGCCGGGCAGCGGCGGCAGGCGGAACGCCAGATCGCCGCGCTGGATACGCTCGAGACCGTTGGCAATGACAGGCACGGGTGCGAGTGCCCGATCCACCAGCCAGAAAGCGAGCCCGTTCACGAGGAGCAGCATGACGACCGAGATCAGCCCCAGCCTCAGCATGTCGTCCCATGCATCGATGATGGCGCGAGACGTATCGGCCTCGATCACGAGCTGCGACCCGCCGGGCAGCGGGAAAATGTGTCGCGCGGTCTGTGGCGCCAGCATCTGCGCGAACCACGCGGGCGCCGTGCGGCCCGCTTTGTACGTGGGTGGAGGCGAGCGGTAGAGCACCTCACCTCGCGGCGACTTGAGCGTGATCTCGTTGGCGCGTACGCGGCCGAGCTGCTGGAGAAAAGGCAGCACCGCCTCGCTACCGCCCTCGCGCGAATAGATCGACGCGAGCCGACCCAGCAGCTGCGCGGCGACCCGGCTGGCGGCCTCGATCTCTTCCCGCACGGACTCGCGCGTGCTCTGAATCTCCGTCGCGCCCAGCACGACGACGAACAGCGCGGTAAGGCCGGCGACGACGAGGTTGAGACGGGTGCGAAGCTTCATTTCACCGCCGATGGTAGTGGATGGTCACGCTGCCCGGCTCATGAAATTCATGACGCGACAATCATGATGATCCGGGCGCGGGCGATGCGGGACCGGCCGAGTATCGGCTGCGACGGCTCATCCAGGGCCGCCGACTCACCGACGAAAGAGGATCCGCACATGAAATGGGAAACCCCTGAAGCGATCGATTTCCGGTTCGGCATGGAAATCACGATGTACATCTCGAATCGCTGATCGCCCGCCCGGCGTGGGCCCGCGCTGGCGGGCCGCGCCCTTCGCGTCATGAAAATTCGCGTGCTCGGCTCCGCCGCCGGCGGAGGTTTTCCCCAATGGAACTGCAACTGTCCCAATTGCGCAGGGCTGCGCGCGGGCACATTGCGGGCGACGGCGCGCACGCAATCGTCGATCGTCGTATCGGGCGGCTCCGCGACGGAATGGGTGCTCGTGAATGCATCGCCCGATCTGCTCGCGCAGCTGCAGGCGAATCCGGTTCTGCAGCCTGGGCGTGCGATTCGCGACTCCGCCCTATGTGGAATCGTGCTGGCCGACGGTCAGGTGGATCACACCACCGGTCTCTACATGCTACGTGAGGCCTCGCGACCGTGGCC
>Ga0247774_1000422_pt1 | contig 21086 bp, 20 predicted proteins | sample UWRJL001104B6_FD_179933 | JGI IMG/M metagenome (GOLD analysis project Ga0247774, IMG submission 179933) | Plant litter microbial communities from Arlington Agricultural Research Station in Wisconsin, United States - UWRJ-L001-104B-6 | ecosystem: Environmental > Terrestrial > Plant litter >... | reverse complement strand
GGTTCAGGAAAAAGAAGAAAAAACTCAAACCAAATAAAAAAAAAAAAAAAAGGGCCAAAAGTTGCTGCATGTCCATAAAAGACTAGAATACCTTGCCTGCGGCCGCCTGATTTCTCCCTGCAACTTTACGTTAGGATCTGGCCTTGTCTGTTCTTAGGACCATCCAGAGTACAAGCCTACCGCTGCGGACCCACTAGATACAGAAGGCGCTGCACCGTTCGGGCTGTTTCGCTGGTAGCCGCCACCCGCCTAGAACCGCCGTTGCCCAGTCCGTCGTCACCGTCTGGAGAAGTTTCAGGCGCTTACTCACCACAATCGTCATGGAAAGAAAAGAAGTCAGACCCACTCTACGAGAATACCGTCTGCGTGGTCCTCTTTTTGGACGACCGATCTCAACTTACCACTGTTGAGAAAGCACTGCATCATGGCCATCGCAACCTGGCAGCGGGCTGGATTGTCCGCTAGTTTGCTCGGCAAGCCCGTGACCTTGCTGGGAATTGCTTCACAATTACCGCGTTACCAGCTCCCGCGGCTGCCGACCAGATGGCTTCACCACCAAGTTGTTCCGGAAGCAACACAGCAAGAAGCACGGCTCCCGCAGCAGAGTGCCTTGAGACGAAATGCTATCAAATCCGCAAAGCCATTCTCGGCCTTCCTGACGGATTCGTTCCATCGACAGCATGACTACCTCCGCATCTCCGTGACAGAGAGGTGCAATCTTAGATGCCTCTATTGCATGCCTGAAGACGGTGTCCCCCTGTCCCCCATAGGGGAGCTGTTGACCACACCGGAGATCGTTCTCCTATCGTCCGTCTTCGTCTCCGAGGGAGTCACCAAGATTCGCCTGACCGGTGGTGAACCGACAGTCCGTCGCGATATCGTCCCCCTAATGCAGCAGATAGGGGCCCTCAGGCGTCATGGACTACGAGAGCTTTGCTTGACCACCAACGGGCTCTCTCTTCATCGAAAACTCGACGCCATGGTGGACGCCGGTCTTACTGGGATAAACTTGAGCTTGGACACGCTGGATCCCTTCCAGTTTCAGATCATGACGAGGAGGAGTGGCTTTGATGCGGTGCGGAAGAGTATGGAGAGGATATTCGAGCTCAACCGTCAAGGTGCCGGAATCAAGTTCAAGATCAACTGCGTTGTAATGCGGGGTGTCAACCAGCACGAAATCCTCCGTTTCGTGGAAATGACACGAGAGAAAGATGTCGAAGTCCGATTCATCGAGTACATGCCATTTGACGGGAACAAGTGGAGCAAAGGCAAGATGCTCTCGTACGCCGAGATGACGGAAATTATTCGCGCCGAATATCCCACGCTCGAGAAGGTCAGAGATCATAAAAACGACACGAGCAAAACTTGGCACGTGCCTGGCTTCGAGGGGAGGATAGGCTTTATCACAAGTATGACGCACAACTTCTGCGGCACTTGCAACAGGTTGCGCATCACGAGCGATGGAAACCTGAAAGTGTGTCTATTTGGGAACGCCGAGGTGTCTCTGAGAGATATTCTAAGGAAGTCGAACAACGGAGAGCCTATTGACGAGGCGGCTTTCGAGGCCCTGAAGCAGTTGGAGATGAGCCGGCGAGCTAAAGAGAGCCAGACGGACCAACCGTTCGGGATAACCCTCGACGAAAGGGAATTGCTGCGCGTCATCGGCATGGCAGTCAAGGGGAAGAAAGCAAAGCACGCCGGAATGGGAGAATTGGAACACATGAAAAACCGTCCAATGATCCTAATAGGTGGGTAGTGGCTTTCCTCCTGTTCCCGTATCACAGCCACATGTGAGTATCGAGAGCCGCAATGTAGCCTTTATGTTCCGTGTCCACTCGACACCCAACCCTGTTCTGATGCTAAGCCGATACGTAGGGCCCCGGCACTCGTTTTCACTTCCAACATCGGCGTCACCTGCTTGCCTCGGACGGGTCCACCCGCCCATTAACCTGTTGACCAGGCCCGGAACTTTGCAGGCTCGCCTGTTCTCGTCTCAGCCGCGACTATGGCAGTCTACGTCGAAGGGCACTGGCAGCCAGTTGACACACACGTCCGAATCTGGAGCAGCTCGCATGGTGTCCGTCTCAGAGAAGTTGGTGACTGCGAGGATTGCGATCGCAACATGCAACATCACCTTCTCGTCCGCCGTCGCCCCTCAGCTCGTCAAAGACAACCAGATAAAGAAAGGGGACGTCATGGGAGCGGCGAGGATTGCAGGAATCATGGCGTCTAAAAAGACACCGGAATTGATTCCGCTGTGCCACCCGGTACCCATATCTCATGTCAGCGTTGAGCTCGACTTGGACGAGGAGAGAAAGGCGATTCTCATCAAATCCACTGTCACTTGCGATGGGAAAACGGGCGTGGAGATGGAGGCTTTGACGGCGGCGTCAACGGCCGCTCTGACAGTGTACGACATGTGTAAGGCTGTCGACAAAGCCATGGTGATTGGAGATTTGAAAGTCATCCTCAAAGATGGGGGCAAGACTGGACGGTGGGAACTAAAATAAGATAAACTTCACCATGAGCATCGAACCGCTCGCTTGGCCTCGCGGCTCACACCCAAACTTCAACTGCCATACGCAGTCTACATATGTAGTCGATATTGAAGTACCCATGAATCTATTAAGACGAATACTCCAACTATCCAAGCATCAATTCGGCGCCTTGCCGTCAGACCGCTTTGATTTACGAGGCCGAGGGCGCGGTGGCCGGCGCAATGACCCCTCCACCGAAAGGCGGTGAAGCAGCAATAGCCCAGCAGCCAAGCGCTCGAAATGCTGGCACCAAGGCTGCAGGACGTCACATGTGAAAATGCCAGAGCTTCTCGCCTTCCGGAACCGGACCTGCAATGCGCCGCAAATTGGCCGACTTTCTGTTCGATGCTGGTGCCTCAGGCAGCATGCTAGCGGGGCTTACCATCGGCTTTAGCCCTTCCTAACCAATGAGAATCAGGCGATAAGGCTAGCGCAACGGTCCATTCAGGACCCTGAATCCAAATTAACCTGGAAAGGGATTCCCCAACATTTGTCTCAGTGGACAGGGATGTCGGATCGGGTCTGTTTGGCTTTGACGGGACAGCTAACTAAATACTCAACCACCTACTATGGAGCCGCCTGACAAGTGTGGCATGCGGCTCTTAGGAATCTCTCGTGGACGGGGAAGGCAGACTGGCTCAAATTGACTCGCTGCTGTGTTCTTGTGGGAATAATTGGTTGCGTGTCCGGCCTGTCAACCGTAACTTCCTACCAGGAGTTTTTCGTGCCCGCCGCAGGCGGTGACGTCGGTCGTCCGGGTCAACTTGTCTCACGTCTCCCCGCGAAAACGGCATGGCCTGGCCAGCATCAGGAGACCGAGTTCCAGGGCAGCTCGCCGACTCTCGGTACTTAATTGCCGACCTTCAAAGTGGCTCTCTAGCCTCATCTAAAGCCATGGCATGCTCGAATGTCCAAAACGCCATGAATAAGCTGACGTTCAATAGCTTCGCTGATATCGACACCGCAACGGCAGCGGGCCATGTTGCCATGATATGCACGCTATCTTGCGCCAATGGCCGACGTATCTGCACCTCACCTATGAGGGGCGACTCGGGTATTACTTGCAGCGAGGCTGTTCCGGCGACCGTTGCTGCTCGCGCCAATGGAAAGCTAGGAGAGTATCAAACGCTGATAAGGTACGCCCAGGGCATGGCCGGGCAAGAAGCCATGTGCGAGGCCAAGGAAGCGACTGCACATACACCGCTCCATCACCTTACAATTCTATGTATCCGTAAATCTTTGGACATTTCCCTGCGCTGGTTGATTGGATAAGAAAATCGATGGAGAGGATTGACTCTACCCGTGAGGTTCTGGGCCGAGGAATGCTCGAGATGGTTGGATCATTCTCTGTTCTCCGACTTAGGAATGTGGGTCGTGTTTCTCCACAGCAGACCCAGAATCAGAGCGGGGGCACCTGCTCGGTGCAGCCTTGGGCCCCCAATGTTGAACGACAAGCGACTCGCTAGAGCTTACTTCATTACAGATCGGCAAGCAGCCGCGCAACCACGCACGGGGTAAAAGTCTTGAAGCAGGAACTTGCGACGTGACGCGCAACGATGGAGGGCGCCGTTCATATATCCGGAGACGACACTTTGCACAAGGTGAAGAATATACTGGAGTCGCCTAGCGATGTCTCCGGATAATAAAGCGTAGCAGGTTCGGGACCACGTTGCATAGCCAACGCGAAGCACCAGAAGCATCGGTCGGGGCTTCTCGACCTGGGGTGCAATAATTTAAATATATGGAGCCTTTTAGTGGGTTAAGTGGCTCTTGATTGGGGCGACCCAGAAACTAACGCGCCGCTGAGAAGACCCATGTGGCGACTTGGATGTCTCTCTTCATCATTGAATAGGCTTTTTCTTATCTTCCAGCGTTGCAGCCTTCTGACTGCGTACAATGGCACTACGGCCATCCCCGTTCCTGCTAGACCGGTCTCCTTAGAAAATCCTGCTCTATTTGGATGGTCCTAGGAGAGTTCACCGAAAAGGGCTCAAGGTCATGTCATAGTTTCGGGGACTCCCATGGCGTCGCGAAAAGCTACGCAATGATCGGTGTTAGCTTTCCTGGCTGACCTGATGTTTGGTGATCGGCTTGGGGTTACTGAAGATCGTGCCGACAATTGCCGCAATTGGGTACTTACCGCCGCACGCCATATCATCGTGCCTCGCTGGTAGCCTCTCACCTACGTCCATGACGGAGGTCGCACTAGGATCACTACGAGACTGGATGTCCCAATCCCACCGCCTGCAGCGAGAACCGAATCTCACAAGTACCTTTGCTGATCCTCCCGCGCTCACTTGTTATTCTATCTCGATCTGGACCACCGGATGAGGGACCATCATTCGCCCAATCCTTACTACGAAGCAGCACCTTGGTCTCCTTCTATTTTCGGAGCCGGCCCCCTCTGAATTCCCCCTTCCCAAGAACATGCAGTGTGCGGATCCATGAACGGTCTTTTCAGAAAGCTAAACGAAGCAATCGAAGGGGCTTTCAAAGCGTCCAAGACTGAGCGAAGCCGAGTCAGCAGAGCTCGAGTGGAGTTGATATCTACGTAGGGATCAAGCGGGTCGGCAAGCACAGCGAGTGGACCTTGAAGCCAGCACGGCCACTGTATTTAGCATTGGCGTTTGGCACCCAAGCACCCTGAAGTGGATCAGGGGTGCACCTGCACCTGCAAGACAGCGACCCGCCTACTAGCCTGGCCACTCGCTGATCCGCTCCGACGCGGCGTCGCGGCGGCACTACTACCATCTATCTGTCCTACTAATTCATTATCCGGACCCTGCCACCAGCCGCCCATGCACCATACGAACTCGGCTTCCAGGCGAATCCTGGGCGACCTGTTACAAATATTATTGTCGATTCACCCCCCTCTCTCCACCTCCTCGTCACGTCCGCCTATTCTGCTTTGTATCATTTCTGCGAGTCGCACGCGACCACATTTCACCCGTCGTCCTTTCCTAATCCTTCGTTATATCCTCAGCGCTGTCCGCTATGGCCACGGACCTTATCATGCCGACGCTCAACGACCAACATGCTCAGTTCAACCCGCACTTCTACAACCCGCAGCAGAGGCCACTACAGCACCAACGATCGCAATCTTACCAAGTTCCCCCGACGACAGCCTCGGCCGCAACCTCATACGGGCATACCTCGCCACTCAGTACGGGCAACGCGTCGCCCGTGAATAATTACCCTTCCACGCCGACCTCGCCGCGAGCGCGCGACAGCCGGAAGAAGTTCGACGGCTACGGCTACATACCCGCCGTGCTGCGCCCGACCGAATACCCATCTAAGCCGATTATTGCGTCGAAAGGCAGCCAATCTGAAGACAGCACACCCTTTGGGAGTCTACGGCGATCGAGCAACAGCTTCATCAGCCTTGCGGCCGGGTTCGCCGCGCAGAGGCTAAGCCGCCGCTCGACGGGCGACAGCGGCAAATCATTCGCCGAGGGCGAGATAGATGTTGATCTCTTTCCCGACGTGACGGGGGAGCCCACGAGGAAGCATTGGAAGGTGAGCTATTTTAACTGTTGCTCCGTTGATAAGGCAGGTTGGTTTGACGGGCGACACTTTTCGTTCTTCGAACAAACGCATTGCGACCGGCCGCTTGGCGTCTCCTGATGCCCAAGGCAGGCAGCTCCAATGTCTTAGTTTGATTTGTTTTTCTTGGCCTACGTGCTTCCCGTCCATTGCACTTCCGCCTGAGACATTTGAAGCGGGGGAAACCCCGACCTTGAACTTGCACTAATTTTCCGTTTCGGTAGCCCGACCCTCAGTCATCTGTATGCGACGATCCAGCATGTAAGCGCACCTTCACCTACTTCACACGACGCCACCACTGTCGACGATGCGGCAACATATTCTGCGACATGCACTCGGCCTACTCGGTACCCTTAGACCAAGACGCGAACTTCAACCCGAGAGGCCCGTCGTGCCGTTCCTGCAGCCACTGCTTTTTACAGTTCCAAGTGTGGAAGAGCCGCAGTAATAGCCAAGCGTCAAGCTCGACCTCGAGTGAAGCCGGGGCGGCAGCAACGAAGAACCCGATGACCCCTAGATCGGCCATTCCAGCGGGCTTGCCTGGTCCTGGCATAGGGAAGAGCCCGGATGTGGCGTCGAGCGTACCAAGGGATTGGAATTGGAGCACATTTTGAGGCGCGGCGGAACTAGCAATCTTCTCGAAGTATTTTCTTCTTGTTTCTGCTTGCGATGAGCCTGTATCCTTTTGCTGTTTTGTTGCGGCCATGTTTTGTCATGGCTCAACGTGCAGCTTGCATTTTGGAGTCTTTGCACAGCGTGGAGTTTAAGGCATCATTGACATGGGGTTTTTTTTGGCCGGTGGCAAGGCATTGTTAAATCTTTGGGATATACATCATCTGTCTGCTCTTCATGTCTATTTGGGAGTTGGTTTGCAGTGTGTCATATTTTATACCCGGCATTTGTTGCATTGCAGCATGATGATTTCAACTCTATACAGGTCATGGGTGGTAATGCTGCTTTTACAGACTTTTCAGATTCTAGAGATAGATATACGGTTACCAGTACACTACCTTTGTACTTAAATGGGACAATGACGAATCACCTGGACGACATGACATTACAAGCACCAGCGGGCAAACGATTGGAAAGACCTTTAAGCACCATGCCACAAAATACATGGCCGAGGAGAATGCCCAACCAGATATTACCATTCTCGTATATCGGGGCTCCGAGGTTACAATGGCAAAAAAAGTTGGTCTTACGACGGAAATCAAATCCACACACATGTATAAAACACAAAGTACCCCCCCACCCTTTTAAAACGCCGCAGATTCTCTGTTGTATTTCCGGTACCCTGAAAAGCCCAATGCTGAGCCAGTAGCGACCTCGGTCTACGTGCGTGGTAACGGATCTTATCGCCGAGTCCTTGCCCGTCTCTTGGCCGAGTTGTTGGCTTGGGTAGTCCCGTTCTCCTCCACAATGGCCTCTCCACTTTCGCCGTACACCTCCCGCTCAAGATCCTTGGCCGCATCCCATCCGGCCTTCTCAGCAATGACAACATTGCTCGTTCTCCGGACCTTGCCCTGCACTTTCGTCTGGGCACTGCTACGGCGAATGTAGCTTGTGACGAAGAATTTCACAAACAGATAGGTGAGAGGCGCAAGATAGATAATGTTGAGCCAGATAGCGAATGTGGCGCCGCTAGTCGAAATGCAGCGCCTCGCGACGTAAGTTGTTTCCGTCTTGATGGTGGCGGGCTGCTCACGAATGTCAGCCTGCACCGAGGCAGCTGCTTGGGAGACCTTGGCCGCGGCGCCGAGCACGAGGTTCCTGAGACTGTCCAAGAGACCGGCGGCCGTCGGTCCAGTCTCAGCAGCTGCTATGGCAGCTGCGGCAGCGTTGGCTGGTTCCGTAATCGTAACGGTGACAGGAACCGTGTACGAGATGAAGGAATGCGCCATTGCGTACGAGGCTCCAACGAGGAACTGCGTGATTTGGAGTGTCGTCAATGTCCTCTTGATGCTGATCGGGACCCGAATCGAGAGAGCGGTGCAAGTATAGTACGTGTACTAGGAGGAGTTAGCAGGCTTTTCCGTCGCTGGGGTTTTCTACATTTGAACTTGCCATCATGGCATGGATTCCAGCGTTGACCAGAACAAACATCCAGATAGGCGGTGCCATATAGCGGATCCCCGCCCACATAGCCAACATAGCGCCGGCGTGGTGATATGTCTGGAGGGTCGAGCTCAATTTTCCCTTTGCAAGGATAATGAAGGTGTCGAGCACTTCATAAAACTTGCTCAGGTAGAAAATCCAGCCATAGAATGCCAACCCCTCATTCCAGATCCTTCCAGAAGCCGTTGCTGTAGGTGCCCCATCCACAGAAACAGCTGGGCTTGACGACAAGCTCGTCCACCGGGCCGATGTCTCGTTGTAGTACACATCCTCCCCGAAGCCGCCGGAGCCCGTCATTCGGCAAAGACTATCCAGGGTTCCTGCCAGGCCATTGGGCCCCGACGGGCTCACCAAGCTCGACCCAAGGGTATGAAGCATGCCTAGAAAGGTCCAGCCCGAGTAGAGGGCGAGGAGTATGTTGTGGAGGAGCACAAAGGCGAAGAAGGGCCGGGTTTTGCTGATGGCCCATGGCTTCTTGCCATTTGATTGGTTATACAGATTGAGGAGCTTTGCCGTCACGGCATATGCGCATGCGATCGTAATCGGGACTTTCACGTCGAGAGCGGCTTGGTATAGGTCGTGGGGGATCGTGAAGGGCGGCGGAGAGGTCAGGGAGCCCGTATGGGCCTGCGGGGCAGTGATGGCGGCTGGGTCGCTCCTAGGAGGGAAAGTGAAGAGCGCCTTTTCGGGCAGCGAGGCAAAAACTGCCGCCATTGTTGCCTCCATGGCGGAAATTTTGGTTTGGACTGACGGGCAGAAGATGGATTTCTCCAACAAGCCGGCTGATGATGTCGCGGCACGCGACAGTTACTCACCAAAGCTCGGATTCCGGGGCAGGAGAGGAGTAGGAAGAAGAATCAGGAATGGACAAGTGGTCAATTGAAAGCGCCACTGCCTATTCGTACAGACGGACAGAAGAGAAAAATCTGCGAGAACTCTTTAGTTGGAAAGAAATCCATCCATGATACGGAGCCAGGAGAATGTGTTTTGTGGTTGAGTTCCTCTTTCTAGCTCACATCGTACACGGGTGTGTCCACATCAAGCTCCCGACTCACTGGTTTGGGTTTGGCGAAAGTCCCTACCCAGTCACTGCAGAGAGAAGTGTCTGGCCATATTCCCCGATGCTTCTACTCCCGAGAAGCATCTCGTCACTATTTTGATTGCACACCCTGCATTTCTGGGAATGCCCAAAGACACCGAACTGAAAACCAATATTGGGATATCAATGAGTCTGACGAGGCCTCATATGAAGGTTCGGTTGGGAGGGTGTAGGTTTGATGGGGGTGCGACTAACAATGGACCCTGATCAGTGAGGACATTGGAAATTGTTGAGGTCCGCTCAACCGCTTCAATCCGACAGGCTAGCAATGGAAAATGGACATGTCTCCAGCACGTTATCTAACGACGACATTCGCCCGTCCTTCTGTCCATGTAGGCTTCTGAGCTTATGGTCCTGTGTTTCGTGGCGCCGGCATACGAAATTTTAAATTTTGCAGGAAAGGAAGTCTTGAGCGGCTGCTGATGTTTCCCCCACTACCTAATGAGTTTCTCTAACGGCCAGCTTTCGACCATGCAAACCCATACTGGCCAAGTTGCCCTGTCACATGGCGCCAGGGTCCCAGTATCTCTTCGTAGTCGAGATCCCCCCTCTTGATGTTTGTTTACCCCGCAATCCGATTGAGTTACCAATCTGGCGGGGGACAAGTGACATTAGATTCCCGAGGGCGAAGAGAGCTCTGGTGTTCTGCGCGAGGCTCGAGCTATGATTCGTTGAAAGGTTAACCTCGGTCCTGTATCTTTGGTTAAGCTCTTCATAGGCAGTAACTTGAAATATTCGACATCCAGAGTTGAGACATGAATGATGTCGACATCCGAGCCGGCCCTGATGCCGTCGCCCCCGGTACTTCCGGCTCTTCCTCTGACTGACTTCTGGGACGAAACACAATGGGCGGTTTTCCTCGCTCTCGTCGAGGCTGTGATTCCATCAATATCGCCCGAGTCGTGCCTGGAGGACCCGCATCACCAAATTCGCATATCCGATCATGAATTCCAGGAGGCCTTCGAAGACGCCGTCGGGCCTCTATCCGAGCGTGTCACCGTGGAGAAATTCAAGACTCTCCTAGCAGATAGGCCTACGACCGACAAAGCATTCGTTGAGAACATAAAGCGATCTATCGAAAAATTACCCGTCCAACAAAGGACGCAGCTTGGCAATTTCTGCAATACTCTGTCGTGCGTGTCTTCTCTCTCCGGACTATACTCCATTTGATAGCGCTCCTTACACATTAGCAGCGGCCGCATCGGTTCATTCTTCCTTGCCGGATGTTGCACTCCCATCCACCTTCTTCCCGTCCATACGCGGGAACGCATCGTTCGGGGCTGGACCACCAGTCGGCTGACGAGACTTCGTACCGTTGCCAAGAGTATCCAAGTCCTCGCGCAGAGATCCTACTTCCAAACAAACCCTTTATTTAAGGAGCTATCAGGATATTCAGATGTGCCAAGAAACTACAAGCCAGGGGTTGGCCATGACTTCCAGTTCCTCCAGTTTGACGCCGGCAACGTGGCGAGCGAGGCCAGTGTCGTGGAGACAGACGTTGTTATCGTCGGGTCTGGCATCGGCGGTTCCGTCTGTGCCAAGATGCTCGCCGAAGCCGGTAACAAGGTGATGGTGGTCGACAAGGCCTATCACTTCCCACCGTCCCAGCTTCCCATGCCGCAAGAGACTGCCTCCCAATATCTCATGGACAACGGCGGATTCGTCGGTGCGGATGATGGTTCTGCCTTTATTGTCGCCGGGAGTGTATGGGGAGGAGGAGGCACGGTAAACTGGAGCGTTGGGCTTCAGACGCAGCAATTTGTTCGTGAGGAATGGGACGGCCAGGTCGGCTCATCCTTCTTTACGTCCCCGGAATACCAGGAGGGCTTGGACTGGGCATTTAAGGTTATGGGCGTCGCCACAGACGGTATCCGACACAATCACGCAAACCGAGTCATGCTCCAAGGCGCCGAGAAGCTGGGGTGGCAGGCCGCGGTGGCTCCTCAGAATTCGGGAGGCAAGGAGCATTATTGCGGTCAGTGTTTCATGGGGTGCGGGTCCAACGAGAAGAGGGGGCCGACTGTGAGCTTACTACCAGCCGCCGCAGATGCCGGGGCAATCTTCATCGAAGGGTTACAAGTCTCCAACGTTATTTTAGACGACAAAAATGGCCTGAGGGAAGCTGTCGGTGTGGTGGGAGAGTGGATTTCGAGAGATAAAGACAATCGCGTGAGCGGGCCGATACAAGGGCGTATTACCAGGCGGGTCGAAATAAAAGCAAAGAAGGTCATCGTGGCTTGCGGTTCATTATGGACTCCGGTAGTCTTGATGAACAGCGGACTGAAGGTATGTCCCTCCACAGCAGCTTGTTATTGTGTAGATCCCACATCCTACATAGAATTAATATGGAGTCTAAAGAACCCCAATATCGGGAAAAACCTCCATCTTCATCCCTGCCAGATGGTCGCGGGCGTCTTCAAGTACGAGACCAGGCCTTGGGAAGGTAAGATGCGGCATTCAGTCAAAGAATCAAGACTTGGCGGCGCTGATGCAGGTGCAGGAGGGATAATCACCAGCTATTGTAGCGAGTTTGAGAATCTTGACGGGACTGGCTATGGCGTAAAGTTGGAGCCAACATGCATGGTGGTATGCTTGCCCTTTTCCATCCAAGATGTCCGCAGCGATGTCTTGGTCTGACCCATTCGATAGCCTTACGCCTTCCTCTCCACCATGCCCCAGGATAGCGGCCTCGAGACGAAGACGTTTGGCCTGAAGTACCCCCGAGTAAACGGCTTCATCTCCCTAACCAGGGACCGAGACTCGGGACGGGTGTTCCCTGACCCCATCTCAGGAAAGCCGCGTGTAAGCTATACCGTCTCCGAATACGACCGAGCACATACACTGGAGGGAGTTGTTGCCCTCGCAAAGCTATGCTACGCTATGGGAGCTACGGAAATTCGAGCCAACTTTCCAAGGCTCCAACCCTTCGTGCGCTCGGGAGGGAGCGAAGCGGGAACCAAGAAGGCCAAAAGGTCTGACACGACTGATACCGGCGCTGACGATCGAGCCTTCCGTGCGTGGTTGGGTCGCGTTCGGGAGGTTGGCAATAAACCTCCCGTCACCCTTTTCTCGTCGGCGCACCAGATGGGAAGTTGCCGCATCGGCCGCTCTGAGGACGACAGCGCCGTGGATATCAAGGGGAAGGTCTGGGGCTGCGAGAACCTCTTCGTCGCCGACGCCAGCGTGTTCCCTTCCGCCAGCGGCGTGAACCCTATGTGCACAACTATGGCTCTTGCTCGCCATATTGCCCTGGGTATCAGCCAGGAGCTGGCCGGTATCAGACGGAATCCGGGTGCATGTTAACAAAACGGAGCAGTTCGCGATAGATGGCGCGGCAGTTGCCTGGTAGCGCGGAGTAGGTAAAGAGAGGAGACGGCTGTGCTGGGCCGCTAGCCGAAGTCAGCCCTACGGCAAGCCAAATATTTTCCAGAGTGTGGATGCGGAAGAGCAGCCGCAACCTGCGGCGGCTTGCCACTCGCCCCGTTGTAGGCAAAACAGGTGCTCAAAGTCCATCGGAAGTTCACGCTGTTGTCAATGCATCAAGGTACTGGAGCGGCCCTAACAAATGTCGTCTGAGTCATTTTAATCACAGCAGGATATTGTAATCATCACGCCGTTCATCACCATGCCGCTTCGCTCCTGTTCCTCTCAGCTCAGCTCAGATTGCACCGAGCGGGCGTGGATGGCATGAAACCGAGCATTTTACGAAGGGGAGAAATCTCATCCTGCAGGACCTGACGGTCAATGATATCCAGAGAAGGCTTGTCGATCCAGAGACATGGCACCAGCCAATCTCCATGTGCACGGACCCTCCCTTCCGAACTCCGAACAGAAGAAAAACACGGGAATGACACGATTGACAGTCAGAAGAAACAGAATGTCTCATAGCCATGTTCCCAAGGGCCATAACGTGCCGTCAAGGGTCAAGAAATACCAGGACTAAGATTGGCCGAGAGGGAGGTGGCGCTCAAGCGGAGTACGGAGTACCTCTGTTGTGGTACAGGCTGGCCAGCTGGAAGAAAACGGTGGAAAATCCGACAGAAGAGAGCACAGCCACTCCAACAAAAGTTTGGTACGGGACCAGCGACCTTCGGGAAGTACGGGAAGTACGGGAAGCACGGACTGAAACACGCCCAGCGAGCAGTGCGTGCCCTACGGGCCCCCGACCTCTCTGTACATGGTACAGGTCTTAGGGCATCATGGTGGTTGCGCCACAGAGAGTTCTTTCCCCTTTTGGGAGTTACCTCCGTGCACACCCCGTGCCCCACTCCCGACTTCACGGCGGCGCCCCTTCCAGCTTCCGCATGTCAACGTATTCGAGCCAATGGGCGGCCGGAACAACACTTTCCAAAGAAAAGATGGGCGGGACCAACACACCAACGTACTTCGTACCTGACTTTTCTGTTGCCTGCCAGCCTGCCAACCTCTTCGCCCTTCCTTTTTCTCGTTTCGTTTCATGCTGAACCCAGCTGGATGGGTGGAGTGGAGTGGCGAGGTAAAAAAAATTTTGGGGTCTGCACAGATGGATACTTGTTCACATCGGTTGCTGCATTGGGGTGTTGGTGGGGTCGACTCGGTGCCTGTCATATTGTGTGTAGATCACCGAACGTAGATGCCTTGATGGCCCCTAATGAATTGACATTCCGATATCAAATGAGCACTTTTGCGTGCATGCGTTAGAAGTTCTTTTCTTGTCCGTCACTTTATTTTCCTCCGTCTCACCTTCTTCTTAGCTTAGCCAACATTACTCCCCACCTTCCCTCATCTCCCCTGCGAGGTTTTGCAGCGCCCTGGTTAAATCAAATTTGAAATAAAGCCAACTTCCCGGAATCTCCCTTGAAGAGATTGGAAAGTACGCGGGTAGGAGATTTGAATGTGGGTGTCGTCTCCACTCACCGTCACATGTTTAATTGTCCGCATCAAGTACCGGCCGCCGTCATGCAAGTGTCGCCGGTTCGTTCCAAGGACTCCGCGGAAGATGCCGCTGCTCCAAGCCTCCATCCAGTCTTACACAGACTTCGCAGCCCTAGGCTGAGTTGGTCATACGGAAAACCGAATCTCCGTCACGGATAGCCGAAGGCTGATGTGTTAGTCGGCCGCGGTGCTTCGTATCGCCATTGTGGTACCAGGTTAGTAATCTTCAAACTCTCCGCGAAAGATTCCGTGGGAGGATATCTTCCGACACCCGAAATGAATTCCGTTCTGTACAATAGTCCCCGAATATAAAAATACATTGTAAAAACGGTCCTTGCATCGTGTAGGCGGACCTTCACGTCTCGGCGTCCTTCAGCCTGTATAACAACTCCGCGCGGATTGTCGTCGTAGAAGAGTACCACGGCACTTGCCTGTAGAGCATAATAATGGCCATGTCACGGGCATCGCTGCGTGGTAGTTTAGAAGCAATAGTTTGCTTTATTCTTTTCAATTATGCTAATATTGACAACACCGAGCAGGGTTTTCTTTGCCTTCCAATATGATTTCCCTTGTCCGAGGTGTATCTATGCCTCTTTCTTTGCCACCAGGGCTGTTGAATTTTTCCTCCATGTGGTCCAGCACAAATGAAGGTCTGGTCCTTACGCAGAGCCAGAGTAGAACCAGGAAACCTGCCTGTTCTCTCACCCAGTCCACCTTGTCTCGCATTGACTTTCTCAGAAAGTAAAATGGTGATTTGTTGTAACCCTAGACGTTCCTCACCCTCAGTGCAGCCTGCATCAAATTTCAGCCCAGCCATCCCGGCTCATCCAACAGATGGCAGCCCGCGGATCCCCATCTTGACCCCAAACAGGTGTGTCGAGCACTGTACAACCGTAGTCAAGTCCGCGGCTCGGCCTTGTGCCTGTTGGCCATCGTTTGTCCGGTGCCTCTCGAGTCGTTATCGAGTTGTAGCTGCAGTGGCGGACCCAAGACTAGCGGCCGTGAACTCGGAAAGAAAGGCGGCTCAAAGCAGCTTTGCATCGACAATCATCCCTGACCGGCAGAATTGGTGTTTCGTGTCGATGCCCGGCTCGCGAGAAGTCCACCCCATCGATCCGCTCGCTTCTATTCCTTCCTTGGTATTATGTAGTCCTCCACGCGTGACTGGCCACGGAGGCAGTGGCCTTCGTCGACAAGTTAGTGTCAGCTCCGACCGCATATGCCAGACATGCGTCGAGGATACGAAATGACAGTGCGCTGATGCCCGGCCGTCCTTCGAGAAGTCTAATGTCGCCATGATGGACCTCCAGAGAGCCGTCCAACCTTGCCGCAATTAGGGAAATCCCGTTTCCATCTTGTGGTGAGCAAAGTCAGATGTTCCGAAACAAACATATTCGAGGTGAATTAGTCTCGCCATGACGTGTGAAGAATGATAGGGCCGGCTCCGTGCATTCGAAGAATGAAAAGCTTTTCGTCGTCGTCGTATCATGTCGCGAATTAAGTCGGGGCGATGTGTCGTTTTGTCGTTCGAATCGTAAAAGGTGCAACATGTCGCCGAACATTAACCCAAGCCGTCGGTCGTGGCGTCATCCCGCAAGACAAATAAGCCAAAGCCGAAAAGGGGACACAGAAGCGAGAAAGCCAGATGCAAGCCATGGTGGTATCCTTCGAACCCAGAATGCGCGGCGACGGGGGGGTATCATCCTCTAAGAAAGACTGCTTGATGCCGCTCGAAAAGCCAGAAAACCGGAGCCAGATCCTGCAAACAGAGAGAAAATGACAAAAGAAAAGCCGAAACCACAACATCCGGCTCTGTCCCGAGTCTCGCCGGGCTTCGCCTTGCGGCGGTTCGCTCTTAAACCTCAAACGGTAAAGCTCCAAACGGAAAAAAAGACAAAGTGGTCGCCTATATATGTCCAGAAACCCTGCCCAGATGTAAATGCATATGAAAACATGTATGCCCGCCGCAGGATCCAGCCATGATGCGTAGTTGCAAATCGAGGCTGAGAAGAAACAGGCTTCAGACCGAGCTCGCAGTTGTTGCCGAATCCTTGATGGTGCCCCGTCCCTATGGTTGCTCCCGGAATATCCGTACAAACGAAGAAATGATAAAGTTGAAAATCAGACGCTCGCTTGCTTGCTCGAGAAAAACACAAAAGAACAGGAAATTTCCGGAAGAAAAGACTTGGCATCAACAAAGGGGAGAAAGAAAAAGAAAAGTCCTCAGGACGAAACAAATGCGCGTCCGGCCAAGCTCCGTGTAGATGCAACAAAACGCCCAAGATGCTGCTCGATGAGGGTATTTTCTATGCCGCAAAAGCAGAGGCTTCAACTTTTTCTCTAGGAAAGCGAGAACGGCCGGCAAAAAGGTACTATGCGGTCGTGGTGGTCATGGGATAGCTGTCTCCAGAAGCGGGCGCTGATTGTCAGACAATCTGAGTGTACTCGTGATATCGATCCCAGCTTCCCATGCCGTAGCCAACACTGACGCCGCACTGTGCCGGTGCCAGCATGCTGGGCAGTGGCAGAGAGGCAGGAATGGAGGCAGTAACCTGAGGTGAGCTGTAGAAGAGGCCGGCCGACGTGTAGGGAGGGCTGAAAGACGGCGTCGGCGACGGAAGTTGAACCTCGCTTATGGCCATTGTTGCCCAGAGGGAGTTGGAGTGAGTCTCTGCCGACGTCGACGCGACACCTGGGCTCGACGGGAGAACCTTCCATGCCTCGACGGCCGGAAGACTGGAGGGCGGGGCCTGGGACCAGAAGGCGCCCGCATGCGAGCTGGGAAGAAGCGGTGCTTGCCGAACCACGTCCACCACCTTGGGCGGCGGCGGCAGCAGAGGCTTCATGAGGGCCTTGATCTGCTTTTTGACCTCTTCGCTCCTTCCGCACAGGAGCTCGCCAGCGCCGTCCTCTTCCAACCCTTCGAGGGCCGACACGGGAGCACGGAACACGTACTTGTTGATGGCCTGGATGAAGTCCTCGTGGAGCTTCTTGCACTGTTGCTCTTTCTCAGACCAGTCGTAGGTATTTGCCTTGGCATCGACGCAGTGGATGTCCTTGTGGTACTCGGTGAGCGTTTCGATCGAATCAACCGTGAGCTTGAAGGCGACCTCGTTGCGCAGCACCATGTCGACGTGCACGATGTACGCCTCGACGTGGAGGAGCTGGTAGTTGAACAGGGCTTCTATCAAAGGGTTGGAATCCTTGCGGAGATCGCATTCGGGTGCCTTGGGGAGCATCATGGAGCACAGCGTCCAGATGGCGTTTGGTGACGACAAAGTCTCTGTCAGGCATCTTTGGTGCTGAGGTACGCTGTTGAGAGGGCGTTTTATCCTGTTGATACGCTTGAGCGTCTGTGTCAACCACGGCTCAATCTTTGATCCAAGGACAACGTTGACCGAGGAGGCCCGTGGCTCGAAGGCTGCCGCCGACTTGGGCAGAAGTTGAGGAGGCATTATGTCTAATGTCTAACGTCCGACAAGACAAGAAGAATAAGAAGTCAAGTTAGGAGTGTGATGTGAAGCGTCAAGACCGGTGACCCAAGAATTGCGGGGTGTGATAGTGATGGCAGGTCGAGCTTGACTTGGGGGGGGCGGTGACGACTCGGAGAACAAGATCTGGGGAAGAGAGTGAGGATGGGGAAACCAAGAATAATAAAAAGATAGATGACGGTGCTTATGGGCGGTCCCGAAACAAGGGATTAGCTTACACGCCAGCAACCGGAATAAAAAAGAAGGGAATAGTGGACGAGATGCTCGTGAAGAGAGAAAGAAGAGGGAGGGTGAGACCGTGAGACGACCTTGGTGGGAGGGTGGCTCGTGATATAATAATTACTATTCGATGATACGTATTTCCGCAGCGCTGCAGCTGTGGCCAGCAACCGAACTTACAGCGACCCGTTGACACGCGTCGGTGCAATCAGTGGTTTCCAGGCAGCTCCGTTCCTGCTGCTGAGTACCTGCGGGCCTGTTAGCTAGCTGTGGCCGGCCCCGAAAACGCACCTAAACTGGTCGATATTTGACAATTGCGCTCTATGACAGTACAAACATTCCGACTCGAACGCTAATTACCTTGTACTATGGTTGTGGGTGTGAACTTGGCTAACAGGTGGCAGCCTACAACAAAGTACATACGTACAGTAGCGGCATGGCCAGACCGGCCAGGCTAGGGTGGGCCTCTATGCTGGAGCACACACAGCGGTAACGCCGGACCGAGTAGGGAGTGTCCGTACAAGCAGCGGCGTTCCACTAGCCGAACAGCTCGGCACTTGCATGGTTTTGCCGATCCGTTTGCACCCCCCCTCAACTCGAAACCTTTTGACCCATTCGCCTAACACATAAATCAATCCATAAGACTTTTCCTTTCGTCTCTCACTGTCAGGCTCTCACAGGCATCAGCTTTTGCGGCTCTTGCAACCCGTGCATGGAATCTTGAACGGATCCCTGTTCACAGCCTCGGGATATTCCCGACTCTATTTTTGAGTCGCCCCGAGCTTCCATGTACTCTGCCATCCAAGATCTCGCCAGCCAGCGGCCGGGTGGATAATGAATGTGGATCTTTGCCCAGGTACAAGCTTTACGCCTGCGCACCGTGGACAGGTGCGGCCTCTTCCAGGTGACAGCACGGGGAACTGTAGGACCATCGGAGATGCCACGCGGTGTATCGTCCATTTTGGCAATGGATGCACCAGGCGAATTTCCCATTATTTTCTTCGGCTGCACTATCTGCTTCGCACCATCACATGATGGAAACTCATTTGCGTCGTGTGAAGTCCCCGATGAGTAGACTCATCCTGGTGGAATCGACCGAATGTTTCGGCTTGGGGAATTTCATATGGAGCAAACATCCTGTTGCAGCCCGACCAACCGATGAGGCGAGACAAGAAGATGGCTGTGCAGCGACGTGCATACGACTTGCTTGAGCAGAGTAGAAATCTAGACTTGACTTGACTTTGAAGGCGAATGGAAAGTCGATAGAGCTGAAAGGTGCAGCCTGCGCCACCGACCCAACCCAACTGTCACTGGAGTCTGACGTGTACCTACTATACCACTCACCCACCGTACATGGTATTAGGCTCCACTGTCGGAATTTTTTACAGAGGTAGTCGACGGGCGGAACCATCATAGCATGTCAAAGGATATTCTCTTTCATCGGGTCCTCATGTCGCCAGGAATTCCAAGAAAGCAGAAACCGCAAATTACGAGGATTTCTAGACATGGCGCTTTTAATTTTGGCTCCACCATATTTTGTACGTCACTTGACGACCTCACGCTCTCATGTTCCCCGTCTAGCATTCCCGCACTAGCTAGCTGCAAGTTTACTGATGGCGATAGACCTGCAGCACTAAAAACCATGGATGTATCCTGTTCTATTCTGGTCCTTGGAAGGGGAAGGCGGAACTTGGAGCCCATTTCTAAAGGCTATCCAGTTTTGTCTGCTCTCAATTGTTGGAGCCTAAGACCGGAGCAGGAAGACGGGCGAGATCGGCAACGGCGACAGACCAGCCACAAGTGCTCACCCCCCGCAAACGCCATCTGCCCCGACAGACTTTCGTACTCGCACCCCCCCTCCCCCCGCCTGCAAACTACAGGGACATATACTGTATCAAGCAACAATCAGGATGCACACTACGCCCAGCCACACTAAAATCCTCGGTGGGTACGAGGCGGTGGAAACGACTTTTTACTTGGAATGCCCGTCAGGCCTGGAATGGACAAAGAGCCGAAGCCAGGCGCTTCACCCAGACACCCGGGCTATTGTAATACTGCTTCTAGTACCACATGCACACGCCTGATATCTTAAATGGCTGCCACTAGATTTGTATTTTCTCTTGTCTACTGTGCCCCCGGGCTCGGCTCATGTACAGAGATTTCGCGCAGGTTTTCTTGAAAATGATATCACACCATTCGGTCGATTTGAAACCGTCTGTTTTATACTAAGGAGATAAAGCAAGGCACCAGAAATGCGAGGGGCAGGTCGCCACTGCAGGTCCATTCAAGTCTTCGGGTCAACGATATGGACAACTTTCATCATGCGTCAGCTCCCGCCTCCTCGCCTTGGCGCATATGTTGGTCAGCTGGCCGACCTCGTAAATATACTACGTATCTGGACCCGAATACCTCAGCACATACGAATACTAGATGGCGGGCCAGTCCCCTGTAAACCGTAACGAGTACTTGAGCCTGCAGGTCATCGGCCACTTTCCTCTGCTCGGTTCCCTGGCTTGGCAATATTTTCCTGGCTAGCAGGCCGATTTGCAGGTGCTCCGAGCTCCTGCATGCACGATGATCCCGCGCCAGGAAGAAGAAATGGTCTACCTTGAGGAGAAGCCAGTGACGGCCTCAGAAGCGGGCCTCCTCAGAAATCCTGCGACTAGAAAAGTCCTTTGCGCTTATGCACGTTGCTCACTTTGGCAAGCCCGATGGCCTGACAGAGTCAAGGAAATTATAGTCAGACTTCTCATACCCGACTCCGCGAAACAGACGGTTCGCAATTCGTCCTCACGAAATTGTCATGAGAACCTTCATACCCGGCTCCGAAATTGCGGCTCAATGCCGTCTGCCAGTGAGAACTGCCGTCCGAAAAAGCTGAAACCACACAGTTCCAGATATGAGAAAGTAAATCTAGAGCGGGACTCCGGGCCCTGGCAGGAAACGGCGTCAGTAGTTCCAACAAATGCCGCGGCGACAGGCATCGCGCGTGTTGGCGCCTCCGGCTTCCCTGCAATGCATTCGCTTTTGGAAACGGGTTGTAGCCTCGAGCCACAAGAGCAAGTATAGTAGATAAAGCTCATCGCCCAACTTAGCTGAGCATCGCCAGCATGAAACAAGATGGCGCAGTAGCAATGGCGCGAAGCTTGGATGCAGCTGCTCGTGAGT
>Ga0247774_1000420_pt1 | contig 21123 bp, 23 predicted proteins | sample UWRJL001104B6_FD_179933 | JGI IMG/M metagenome (GOLD analysis project Ga0247774, IMG submission 179933) | Plant litter microbial communities from Arlington Agricultural Research Station in Wisconsin, United States - UWRJ-L001-104B-6 | ecosystem: Environmental > Terrestrial > Plant litter >... | reverse complement strand
ATACACTTCCCTATCAAGGCCGGAAGACGGACCCCATCCCTCGGTCTCCAGAAAAGGGAAGACTCTGGATCTCTCAGCCGCTTCAAATGCAACCCGCTCTGTCTGCAGCCGCCGAAATAACCAACAGCCCTGCTGGAAATAGTGCTGCCGCAACCGTCCTCCAACACTGAGTCCGGAAATCACAGGGGCCCTACTCAGTCGGGTAATACAAGCTCCAGCAGCCACGTTCCCGAGATACGGCTCGCCATTCGCTGGAAACGTGGAAGGCACGCCTGCAAGGTCGGCAGGCGGGGCAGGCTGGACCGCCGTTAGGCTAGGCTCGTCATCAACGGGAACATCTTCCCATGGGTGGGGCGAACCATCAGACAGGTATATCGTCACCTTGCATGCATGCAAAGCTCCTTCAGCTTCAGATCGAAGCTGGTTGGTGATGGGGCACGAGGGTAATTGAGTGGACGAGCTGATACATATACCGTGGAAAAACATGCCGCTAAAATTGTGCAACTTTAATTCAGCCTCGCGAACTCTGTTCGGCTGGATTCCCGAAGATGGCATTTGATTTCACAATTGTGGTTTTCCTAGGGTGCGAGAAGAGATGCGCGTGCTCTAATGGTCTCTGCTTTCTGTGTAAAGGCGTATGGTAAGGTCAATCTCACTCGGCAAGAGAGACAGGCAGCTACGAAGAGGTTAAAATGCCTTCTCTGTGTTCCTAACTTATTGCTGCTAACCTACGCACACCGTAGCTGCTCCTAGCGGAGTACACGGGTGATCTCGCCCTGGCTAGTTCTCCCCTTTTGCGCTCTATCTTGCTTTCCTGTTTTCATGCTCTCTTGCCATACCGCCTTCTTCGCCTCGCGATAGAGCGTCACAGAATAAAAATGAAAAAAAGTGGCCATCTCTTCCTTCTACACTGCGCCTTGGGTAACTGACAATATCGGAAAGCGCTTCACTACACTAACAAAAGCCATCCTAGACAACGTAATAAAAACATGCTAAGCTGCAGAAGAATTTTGTACTATTCTCCTGCTGAGACCTCTTGGCGACGTTTTGCCTTCCGACCTCGTGGCAAACAAAAGAAATGACAATAAACAAGAGTAGTGAGACTCTTCTGGTGGGTAGACGTTTTCTCATGCCTCTACTTCGTCATGTCGTCATAGCCCGTATAACTCCCACCCGTCGTCCAACCCTCCTGTTCTCGCCATTTGGGCAGAGCCACCTTCATACTTGGGGGCGAACTCTGTCCGCAGCTCTTCAGCCAGTCATAGCTCGTCGTCCTCCAGTTCCGACGGCTTGAGCAGACCGCCAACCTTGGCCCGGCGCTCGAGATCGGCTGCCTTGGCATCGCGCTCTTGCTGTTCCTTTTCGACGAGGAAGAGTTCGGCATTGTCACCGGCAAACTCCTTGAGGGAGATGAGGAAGTCTCGGAGGTTAAGCCGGAACTTATCGTACTGCGTGTTGAGCATAAATAGGTTCTCGACGAAGGATGCAATTTGGGCACTATGAAGGAGTTAGATGCTGCCATGCACAGAACAAAAAACGGAGGTAGGTGAAGTGAACTTACGGCTGAAGATTCGGGAAGGCAGTCCGCAGTTGCGTGGCAACAAAATTGGCTAAAAATTCCTTGTTTCCGGTTCCCGGCTGCGCCTGATCAGGCGGATAGATGGGGCCTTGAATCCTCGGTTGAGAGTCGTCCGCAGGGCTGACATAGTAAAACATGCGCATCAGCAACATGGACTGCGTCTTGAAGCCAGCCTTGTGGTCGGGATCCGTGACCACGTAGAAAATGTCCTGCAAAATGGTGATAAAGAACTGCTGGAAGAAGGCGTTGGAGGTCTGGACATCCGTCTTGTCGGCAATGTTGTTGATCAGCTCCAGGCACATGTTAAGACCCGCAGCTTCCACGTCGCGGTTGTCGTGCTTGAAGGCCCACGAGCAGGAGTCAATAACAAACTTGAACTGGCGGTTGTCCAGCTTGAGGAGAGCCGGGAAGCAATGGAGATTGATAGCGCGGAGGAGGTTGAAGAATTCGACGCGGTGCTCGGGATACTCGGAAAAATCCTTGTTGATCATGTCGAGCGTGCACTCGAACACATTCTCCATGATGATGGGAACCTGATCCTCCATCAAAGACTGAAGATATTGTCAGTACCAGATATTCGGCGTCAGCATGGAATGGAAACGTACACCAAGCTTCGTGATTATGACCGACATTGCCTTGAGCACCTCGGCATCGCGGGCACCCGCGACATTCCTGTTGTAGTCCACCAGAACCGAGTCGAGCAGAGGAGGCACCATCTGGGCTCGAACAGCAGGGAGGTCCTCAGCCTTGTCGACGTACGTCTCGATAAGCTTCAAGACTTCCTTCTTGATGGTGCGCAGTCCGCGGACCTTAGGCATCTTGGTCGCGATCTCGCCCTCGTTGGCCACTGCTTCCGAGATGAGCTGGCTCGTGGCCCGGTACATCTGGAGCATATCGTGGTATATGCGGCCAATCTGGGGATAGAAGTAAGGACCGATCGAGGAACAAGCCGACACATTCGTCTTCATAATGTTTCCGATAACCTTGATCGTATCGCCATTCTGGAGAATGTTGGGGTTTATGGTGGCCTGCTTGATAATCTCGTCCCATGCAGTGTTGGGCAGTGCCATCAATTCTCCCAGCAACCGCTCCTGCTGGTGCTTGTTGCCTTGGGCTGCTACCATGTAGCCGCATGCCTCGTAGAAGGTATGAACCTGTTGGGGAGAAAGGTCGTTCGTGATCTTGTGCAGGTTGCGAACAATTTCCTCAATAAAAGGTTCCGTCTCGCTCGGCTGCAGGGCAACGAAATGCCTGCGACACTGCCGTGCGATCTTGATAAATGTATCACAAGCCATGTCCTGGACACCTGATTTTCTTGTTAGCTCGGAGCAAAAAGTGCTGATTGCGAGGAAAACTTGCCCTCATGCGACTCGTGCATAAATTCGAAGAGCTTGTTGACCACCGTCTTCAAGAACTTCCAGTGCGCCTTCAGGAATCGAGGGTACTGGCCAACAATGTACATAATGTTGCTGGCGACAACAGCCTTGTTGTCCTTTCCCCGCTTCATCTCGGTAAGACCAAGCAGATCCTTGATGACCGTCACCAGGAACCGCTTTTCCGTTTCTTCATTCATGGCCAGCGAAATGGAGCCAATGGCCCAGCAGAGAACGTTGCAGTTGTGCCACGACCATTCGGTGCCGTCCACCTGCTTTGATAGCTTGTCCGTCATGATCTGCTCCGTGTCGACCACGTCCAGATGGGTAAGGTAGACGAGACACTCGCGAATCGTCTTGTACAACTGCACTGTGTCGCTCTCCTTGACAAACTCCCGAACGATTTCGCCCTCGTCGTTCTCCACAATCAGCACCTCTTCTGGTCGGACCATCTTCTCGATCATAACGACCCGAAGGTTTGACATGACTTCTTGGTACTTGTGTTTCCGGAGCGGGTAGTTCATAAGGAGGGCCGGATTCGGCGCACCGCCCCCCGAGATACCGCCGCCCATCGTCATCAGAGGATTCAGATCAGCGGCGGGGAGCTGCTGCATCTCTTCGTATAGCTCCTGTACCAGTTTCAGCCAGTAGTCAAGGCAAATCTTGAAAATCTCTCGATCGTCAATCTGAGATATCCGGATAAGGTAGAAGTGGCCGTGCGAGAGAAAGTCCCGATTGGGAAGGTTCTCGATGAGGCTTAGGTGCATGCCGAAAAAGTTGCACAGGAAGAGAGCGAGGTTCTGGATGAATTCCTGGTCCCTCGGGTTACTCTTGACGTATGTTTCCTTGAGGTCCAGTGTTATGGGGACTATGTCGGAAATGGTGGTGAGAACCTCGGTGAACATCTTGACGAGCTGTTCATCGTACGAGGGTTGGTTCGGCCCACCCGTTTGGAGGCCCCCAATCTCGGTCAAGCACTGCAGAGTGACGTTTCGGAACTCGGCTTCCCTGAGAAACCGAGACCGGAGCGTCTCGATCAAATTCGTCTCGAAGATGTATCCAAGCGGAATCCAGTTGCAAAACCGCAGCAGAGTCTCCAGCGTCGCCGTAATCAAGCTCGTCTGTGTTGCTGTCGTGAGGATCTCCTGGCAGAGATTGAAGATCTGCGAGAACTCGGCGCACATGGTGGTTTTGAGAGATTTCGTCTTGCTCGATGTCATCTGCTCGGCCGAGTAGTCAAACACTTCCTCCGAAAGCAAGCGTAGAATCGTCATGTTATTTTCGCAGATTGACAGGTTCGAGTGGCACGATGTAATGATTTCGTTGATAAAGGTGGGCCAGTTGTGAGGCCATTCTTGCTTCAGAACCGAGACAAGGACGAGGTTCAGCTTGTTGAGAAGCGTCTTCTGGGATTTGAGCGACTCCTCGGAGCTCGAGCACTGGATGATGAACTGGACGATGAAGTTTCGGATTCCTGCGAGTCTTAGCTTCGGCGCCGAGCGATAAAACGATGTGCGAAGAACCATACCCTGACACTGATCTCGTGGGAGCACCTTCCATCTCGTCATAATAACATTGTCGAGAACCTGCAGTCCCAAGTCTGACGCCATGTTAGTATTCTTGCCAAAGAGCATGGTCTTCCGCTCGCCGCCACGTACACTTCGTCTGCGCATAGTTCGAGTCAGACAGAATCTTGTCCACCATAAGCCAAGCATCGGGATCTTCTTTGAACTAGGAAGAGTTAGTTTCGACGCTCGTTTCGCCGACGTGAGAAACATGATATCGAGGCGACGAACCTGGTTCAGACGCTGCTGGGCGACTCGTTGCTGGGAAGACAGAGTCAGAGATTTGCGAAGCCAAATAGAACTCGACGAGGACAAATCGTACCTGCTCGCCCCGGCCCTCGAAGAACTCGCGGGCAAGCGCGTCAAGCTCCTCAATTGAAACTGGCATGTTCGCGGCAGTGTTTGAACGTGGCGGGGGAAGATGGGATCGCACGAGGATGCGAGGCGACGCGGCTGTTCGGGGAACGGCGATGCGACGATTTTAGCGAGGCCTCGTGCGTCGAGGGATCAAGTGTTTCGTCTCTTGCGGTCGAGCGTGGTGGAAGAAAACGAGGTGGAGGTGGAGGCTCGTCTCTTGGGCGTGAAGAGGCAGATACGTCGAGCTACTTGGTGCAGGATTGGCGGATGGCGGGGAGACGTGCCCAGGTTGATTTTGTCAGCCAGGCGACCCGGCTGGTGGCCAAAGTCACCGGTACTTGCAAGCCCTCTGACAAAGCGCTTTGTCGCCCCACCAGCGCAATGACTGCCGGGGTTGGATTGGGGACCGATGAGCACAACTCGTTCGTGTCCTGGGTCGGGCTTGAAAAAAAAAGTAGAAAGAGAGCTCTCAGTCCTTAGCGGCCTCCTGAGCTATAGGAAGTGGCCCAGCTCGATATAAGTGTAGGTACTCGCCCAAAGGATGCTCCCTGCAGTTGAGTTGAGGAGCCGAAGAAGTGAAGCATCAAAGGTATTTGGTACATGTGCTGCCCCTCTCGTGCTCCTTGCCCAGCCTTCCGAAGCTCAGACCAGGCTCCGCTCATGCCTTCTGACGTCGTTCGTTGCCTTGCTGATATCACAATCACGACCTTCAAAGTTTCCTATGGGTCGCTGATATTTCAGAATTTTTGAGGATATGGAGGTGTGTCCAGGTGTTTGCCCCTAAACGCTAGTTTGCAATTTTTGACAGCAAAAGCGGCCACGATTTCTGAAGCTTTGGAGGTGTCTATCTATGACTGGCTGATTAGGCAGTGTTGGAGCCTAACAGCTACAGTCTCGAATTATATGTTCGTTACATCCCGCCAAGCTACCGGGCTCGTCCAATACTCTTCACCCGTCAATCTCTCAAGGCATCCATCCACATTACTACTGTAGCCTGTTTGAGTACCATCTACAAAGGTAGAGGCGAAGAATAACCCAAATTCTAGATATTCTATCATGATGTCCGGTGACTGTCATCAAGCTTGTCCAAGCTCTGAATTAAGAGATGCGCTGGCTGAAGCGGTCCATGAGGGGTGGTTCGTGCTCCGCTATCTTGTTTAAGCCTTTTGATACCCGCACTCCATCAAGCCCTCCTCTAGTGCCTTCAGGGCCTTGTCTATATCCGTCCTATTGGGATCCGTCTGTGGAAAGGGTTAGTCCCCCTTCTTGCCGGGAGTCACAATGCGCCGGAACTCACCACGCTGACGCCCATATGGCCAAACCGGATATACTTTGGCGCGATCTCTTTGTGAAGACCACCCGCAAACACAACACCCCTCTTTGCAAGACCAGGCAGGATATCCGTGGCCTTGACACTCTCTGGCAAGTACATAGCCGTCATCCCATGAGCTTGATCCTCAGGCTTGGACGCAACTTGCTTGAGCCCCAGATCCGCTACGACCTTCTTGATCTTATCCGACGCCTCCTTATGCAGAGCAAACCTTTCGGCTAGCGACTTCTCCAAAATCTGCGTCAGCGCGGTGTGGAGCGCATGGAGTAGCTGGGGAGACGGCGTGGCAAAGTATGACGGCTTCTTTGCTTCATAGTTCTTCATGACTGCAAGGCCGTCAGCGTCTATCTTCTCTTTGGGTGATATCAAAAGAACACCTACTGGGAGTCCAGTTCTTCATCGACGCAAAATACGAAGCCGGAGGTCCCTTCCTCCTCCCAAAGGTCTCCATCGCCCTCCCACTAAACATGCTGATTGACAACCCCGCCGGGCACCCAATCGCCTTCTGACTCGCCGTGATAACCCCGTCAAGCCCCCACTCGTCAAACGCAATCTCCTCGCACGCAACGCTACACACCCCATCCACAATGATGAGCGTCTCGGGCGACACTTTATGGACCAAAGCCGCCAGGTACTTGAGCTCGCTCAGTACGCCTGTCGAGGTATCCACGTGCGTGACCGTGAGCATCTTGAACTTTTTCTCGGAGAGCGCCTTTTCGATCTCGGGTAGCTGAGGTCGTCCGCCGACAGGAGCTCGGAGGTGTGTCGGTTCGCCGCCGTAGGTTGTGATGCAATCCCCAAAGCTGTCACTAAAGTAGCCCGAGTTGAGAACCAGGACCTCATCTCCGGCCTCTATTAGATTAGCGCACACGAGATCCCAACCTAGTGTGCCGGAGCCGGAAATGATGTACGGCTGTGAAGCTGGGTCCGTGGTTTGGAAGAGCTTGCGGAGCATGGATAGACAGTCGCCGAAGGTGCTCACCACGCCGGGCCCGACGTGGCTCTCACTGAGAGATCCCATGAGTTCTTCTTTTCTTTAAATACTTTCTTCATCGGGCTTAGGCTCGGTCTGAAAACATACCTAAAGTGGCTCATCGCTTGAAGAACGGCATCATCAAACTCAATTGGTCCTGGAATCATCAGGGAAGCGTGGGGCGGCTGGCTCGACATGGTGGCTACACTGCTGTGCTGAATCTTTTGAGACTTCCAATGCAATGAATTTCCGAAGTTTGATGTCCTTATTGTGCGTTTCCCGTTGAGATTTTGCTTCAGAGGGTAGATGTGATGTCGTCGTTGGATGAGCAATGGCCTAATCGCGGAGTGGCAACTATAATGCACGCAGATCGAAGCTCCCCTCCAAACGCCGGCTGCTGTAGCGGCAGCAGATGCCGGTGTTCGGAGGGGGAGGGGTAATCGCTGCCCGATTAACGCCAGCTTGTGCGGCGGGTAAAACAGATCCTGGAGCTTACGCTCGGCATAGCTTGCGGCTTGCTATGAGAGCGGCCAAACTTAACTCGAACTGTCGAGGACTTCTTCAGAGGCGGATCCGGCCGACTATCTCAGAGAAGGAAGGCTCCCTGGAATACCTGGAGGGAATAAGAATCGGCTCGTAGAAGGTGGATGATGCAGTGTAACAGCCGTAACCGCTACTACGTACCAGGTTTTAATTGATAGTGAAAGCGTTTAGACAATACGAAATGGTGGGATTACATTCTCTTTTAGCCTTCTTTAATACTTGATGCTTCGGTAGACCTCGGTACGATGCTCGAGAGGACTGGACCTCCCTCCCGCCGATAATAGAGTCTGATACGGCAATCGATATCTCGTTTGGGGCAAGGGAGATGCAGAAGGGTTCATATTGTTCTGACCTCCTCGATGTAACCTAGCTCTATAGCCAAATTGCAAACTGGTTGAAGCGATCCAACTGCTCTGATAGGGATACTCTGATATCCTCTCTCGACGGCAGAGCTGTTCTCCTCAAGTCTAGCAAGTGGGGGTGGGGAGGGGTTCCTGGAGATTCTTAGTTCATGATAGGGACAGCCATCCAGAATCTAAAGACAGCTGACGCCAGCTGTTCACAACCACCTCTCGGTATCTAAGGAGGAGCTTGCGTCAACATCGACTTTCGCAGATGTACCAATCCAAGATCCGACAGCTCCTGCATCTAATTCCATCGTCCAGAGCTCTCTTCCGACGACGAACCTCGCATACGATGTGTGAGGGTCGCTCGAGCTGAATACCGACTACGAGAGCCTGTATGAGCCTATCTATTCAATTTCCGACCGATCCCTGAGGAGCTCCCACAGGTCTGGCCAGTTCCCCGCGGGGCTGGACACTCGAGTAGCTCTCGCGACTACGCTCCCCATCCCAATACTTCGGGCGAAGAACACCCCAGCATGGCGTTTCTTATACTAGTCATCGGGGATCTCCACATACCGGACCGAGCTCTCGATATTCCCCCCAAGGTACGAACACCCCTCCATTCCTTCCTCGTCTCTCTCTCAGTTCGACATCACGCTTACTAACGCTCAACTCTCACATGGCAGTTCAAAAAACTCCTCTCCCCCGGGAAAATCTCTCAGGCCCTCTGCCTCGGTAACCTGACCGACAAATCCACGTACGAATACTTGCGCTCTGTCTCCCCCGATCTCAAAATCGTCAAGGGCCGCTACGACGTCGAAGCTACCTCTTTGCCTCTTGCCCAAGTGGTCACCCACGGATCCCTACGCGTTGGCTTCCTCGAAGGATTTACCCTGGTCTCGACTGAACCGGACCTGCTGCTTGCGGAGGCGAACAGACTCGATGTCGACGTACTGTGTTGGAGTGGCGGGACGCACCGGTTCGACGCCTTTGAGTATATGGACAAGTTCTTCGTCAACCCCGGGAGCGCGACGGGTGCGTTTGCGACTGGGAGGTATGGGGCGCCGGCGCTGAAAAAGGACGGAGGGCTGGAGAACGAGGCGGTAGAGATTGTGCCGAGTTTTTGCTTGATGGATGTGAGTTGCTTGTCATTACCACTCTTAGCCTGGACTTGCTTGGTGTGGTGGTGAGGATCACGTCGCGACACTTGGCTGAAGCTCCCGAGATTATGTTGATTGCTGTCGACAGCGAAGAGAGAGAGAGAAGAGTTCCTTGCTAACACGGTCAAAATTAGGTCCAAGGAATTAGTCTGACGCTGTACGTCTACCAACTCAGGAAAGACGAAAAGGGAAACGAAAACGTGGCGGTCGAGAAGGTGACGTACACGAAGCCGGTAGAGCCGACGGCAGCAGCACCATGATGTCCTAGGAAGACGAGGGGGCTGTTGCCTACGTTGGTTCGGAGTCGGAGGCAGGCAGCGGAGATTTTTGTTGATGCTGGAAGAATGGATACGGCATTTGCATAGGTCTTATGGACGAAGAATACCCACTGATAACTTTCCAAAAGGTCATGGTAGTCAAACGTGCTTGACTTCCCGCGTGGTGTCGTCAATTGTGTCTTTGTTCTACGACCTGATGAGGAACGCACGGGTCTTCCCAATGAAGCAAAATGGAGCGGATAAGTGATCCAATTATTAATAATATCAAGCAATTCAAACATGTATCATTTCCCCAACGGGTCTCATTGCAAAAATGTCAGACCAGCCTCCCAAACCCCGACGTCGTCAAGGCCCCCCGACGCTACGAAAGTCGAAATCAAAAACCGATTTCCTTGTCCAACACGATCTCCCAACGGGGGTATCAAGTCATGAAAACATACTCCAAGCCAACTACCTTTCTCACTCCACCCTTTCTCCTCCCCATCCTCTGGCGATTTGTCACAGCATGGTACTATTTCTCCTTCCCTTTCCCCTGGTCCCTACGACCCCTTCGTTAAGAGTGTCATCTGTCCGCAGCACATTCATGGAGGCCCGATCCCTCTTCTTTGAAGCCGAAGACTTGGGCCGCTCGGGTAGTTCCAAATCCAAATCGACCTCGTGCAGTGCCGATGACCTCCTCCCCGCCCGCGATTTTCTCGTCGTCATCTTGTTGTTATCGGACGCCTCCGAATCCCTCAAAGTCTTGGACGGCGAGTTGCCCGGAAAGTCATACACGTCAAAGCTACTGCTATCCGACGTCGTAAGTAAGGATATTGAGGTTTCGGGCGTGTCTATCTCCTCGTTTTCAGTCGCCAATGTCTTCGTGGAATCGGCTGTCGTGAGCATCGAGGATCTCCTCCGGCGGTCCGAGACCGCGCTGGAAAGACTACCGTCCTGAGCGGGTAGTCCCTTGTCGGCCAGAGGGCTTGCCGGAGGCTCGGTGGTTGGCTGAGCCTTGGTAGACTTTGACGAGTTAGGCGGAGCCGTTGTTGCGTCCTTCCCGGCCCGGAACTTTCCCTCCCCCGCAACGGCGCCGACCATCTCTTTCGTCTGCCTCCGCATCTTGTCCCTCAGGTTTGGCTCAGCGTAACTAATCTGCCCCCTAGCCCTCCGGCTCGGTCGTGACGTTTCGCCATCGGCATTGATATCTGCCGGCGGCGGAGTGTCACGGCCATGATTCCGTGACTTTGCCGGCTCTGGCGAGCTCGGTGAGAGAAGCGGTGGTCCTACTGACGGTATGGCTCCTGGCGCTAGTTCTGGGTGTATCTCGACACAAGTCGACTCGGGCGCCACCACAGGAGCTTCTTCAAAAGGAACTGCTTTTGCGGTTGAATTGGCGTCCTTCCGCTTTTGACGGCTCGGCACGTTTTCCTGGGCAGCGACTGGCTTCGTGGGCGCATTTTCGTCCAGCAACGGCTTCTTTGCAGGCACCTTTTTCGGAGACGACACGTCTTCGTTTGTGCTCTTCGCTGCGAGAGGCTTGCGAGTGACCGCTGGTGCCGACAGCTTCTCCCGCGCTTCACGCCGTTCGCTCGCTAGCTCCTTGAGCGTCTTTCCACCCATCCTCTCAACCGATATTATCGGCTTCGGACCGCTCTTTGAGGCTGTCGTCGACTCGGCCGTCCTTGGTGGGGCATTCTCGCTATCGTCATATTTCCTCTTCGATCCGGACTTGAGAACCTTCATAGGGGCTCTCTGAGCCACAGACATCTTCGGAGGTGGCTGCTTCAACACCACTGGCGCGGGTGTGGCGGCTGCCGTTTCTTTCTTGGCCGGAGCTCTGTCTGGCTGCATTGCTGGCGGTGGGGGCTTCCTCGCTTCTGGTTCGCCCACTCGTGCCAATGAAGGCGCAGCCTTGCTTGGTGAGTCGGTTGGTGCGGGGTCCTCTGCAACGAATCGCGACATTGGTGGAGGCCCAAGATCGGGTGAGATTGAGTTATCGCCTACTTCGGCTTCGGAGCAGATGGCCATAATCTCATTGCGACTAGAAAATTAGTTAGTATTGTTATCGGTGAGATGTGTACTGGAACGCGACGTACTCCATGGTCCGTCTTGGGTAGGTCTTGTGTTCCAAAATCGGTGTCAGCCGCCCCTCTTCTTTCGCGCGAGCCTCAATATCCCTAGCAACATCTCGTAGCGATTTCTGAGGCGGACTTCGTCGGTTTAAGCTGGGTCTTGGCTGGGTGGTCCGACGGCCTCTCTGATCGAGTCGCTTTGCTGGAGGTTCCCCGCCGAGGGTGGCCAGAAGGGATCCCCATTCTACCAACTGAGCCTCCAGCTTGGCTTTGATCTCGAGAGCATGGTCGGCAATTCGCTGTGACTTGCTGTCCTCTAATTCCTTCTCCAATTGCAAGATTTGGCCGCGGAGTTCGAGGTTTTCTGAGAGCATCCTCGCACACTCATTTTCTAGCTGTCGAATCTTGAGCGACTGTGTAGAGTTGACGCGAGCCAGGTCTCGGTTCTGTCGAAGGAGTTTTCGCCGAACTATTGATCATATTGTCAGCGAGAGGCGGAAAATTTCAAATGTCGCCAAGGGATGGACATACGCGTCTCGAAGCTTTCAGCCTGGCTGACCGGATCGTTTGGTCGAGCCATGGCTCATAGCTGAAATTGATTTGTTGCGATCGATTCTCGTGCACAGTCGAAGAAGTTTTGCTACGAAGACAATGATTTCTGTCGTTGGTGTTGGCGGTGGTGGGCGGCGTGGAAGAATGATAGGCGAGATTTCATGTTGGAAAAAAGGGCAGAATCGCTGTCAAATCAATGTAAATAAAAAGGTACGTACTCGGTTGCCGGGGTTATGGGTCCGTGAGCTTGGCGTTGCGACCCCACTCTTGAGGTACGTACCCCCGAAATCCCTCGCTATTTGAACATCGCCAACCTGAACCTCGCAAGAATCGACATCTCGTTTCTAAAAGCGGAACGAGCCAATTTCAGCCAGTAGTTTTTTCTCGAGGCATCTAATCATGTCGCTTCACACACGGTCGTTGTCCTCGCATCTTCGGGGTTCTATCAACCCCGCAGCTTCGACCGGCCCCTCCCCCGCGCTCGCGGCGCGCATCGAGGAGAAGAAAGCCGAACTAGAGAATCTCAAACAGCTACGCGACCTCAGCGCAGCCGTTGCCTCTCAGATGGAAGCATTAGAACAGAAGCTGACGACATTGTCGGATGGGACAGAGGGTATGTATTCCCCACAGTTCCCCAGAAGCCGAGGCTAATGATACTAGCCATTGCGACGGTGGTCAACAACTGGCATAATGTGCTTCGAGCCATCAGCATGGCATCATGTATGTTCTCCCGCATCTACGTGTTTAAAAGCTCTCAGCTCGAATGCTGATGTCTTGGCAGCCAAACTTCCAAAGGCTCAGGACCCCGAAGTCACTGCTCTCCCTGAGACATTGGTCCGCATACCTACGGAGCACGCACCGACCCTGGCAGCACATACCGAAGCAGCGGACGCAGACGACAGTGGGACGTGAGGGCAAGAGCTAGTAACTGGAATTTGCATGCACGTTGTGCCTGGGAGCAGGAGTCAGACGTTAATACCTTTGTTGAGGCGTTGTCCTATTCGTGCGGGCATTCGTCCTCTGCCCAACAGGTTACCGACTGATCGCGAGAAGGAGAGCGAGCCAGACAGGCTTGTGATATCCGGAGATTTGTCCTCTTCGTCGACCGCGGATAGGCTAGCCGCGTCACGAACGGCATCTTACGCAAACAGCGGAACATGCCAGGAGACAGTGGTCCAGTTGCGATTCTGCACTGAACAGGAACACCAAATTTGGATGACACTTTGCATGGCGAAAGCTATGCATATCATGTCAAGTTCAGATGCGTTGCCAAGACATTGTACAAATAATCAATACAATAATACTAGTATCCGCAGTCGCAAATAATTCTGTACTATCGTTAGAGACTGTAATAAAGAAACGAAACGAAACGAAGAGACTTCAAGCGAACTCTAAGTGAAGGCCGTGAGGCTTCGACACGCACTGTGCGAAACCGCTCCGGTAGTCGGCACGGACGCCTCCTTCTCCACTGCAAACGACGCGCGACGCGTCTTGCCTAACAACCCCTGTCGATTCTGGAACAGTGTAAAAAGAAGGACCACGGCAAAGTCTAGCGCAGCCGCAGCAACTTCGTCCTTGCGCCGGCAAAGATGGAAAGACACATCAGACAGAGAATCTTGATGGAAAGGTGCATTTTTATCCGGATAGCTACCATTCTTTTCCCGCAGAGGGTCGTGCTGTCTTCCAAGTTGTTTTGCAGCCTGCAGGGAACGATTGCAGTATGCAAGTCGCGTCGCCGTGCTTGCCCCGCCAAGCCCGCCAACTTAACAAGATACAGACACCGTTGGATTCCATATTCCTCCGAAAGCAATCCACTTTCTCTGCTCTTTTCTCGCATCTTCATACTTTCAACGTATTGTCTCGTACTCAATTGAAAATTTCCAGCATAATTGATCATCATTCAGGGAATCGCCACTGTCTCCCAGATTTTCCATTCCCCAGGGCTCGGAGCAGATCAAACACCCCGACAATCCCAGCCAATCGCCCCGCCAAATCTCGCACGCTCCCTGCTTTATCCGTGAAATTGCCCCAAAACGCGGCCACACATCCCTGGTCTGAAGTTAGTGTGGTAGGCGACCTTTGGCTCTTTTGGGTCGTCGGAGTGGCGTCGTGACCCTTGAATTAAGCATCCGCCGCAGCAGCTCTGCCGCAGCTCCCCGACCCCAGGGCAGGACAGGACCCCAGGATTCCCTGGCCGCGCCTCCACGGGGCATTTACGGGCATCGGACTTCGGGTGTGGCCGTGGTATTCGTGGATCTGACAGTGCCCACCGAGCGCTGCACTGCTTAGAGTCGATGAGCAAAATGGCTCGGACTTCACCCGTCCATCTTCACCACCCCAACACAGACTCCTTCTGCGTACTCGAAGATCAAGGCTCACCCAGCTCGTCCAAGTCGATACGTAATCTGGCAGGTGTCAACATTCCCTGCGCCGCCTGCGGAGTCCTGCAGGAAGCTTCCATCAACCTTGGACCAAGCGTCAAGTCTGCTACGATCTCCGTCGCCAAGTTCTCCAGCTCTCCGTCCGCAGGGAACACGTTAAACTTCGAGCTAGAAAAACTTCAGACCAGCCCTTCGCGCGAGGCAAATTCTATTAGCGCGGAGAGAGCAACCCCAAGGCGATTGAGGAGCCGTCCAGCAATTGGAACCCAAACTTTCGAGCCCCTCGACACTGAGGGACAGGAAGTTGTCACCGGCCCGAGGAGAAACAGCCCCGCTGCAAAGTCGGAACATCAGCTGGAGCCCATACAGGAGGAAGTTTCTCACCTGAGCTCTTCTACGAATAAAGGTATGCCAGCCAATTCGTTTACAATTGGCCCATGATAAGCTCGATTTGTTGACCGACCTTGTTTGTTACAGAACACCCATTGATGCAGCTGTCAGCGAACTTTCCCAACCTCGACGACCAAGTTGCCAGAAACCGAGCAGGTCAGTACGACATTCGGCTCTCGCATCCCGCCACGCTCCAGCTGGAATTCCCTCGGGACGAGACCCATCCACCTCGTACCGGAAAGAGAATTGTATACGGCTGTAACTTTGTGCGGCGCGACGAGCTTCCCTCGTCCACCCTCAAGCGGAGCTCCGGCATAGCTGACACACTTTTCGTCGTAGCATCACCTATTGCTCTTGTGGACGACGTGGCGCGAGAAGAACCCAAGGTTCTTGTCGACCAAATGAGTCCTATGATGCTAGAAAATCCCCTGACGCCCCAGAAGGCCTTGGAGGGGGAGACGCGGCCCTCCCTCACGCCTCAAGGTTCTGGACTGAGCGTAAATAGCCTCAAGTCGGCGACGAGCCCGGTTCCCAGGACAACGCAAATAGAGGACTCTGTGGAGGCTCTTGACAAGCTAGAGGAGGAGCTCGAGGCCGTCAATGCCGTTACTCACTTTGGTCGGGTGATCTCTCCCGAGATGGCGCCCCATACGAACGGCTCGCTGGCTGCCAAGACCCAGAAGTCCAGAGTCAAGCGAACGGCATCAAATGCACCAGCTAAACGACCGTCCACTAAGCCTGCCACTGTCCGCGTCAAGCCGTCCGAGCCTCGTGTTTCTGTTGGCGGCTCCCGATCTCTGTCGGTCGGACCCGAGGATCGAAGGCCGGCCGATGGAGAAGATGGCCCCAAGCAGTCGCACGCCATGCGGAAGGTGCAACGGCCTGCTAGTCTCGCGGCCCCCAAGCCATTGGCTAAGTCTGGCAAACCTCGAACTGTCCCGACATTCGAACTGCCGGGTGAGAGCGTCGCTCGACGCCTTAAGGAACAAAAGGAAGCACGTCTCTCTATGCAGGTCAGCCCCGACCAGGCAGCTAAGGCTCTGCAGGCATCGCTGCCGCAGCGGGCCAAGTCTACCAAACCGCCCACGCGCCCAACCTTCGAACTGCCGGGCGAGGCAATCTCGCGCCGCAAGAGAGAAGAGCGGGAAGTGAGGATCAAGGCCGATCAGGAGGAAGAGCGCAAGCGGCGTGAGTTTAAGGCGCGGCCGATTCGCACGAGCTTCGCGCCTAGCACGCTACCCCGCGAGACGATTGCCAGCCGCGCCAGGCTGAACAAGGCGGCGCACGACGACACTCTCAAGGTCAACACCAGACGCGTCTCCATGGCTGGTACTCCCACGACGAACGGCTCGCCGCAGTCTAGGGGCCGCACAACGGCGATGGCTTCATCGCAGGTGAGCAGGGCCACCTCGACATCGACGGGCAGCGGCTGCGGGATGCACAGCACCCTTTCGGCCGAAGACGCATACCATCAAAAGCTACGTGGGCAGGAGGTTTATGCAAGGGACAATCAGTTTTCGGAGCATAAGGAGAGGGAGCGGCGGGAGAGGGAGGCGAATGCCAAGATTGCGAGAGAGCAGGCTGCGGAGCGATCTAGGCAGTTGAGCCGCGAATGGGCCGAGAAGCAGCGGCGAAAGACGCAGGCACACCAGGCTGTTGCCTCGCCCACAGCCTGAGTTGGGAGGTGGTTATGAGGGGACGCTGATGTTGTTGTCTTCTTGCATTCCGTTTTGGTGTTTTGGATGGTTGTTACGGCCGCTGCATCGTTAGTGAATTTTCTTGCTACTCTTTGTCCGTGGGCGTTATGCGGGAAGGGGTTCGAGTATAGGTTTGGCAAGAGGTGAAAAAAGCTTCTGAGGTATTCGGCATGACGGGGCTTTGCTTTTATGGTCTTTCGTTTCCATTCCGACCTGTATTATTGGAAATTTTCTTTTTTTTTGAGAGGGAGAGGCACGGGGGTGAAGGTTGGAAGTATGAGGGACTAGGATGAGTCAGTTGTACCGGTTTTAGCAGCTTTGAGGACGCTGTATACTATGACATGAGTTGAATGACACGAAAAGCTTTATTATCCTTATCCTCTGCTCTTGACGAATGTTGTAGGGGTCCTAAATCTACTCTAGGTGATATCTTGCCGTTTATGTTGGGACCTCGACACCAAGTACTCGCTGCCGAAGAGAGGAGTGCGGGGTGACTGATTCTGAACAGGGCGGCTAATGACGGAGATCCACTCTGGACTTCGACTTTGCTATAAAAAAAAAACACACGCTACGAGACGCTTTCATATGTGGGTTCATGTTCTTGTCCCGTTCGAGTCCAATCTCGCCAGCTTCTCCCCCTAAGATCTAATATTTCCCTTTTTTGGATATCAAGGGGCAGATTCATTTCCGAGTCTTCAGCAGTCGTTCCCAGGCCCAAACCCCCAAAACTCTATCCCTCTATAGACATCCAACTACTGCTTCGATCAGCTCATCACAGAAAGTCCAACAGATATTACTTTCTCAAGAAGACGACGCTTCAAGAAGGCAATAAAGGGGAATCTCGCCATGTCGCAGTCACAACCCACCGTTGTCCTCCGCCAAGGCACCTATACTGGTCGTCATCTTGAGAAGACAGAGGATGGTTTAACACCCCTCCCCCGTCCCCTTGACGCATTCTTGGGGATTCCTTATGCCCAAGCCTCCCGATTCTGCAAACCTATTACCCTGCCGGCTTCGGAGGACACATTCTCGGCAACGGAGCCCGGGGAGGTGTGTCCTGCTTCTGTGGAGCGAGATGCGAATTTAGGACTGCAGGAATCGGAAGATTGTCTCAACCTCAACGTCTGGACACCCACACGTGGGGAAGAGGGACAAGGCAAGAAGCTGCCTGTGATTATCTACGTCCACGGCGGCGCCTTCAACATGGGATACGGGCTAGACAGAAACATAGCCAACTTTGTGTCTTATTCTGCAGAGGGGATTGTGGGGGTTAGTTTTAACTATAGACTGGGAGCCTTGGGGTTCCTGCCGCTAGAGATAGATGAGACAGAGAAAGGGGTCGAGGCAGAAGGATGTACGTTGAACCTAGGACTTTGGGATCAAAGGATGGCGTTCGAGTGGGTTAGAGATAATATCGGAAGTTTTGGAGGGGATTGTGAGAAAGTAACACTCATGGGAGTAAGTGCTGGTGCACACGCTGTAAGTCCCTCCCCTCCTCTAGTTCTCAATACGTTCCCCCCTTATAGCACCTATTCCTTTTGCACTTCTTCGTTCATGCCCTGTCCTACATGCTCCGGTTGATGTGGTATTGGATATGTTCCTCTCGTACCTCCGCACCCTTCTTGATCTGAAATGCTAACTACGGGAAAGGTTGGCCACCACATCCTGTCCTATACCCCCGAGTCCACCCCTTTTCACCGCGCAATCCTTGAATCCGGTTCTCCTACATCTCGGTCCGTTCTCTATGCCTCTTCCGACCGCCATGCAGGACAACTCTCCTCGCTTCTCAAACACCTCGATATTCCATCGTCCGCATCGCCAGACGACATTCTACAAACGCTATGCAAGCTACCTGTTAACCATCTCACGTGCGCCGCCTCAAAAGTCTGGACCGAGAACGACCAGGCCGTTACTTGGCCATTCCAACCCGTAATTGACTGTCCTCCTTCCCAACACCAAGTCCAGCTCGAAGAATCTCGACTTGTTGGAATAATCCCGCGCCCACCCCTGTCCTCTTGGTCCGCCAAAAACAGACTTCAAATCCCGATTATTACGGGCTTCTGCACAAATGAAGGCACAATATTCGTCCCCCATTGCCAGGCCTCTTCCGACTTCCGTAGCTTCTTCCAAACCTTGATCCCGGCGCTGTCAGACACCGACCTCGAGGAGCTGGACGGTCTGTACGCTCTCGAAGAGTTCTCCGAGGAGCCGCCCATGAGGATGCTAGGTTGCCACTGGCGAAGACTCGAAGCCGCCTACGCGCACTACGCATACATTGCCCCCGTCCTCCAATCCGCCCACTTCCTCTCCGCGTCCCGTCCCGTCTTCGTCTACCAATTCGCGGCCAAAGCACTTCCCTTCGGGACGGCGAACCACACCGATGAAACCGCCGTGGTGGCTCACGACGTAGGTGCTGAGGCCGATGCCACCGGAAAACCCCTGCCCGGTTTGGAACGCGTCTCGGAGCAGATGCACGGCCTCTTCTCGCAGTTTGTCTCGGACGATCCGGAGGGGCTGGAGGACAAATGGCCGAGGTTCGTGAGCCCGGCACGCGGCGGAGAAGGGTGCATCTTGGTATTCGGGGAAGGGAATGACGAGAGGATGGGCAAACAGGGGACTGGAAACGAGGGAATTGTGATGCGAGTTAGGAAGATGAGTCGGCGGGAGATTGAGAGGGTCACGTTTTGGTGGAAAAGAGTACCGCTTAGCCAAGGGTTTGGGACGAGGTGATATCATCAAGCATATTTTTCCTTTGCTTTGTTTATTAGGGTGAGAGTTTCTACAGGTGGTTGTACCCCAAGCAAATAAAAACTACAACCAAAATATAGCAATAATGAAATCTGCATTTTACTGTTCGTTGGTTTGGTCGACTCGTTCCCTGTCGAACGAGCCCTGTGCGGGTGGGACTTGTTTACGATGACGCATCCAATTGACGCAGTCTCGAGCAGGAACCGACCATCAATACCACACCTGGGGGGCCGCAGTTCGGTTCCCGAGAGTTCGCAGCACTTTCCGTCTCCGAAAAGCATTTAAAGAGATTAACAAAACAAGGACCTGAATTATAAGTCTCGGTTTGTGTCCAAGGGTCGAGGGATCAATTGTTTCAATGCCTTTGCCTACCTGCAAGTCATTTATGAGCTCTGCGCCGCTCACGGATCAGCATCCTCAAACAATGGCGGATGAATCGTACCTCATCGTAGGCGCGGGCGTCTTCGGCGCCTCCACGGCCTTCCACCTGATCCGCAAGTACCCCAACGCCACCATCAAGCTCGTCGACCGTGAGCCCTTCCCCTGCCAGCTTGGCGCGTCGTGGGACTGGAACAAGGTCATCCGCGCCGAGTACGCAGACCTCTTCTACATGAAGCTGGCCCTCGAGGCCAAGGCCATCTGGGAGTCGGACCCCTTGTTCAAGCCCTTCTACCACGAGGCCGGTGCCGTCTGGATTGCGGATTTTGACTTGGCCGACACCATATCCGAAAACTACGCGAAGCTGGGGCTTGGTGATAATGCTATGCGCTACACCATTGAAGAGGCCAGGAAGATTTACGGCGGAATGTTCGACAGGACAGAGTTTACCGGCGTAGACCGTGTGCTGGTTAGTCCCCGGACGGGCTGGGCTGAGGCGAGCAAGGCGCTTGTTAAGGTCATCCAGGCCGCGGTTGGCAAAGGCGTTACCTACATCAATGCGAGCGTGACGTCGTTGCTCTTTAACGGGACGGGGGAGTGCGTCGGTGTCCATACGGCGGGGGAGGATAATCTGATGGCGTCGAAGATTGTTTTGTGTACTGGAGCCTATACAGCCAAGCTCTTGGCGGATAGTGCACCTGATCGAGAGGACTTGCATGCTGGCGATAGATTTATTGCTGCAGGGATGTGTACGGCGCTCATGACGCCGGAGCCCGACGCCTGCAAGCATTTCAAGGATGTTCCGATTGTCCTACACGGGCGGATTAATCACGAGGGTAGAGGTGGGTGTTTTTTTTTCTCCTTACTTCATTGGCAAGGAACTGAGGGACGAGAGTATATGCTAATGGAAGCCAGGCGGCTTCATTCCTCCCACACCAGAGGGAAACTTCAAATGGTGGGTCGACATCACCTTCACCAGACTCGCCGAACACCCGTGCGGCACCTACATCTCCACTCCCCCGCAAGGCCCTTTCCAGGCGCAGTGGGACGTCCCCGAACCGTTCCGCAAGGAGATGGAGCGGGGAAGGGAAGTCATCTTTGGCGACAAAGAAGACCGGTTCGGCTTCGACAGCTACCGTTTCTGCTGGGACGCCATCAGTCGGGACGACAATTTCTTCGTCACAGAGCACCCGGTCGCCAACAACCTATACATCGCAACCATCGGCTCGTTCCATTCGTACAAGTTCCTACCCATTATTGGGAAGTATGTCACCGAGATGCTAGAGGGTAAGCTTGGCGCGGAGCACCAGAAGCGGTGGGCGTGGAATCGGGGGATGGATGAGGGTGGTGAGGGCCACGTTTACTGGCCGAAGCGAGACTGGGTGGACGTTATGAACAAGTTGAAGTGAAAATACTTCATT